>Ga0172381_10005514_pt1 | contig 12811 bp, 39 predicted proteins | sample Leawel6488metaG_FD_119754 | JGI IMG/M metagenome (GOLD analysis project Ga0172381, IMG submission 119754) | Leachate microbial communities from a municipal landfill in Southern Ontario, Canada - Leachate well 64-88 metaG | ecosystem: Engineered > Solid waste > Landfill > Unclassified | place...
ATCAGAGGGTGAATGTAGATATATCGGTGATATGCGATATCAGTATACACGTGCCTGTCCTCTTTGTTTGGCACCAATTGTTATTGATAAAAAAGAACCCAAACTTTTAAACGAATAGGAGATATTATGTCTAAAAGTGATGATGAAACTGATATGACTAAATTTTTTAACTTGATTGACAAAGTTGTTAAGGTTGATTTAGAAGCCGGATTATATTTGGGTAAGGTTGTGCGTGACGTTAATTTGCAAAAAAGTTTGAATGTTGTCAACATCGATTCTTTGATGTGTGCATTTATATGGGATAAAACCGAACAGGGCAAATCTTTCTGGCGCGATATCAATAATAAGATTGAGGAAAATAATGAAAAAATTTGACGTTTTGCTTAAAAAGTTGAAGACAATTGATCCCGAAGCTGTTAAGTATATTAGAAAGATGGAAAAAAACCCTGAATTGTGTCTCAAATGTTCTTTCAATAGGGAAGAAAAACTTATTCAAAGTTTTATTTGGTACAATACAGAACAGGGATATGAATATTGGAGCAATCTTTCTGAACTTCTTGGAGAATAAATGCTTTCTGTAAATGTATGGGTTATTGGTCGGATATTTGTAATAAACTTAGTTTGATTGAGGAAAATAATGGACGAAAAGGATATGACTAAATTTTTTAAATTGATTGACAAAGTTAAGAAAATCGATAATAATGCTGCATTACATCTTCTTAATATTGTAAATGATCATAAGATTTCTGTAAATGTATGTTTGGAAAATTCGGATAATCTTGGTGACGCTTTCGTGTGGTCAAAATCTCCACAAGGTTTGGGTTATTGGTCGGATATTTGTAATAAACTTAGTTTGATTGAGGAAAATAATGGAAAAATTTGACGTTTTACTTAAAAAGTTGAAGAAAATTGATCCGAAAGCTGTTAAGTATATTAAAAAGATGAAAAAGGACTCAAAATGGTGTGTTGAATGTTCTTTTAATGAGGAAGAAAAACTTCTCGAAAGTTTTGTTTGGTGCAAGACGAAACAGGGATATGATTATTGGAGCAATCTTTCCAAACTTCTTGGAGAATAAATTATGATTATGATATTCGATGTTTACGCTCTTAAAAATGGTCGATTTGCTGTTGTTCGCCCCGGTGCTGGTGGTCAGGTATATGCGATTACAAATGATTTTCCTGTATCATCGAATATTCCGAAACATCCTCCAATTTTTGCAACCTTGGAGCATCTTCATGTCTCCCATCTTGTAAAAACTATGAAATTTGAGTTGAAATAAAATTATAATATGGTATATTGGTTGAAATTAATCACAACATACAAGGTGCCACCATGAAGAAAGAAAGACTGAAAGTTCGTTTGCCCTTACCGGTTCGTTTCGTTATTCCCCACAAGGACAAGAGTAAGTATACTCGCAAGGAAAAACATAAAGGAGAGATGTAATGTCAAACACATCCATAGAAAATGTTTTAGCATCATTTTCTGGTAATATTTTTTCTACATACAATTTACTCAAAAAAATACATAAAAATTTAAATTTTTCTTTTGGGATTGATTTTTCATCAGAGGCTTCTTTTCCTAAATTTACTAATATGGTTCGTAATTTTATTGCAAGAGAACTTATTGAAAAGCCAAATAAATCAGGGAAAAGTTTAATTTTGAACGAGAGGACTGTTCTTCAATTTATTGTTTCCAGAAAATATATGTTTCATGGATGTTCCATGGATAATTTAAAGGGATATTTGTTTGATTTTTCTTTGGAAGAATTATATAAAAAGCTTTCTCAAGAAAATTTGAATGAAATTGATGTAATCGCCAAGAAAGAAAAAGAAGTAATTGCCCAACCTATCCATACAGAACCAATTAAAACAGATAAATTTATTCATTCAAGTGTATGTGATGGTTTTTATATTATTACACAGGATGGAATGTTCGGTGAGGAAGATTTAAACAAATTGAAAAATATTTTGTTTAAATTTAAAAATAAAAATACCAATTAATATAGATATATGATACGAAAATCTGGTCCAATGACATATACTAAAAAAAGTAATGTCAGGACGATAAAAAAGAAGGCAATGTTTAATAATCCTCCCAAACAAAAACAAACAGTATCATTTAATATTTCTTTTAATTGGTTTATTTACGCAACTCTGGCTCTTTTACTTTTTCGATATCTTGGATATCTTGATATCTCATATTTGATCATAATCCTTCCGGTTGTTTTGATGTATAGTTTAATTCTTTTGCTCCGGTTCTTTATTATGATGACATGGGGGAAAAAATATGGTAAACATTGACTGTGTTTATTTGTTTGTGTGAGAATTATCATCCTATAGAATTCGGAGAATAAAATGAACGAGTTGAAAATCAAGGTTTCTTATTTCGATTGTGTAAAAATTAAAAAGTTTTGTAATATTGCTCCCGGAACATTTTTTATGTTCAAGGATGATCATGATGATCATGATAATATTATTGGTGATCCTGTCTATATTAAAATTTCCGATAAGAAACTGTTTAGTTTTATTTCCATGAAAGATATTGATATTGATGGAATGGGACATTTTCTTGTTTATCCTTACAATGTTGAATTGAGGTTGAAACAGTGAAAAGAACTCTTGGCAATCATATTTTGATTGGAACTGTCAATGATGATATGCCGAATCTTGGTGGGTGGAGAATTTATTTATACAAACATGTTTTCATTCCCGTCGATCTTCCCGGAAAGGGTTTTTGGGTCTTTGGTATCTTGGGAAACAATCGGTTTGGGAATGTTTCTTGGAACGATAGCATGAAACCTTTGATCCATAATCACAGTGCCTCTAAAATCTTCAAAAAGGCACCGTACACGCAACAGGAACTCTACGCAATACAGAACCTCTTTGATGCCGCATATTCGCTCAGAGAGTCATTTAAACGAGCCAGAGAGGTCGAGAAATTGGTCGAGATGGGAGTGCCTGATAAACGCGCTTTTCGGTTCACATCTGACCAGTTAAACGATGATCTTAAATGGACACTTGACGTGCTCTGGAAATATTTGACTGAGTGGCGAAAATTATATTGAATTATGTTTTGGGAGATGGTATAGTTCTTTCAACATAAAACATCACCTTGAGGCAGATCAAAACATGAAACACAAAAAGTTTAAAATTGCTCTTATCTTGTTCGCTGACCCTAAATTTTGTGAGGACAGGGATGATATGTGTCGATTTGTTGGTCGTGACGAGTGGGGTTATTATCGATGTGAATTGTTTAATGAGGACATCTACCGTGAAGATGATGGTTTTCTTTTGAAACACAATTGTTGTCCTGCATTTAAAAGGTGAGGGTAATATGAATAACAGTCAATCAATTATTGTTTATCGTTCCCAACTGGAAAAATCTATTGATCAATCAATTATGTCTGGAGAATTCTTTCTTGTTTTTGGTGTATTGATGGTTGGGGTATTTGTATTCTGTTCTCTTTATTCAATGTTGTTCGCTGTTAAGAGGAAAAAGCGTATTACTTCAAAGTGGATGGATGATGGAAGAATTAATTTGTATTGTTTAATCGCCTCTTTGGTTGCTGTTTTTATTTTTGCTAAATCGATTTTAATTTAAGGTGGGAATTATGGAAATTAAGAATTTTACTGGTCAGGTTATTCGATTGGGAGAATATCCGGTTTGTGTCGATGTAACCAATATTCCGGACAATCATTCTTCGAATGGTGTTATGGTAGCTTTACACACCTATAGAATGGAAGGTGAGCAACAGTTTTTTCAGATCAGGAAGCATTCTCAGATGAAAGGTGCTTTTGTTCTCGTATATTTCAAATGGGAAGAACAACTTGAAAAAGTTCCGGAGCACCTTTCTGAAATTGTTTTCGATTCTCGTAATTTTGATGTGAAGTGAGGATAATTGTGGAAAACATTTGCAAGATACGAATCCGTGGCATGAAGCGCAAGGTAAAAGTTCTTAGTGCAACTGATATCATTCAGGAAGGCGATTATTATTGCATTCCCAGTGATTTTGGGTTTTTGTTTGGATATGATAAGAATCAAACTTATGAGGACACTTTAAAAGAGTTCGATCCGACTAAAAGATATGTTTGGTGGATGACTGCAGCAGCAGGAGATACCGCAGGAGAGCATCCATTCAGAATTTATATAAGGTTCATTTAATTCTTGACATTATCCATTATATAACGTATAATTTCCTCATAATAAAACATAACAGGGGGAAAAATGCTTAAATTTTATTCTTTTCATCATCACGGATTTCAACCTGCTCTTGAAGGGCATGTTTCTAAAGAAATGCATGATCATATCAAGAAAATTATTCTTACCAATAATATGAATGATCCTTGGTATATAATGAAACAAAAGGTACAACCATTTTTTCAGGGGGGGAGCACTTATACTCAAGATGGTTGGGTTTTAATTGAGTTTTGGACAAATAACATTAGTGGAGCATATAAATTCTGTCAAGAAATGTTGAAACCGTTCAATATCCATTTAATTCAGGAGAATTAAAATGAAAGTTATTATCTACTTTGCAATTATTTTCTTTCTTTTTTAATCAAGGCGGTGTATTATGTACACAGTTAAATTTACATCTGGTCCCACCAGAGATCGCGAAAAGATCGCTGAAATTGTCAAGGAACTTGATCAGATTGTTGCATCATATTTGAAATCACAACTTGCACCTGCAACCGAAGAATTTAATAGGGCGAAATTTAAGGTTGACTTTGAGTATGAATTCAATTATAATGACAAAGTTGAAAATAACATTTAAATAACATTTTGGAGGATTTTTCATGAAGGCAAGTGTTCAAGATCATAACACATTTACTCCATTCGAATTGAAAATATTGGTTGAAAATGAAGATGAAGCTCAACGAATATATTCTTTATTTCAAACACCATCAGTCGTAGATGCATATGGATTGACTTATATTGCAAGTTACATGAGTCACATTATCGAAAAAAGAATTACAGTTGATGGGGATGTACGCAGAAATTGTGTTGAAAGTCTCCGATATACACTTAACTCTTGAGGTTATCTTATGAAATGGTGTTTTAATAGTCATGGCGATGCTGTGAAACATGAACGTGTTTTGAGTGGTGTGAATCCCGGTGAAGTTATTGATATTGATGGCATTTTTTATATGGTTACTGCAAAAGAATATGATCAGTTTCGTGAAGATCATATCAATTGTGTGAAAATATACTCTGGAGAGTTGATTCCATTCAATCAAAATATCTTGGTGGATGTTTATCCAAGCGCAAAACTTAAGATAAAGTGAGGAAATTATGTCCATTGAAATTGAAGAAAATCCTTATCATTTTCCTGTCAAAGCTGCATACACCAAGTTTTATGTGTATTTCAAGGGAACTGTTTTGTGTGCTGGTTCCGAATCGTATGTTTGTGAAAAACTTGGGTTTTCAAATATTAGTGGAGTATCTAAAGAATATACCGTCGAATCGGATTTTATGGAAACCGCATATAAATTTGATCTTGAAAATTATCGACGGGGAGAAATTGAACGTGAAACGAAATTCATCAAAGAGTTATATAAAAAGCATGGATTTGTCAATAATGAATTGAATGATATGATTTATTCTAAAGCGTATGAGGATGGTCATGCCTATGGATGGTCCGAGGTCGAATCTCATTTTTCCAATCTAGCTGAATTTGTTCAAGATATTCTGGATAAAGTTGGATGTTTAAATGATAAGGTGAAAAAATGTTGACACCAGAAGAAATTAAGAGTATAAGTAAACCATACATCAGACTTGTTGGTAGCCATTGGGAAAATGAAATGGCCATCCCCGAGGACAACATTGATGATTTTGTCAAGGCAATTGAGAGTAAGTTAATTGAAAAGATGCGATTAAATTCTTATTATATTTGTTCAAAAGGATGATTATGACAAACGATAAAATTGGCAGTATTCCTCAAGATTTACAAGATTATCTTATTGAACAGGCATCGGAAGGTGCTGATATTACCATGACAGTTTCAGAGGATGCTACTGTATGGATTATTCGCCCTTATAGTCTTGAAGATTGGTTGGTTGTCATTTCGTGGTATCCTAATCAGGATGATCATCAAATTGTGAATATTACTGGTTTGGCATACAATAAGATGAGGAAGATTATCAATGAAAAATAAAAATGGTGATGTAGTTATCAGGTCTTTCGAATGTTATGATTGGTTCGAGATCGAAAATTTCTTTGCAACAGAAATCGGAACTACACCAGAAAATTTTGTTGATTTGGGTCATTATTGTCAGGATATTGGTGATTTTAAATCGTTCTGGAATGTATGGAATGAACTTATTGGTCATGATATCACAACCAATTTGTGTATGAAATATTTCCTTGATGATTTTATGAGCAGAAAAGATCATACTGTCAGGAAATATGGTGTTTGGGTTGCTCCATTGTTTGACGCTATTGAAAAGATGAAAAAAACTGTTGGGAATAGGATTTTTATTCGGTACACTTGGTCAAGTCCACGATATATTTAAAGGAGAATAAACATGTATAAACGTCTCTCAGTTGCACTAATATCTTTAGGAATTATTCTTGGAACTGTGGAGACTGTTGGAGCATTGTCCATCGATTGTTGCTCAAGTGAATGTAGTTCATACACAAAGACCAATACGGAAGTGTTTTATGAGGTTTCAACACAAACGACAGTGACAACAGGATATCATCCTGAATACGTCTGGAACCCATATAAACCGGTTCTACCACCTTCTAATCATCCTAAGCCATCCAAGCATCCAAAGGAAATAAAATATGATTGCATGGACTATAAGGAATGGGATATAATCGCACAATCAATTGAACTTGGAGAAAAGACAGACTACACAAGGATCAGTTCAAAATTGTATGGATTCGGAAAAGCTTGGTTGCGATGCGGTGATCCAAACGATATTGTAAATAAACCGAACAAACAGAGTAAACCATCAAATCATAGAAATCCACCTTCATTTAATAATGGTTATTGGGAGACGGTATTAAAACCGTATCTAATAAAAACTGAGATGTCAACTGTAAATGAAGGAATACGATATTTTGAAGAAAATTATATCGAATGTAAAACATGTTGCGTCTCATGTGATATTCCGGATAAGCCACACAATCCTGTTCCTGAACCATCTACCATGTTTTTGTTTGGTGTTGGATTGTTTGGATTGGCTATAACCTTAAAAAATAGGAATAAAAAATGAATAAGAAAACTAAAAAAGTTTCGATTGAGATTGCAAATGGCGGATGGATTGTCCGTGTTCAAGGTGATGCTGAACCCAAGGTATTCTTTAGATGGGAATCTTTATTGACATTTTTGAGAGATAATTTAACTGATTATTTGGACAATCTTCCATATAAAAACTGTTGACAGGCCGGATCATAAAGGGTATAGTTCTCCCATACATTAACCAATACTTTGGAGGTTATGAAATGATCATTGAGGATGAACGAAAAAGTGATTTTGTAAGACTGAGTGAATGTGATACTGGTGATGTTGTCAAAGTGTATGGGGATGTGTTTATTGTAACTGAGGAAATGAACAGAGACAATACCTGTACACATATTGTCAGGTTGAAGGACGGATCAGTTGTTTTGTCTCCGAATGATTGTGAAGTGTATGTAGAAAAACTTAATGTTAAAATTGTTATAATGGATTAAAATATAATCCTTATTGGAGGATTTATGAGCAGTAAAGCAGCAAAAAGACGGGCAGAATATCAAAAGCGAGAAGGAAAACGGCAAAAAGAACGTGACCGCCAAAAGAATATTCGTGACGCAACAGATATAGAATCCCTTGCAAAAGCAATAGGTATTCCATTAAAATAACACATGGAGAAATTATATGTCCGATACGAAAAGTAACAGTAGTTCAGGTGGAATTGGATTTGTTGGGTTGTTGACCATTGTTTTTATTACATTGAAATTAACGGGATACATTACATGGTCATGGGTTTGGGTATTGTCTCCGATATGGATTATGTCAATTGTTCTATTTTTAATTTTGGGAATCCTCTTTTGGATTTCAATTAAATAATGGTAAATTATGATAATTACAACTGTAATCGATACGATAAATGATAAGGATTTGATCTCCAGAGAAATGAGGGATGAAATTGATGATATTTGGGACAGATACGAATTAGAAAATGGATTTCATTTCCCCATCAATAAATTTTATATAGAAGAATTTGGAGAAACTATTCCTAATATTGTAAAGTTTATGGAAGAAAACGATATCAGGGATTGTTTAATCCGCCTTCATTGGTAATCTCCTTTTAATTTTATAATGGTAATAAAATGGAAATTATAGAACAACATAATTGTGTTAAGGTCAGTGCTTTGGGTATAGGAAAAATATTTAAATATGGTGATGAATTATATATGGTTGTTCAAAAACAATCAACGATTCCTGCATCATATGTTGATACTGTCAAACTTCGGACAGGTGAGCTTACAACTTTTGCAATATCGACAGATGTCGTGGATGTTGAAGTGAAAATGATATATAAAGTGAAAAGTGGAGAACTATAATGGAAATTGATGTCGAAAAATCTAATGAAATGACGTTATATGCTTTTGAGGCAAGCGAAGTTATTGAATATTATGGGAAAATATATTATATTATTGGAGAATGGGAACCTCATTTTTTGAGTTACAAGGAAGAATATCAAGACAATATGTTTTTGGTTGATTTGTCGAATGGTAATTTGGTGCTCTTTCATAAGAACACTAAAGTTCGACCAGTACAAGCAAAATTGACTTGTAAAATTATGCATTAAAGGTTTGTTATGATCAATATTGATATAGAAAATGCTAGTGCAGCGAGCTTAAGGAATTTTACTACTGGTGATGTTGTGATGTACAAAGGGGATATATATGTTATTATTGGTGGATGGAAAGATTATCTTGAAAGTGATGATTTGTTAAAACACTATATTGATATTGTATTTTGTATTGGGTTGCCATCAGGAAGAATGTATGGTTTGGATGTAGATGCCCAAGTTAATAGAGTGGATGCAACATTAACTTGTAAAATTATAAATTGAGATATATTCTTATGAATATTATTAAACATCCAATAGATGGAGTTGTCACACCATTAAGACTGTGGGCAGCGTGGAAGGTATCTAAAAATTGGCGATTGCAGCAAAGGCTACCAAAAATAACATCATTGGGTAAACTGGTGGGTATGATAAGATAGAAATTATAAATTAACAATTGTGTCAAATTTGACACACTTACCGTCAAAATAAACTTAAAAATAAATTTATTCTGACACAAAAAATGGTGTGTTTTTGTGTCAGATGGTGTACTATGTAGTCAAGGGAAGAGAGAGAGAGAGAGATAAACCCAAACACTTCGAGGACACCATGAAAACCACCGATAATTTCAAAACTTTCGAGGATTGTCAAGTTGTTTCCATCGTTTCCATCACCGGGTCAACCATCATCACAAAAAAAGATCACAAACCTTCTGCAAACAATAATTTAATTGTTGACTCATCCGGCACAATGTATTATCTTGATGCCTGTTCAATCAGCACAGAAACCTTTACTTACAGGATGATCTAATGTTTGCGAAAATTATTCTCCGAAATACTCCGAAGGTAACTTTAATCGTATCCGGGCAACCGGGAGAATTTAGTGTCAATATCTTCAACTGTTCAGAAGATCATGGCACACAAAAGGATCGTGATATTTTAGACTTGAGAGAATTGTATCAAGGTGAATTCGAAACTCTCAATAAAAATATTGTCAAAACACTTGAAAAAGTAATACACAAGCGTGATTATTATATTATCGCAAAAGAAGGATATAATTTTATGACCGAGGATATGAGAGATTATATTTTATCCTTGACCTGAAACCAGAAATCGGATATAGTCTTTTCAGAAACCAGAAACCAGAAACCAGAAACCAGAAATCAGGAGAATTGTGATGGCTCGCAAGACAACCAAGGCAGGGGAACAGATGATTGAGCAATACGATAAGTTCCTTGAGTATTACAATGGACTGATCAAAAATGTTGAACTTGAGGGAAGCGGAATTGCTTCAACCAACAGGAAAATGGAATTGCTTGGAATTATTACTGGTATGAAAATTATGACGGAAACATTCCTTCACCAACAGAACTGTTATCATGGATACTTTTATATCGATGATTCAGGCAAATTCTTTGACAAGGGCGATTACAGGTACATCACAGATCATCCTGAGTTCCGCAATTATCGTGTGAGATTCAATATCAAACGATAGTACAATACAATCAATAAAATGCCCCTAGTAGGTCTTAACATCAGAACCTACTAGGGGTAGTTGTATATGATATAAATCTAGTGTCACCGAAAAGTGACATGCATTCAACTCGTGCCTTCCATTCATTCCATTCCCACATTCCATAATCCTGCCAGTAATATTGAAAAATATCAAGAAAAAAATAATAAAAAAAAAGATTAAAAAAGATAAAAAAAGTATTGCCCTCAGCATCACAATAGGTTACTATCTGATCATAAGGTTTGGTTTGATTTAATAAGTTAACTTAATGGAGCATGACCATGGCATACATGAACAAGGAAAAAAAGGCTAAAATCGCACCCGCAGTGAAGGCTATTTGTGCAAAGTATGGCGTCAAAGGAACCTTGAAAGTACACAATCATTCTACACTTATTTTAACATTGCGCTCCGGTAAGATCGATTTTTGGGGCACTATGATGAAAGACAATCGGGAATGGAGTGGAGAGGCGAAAAAATTCATGGATGAAGTGGAAGCTGCTATGATGGTTGGAAATCATAATAATTCTGATATCATGACCGACTATTTTGACGTTGGCTGGTATGTAAGAATTAACGTGGGCGAATGGGACAAACCTTATATCGTGACAAAGTAAAAAAAAGTATTGCGACCAGTGATCTAATAGGTTAGTATGCAATCGTTGGTTGGGTTTGGTTGGTTTGAGTTTCAACTTTAGAAAGGATGGGTATCGCCATGGCAGCAAAGAACACAATCAAAAATCGTATCAATAAAATACTTTCTAAAGTAACCAATGGGTTGCATAGTGATGAATATTGGAAACCGGTACATGAAGCGTTTAAATCACTTGAACAGGCCGGGTATCATGTCTCGATTGAATCATCGGAATATCGCCATGAAAATGGTGTGATGGTTGACAAAAAATGGTTGTATAATGTATCTGCAGAAGGATATGTTTTTTATGGTGTATTGACTGCACATGGAGCAGGAACGGTCAAAGACCCATTAAGTAAATATGATATTTCTGCGTATGTAAGTTAATTTTTCATTGCATACCACGATTGGATAGGTTAATATCATTTTGTTGGTTGGGTTTGGTTTTAATTTATTCCACTTCACAAAGGAAAAGAAAATGAGCACGAAGAAAAATCTTCTGATCGCCGGTAATGCAAAAATAGATAAAGCTGTCCTGTGCTGGTCTATTACTCCGGTAAAATCCTGTATGAATTGCAAGGACTGTGCAAAGGACTGTTATGCGATCAAAAGTTATCGACAGTATCCTTCATGTAAACAGGGATGGGATGAAAGATTCGAATTGACAAAGAATGATCTGGAAAAATTTGTTGAAGGAATAAATAAGCAACTGTCGCGCACAAAGAAAAAAGTTGTGCGGATTCATTGTGCAGGAGATTTCCACAGTAAAGAATATATCAATGCATGGAAAAAGATTGCAACTGATAATCCCAACATTACATTTTATGGATATTCCAAGGTATTTGGAATGTTTAATGAAATGCACGAGTTGAATGCATTGGAGAATGTAAATATTATAGACAGTATTGCGGTGGATGGTGGTATAAATTTCGGTGATGATCAAAGAATTGAGGAATTAAAGGCACTTGGGTACACTGTTTGTCCTGTAACTGATGGCGTCGATGTAAAGTGTGGAAAAACTTGTGATATTTGTCATAACACTAACAAGGTATGTTTCCGAATTCATTGATGTTTGATTGAGAAACCATTGAGAATAGGTGTGTCATTTTTGACACAGTGCAACATTTTTGATGCAGTGTGTGGTTTTTGACACACCTATTGTCCGGTAAAATCATATAAGTAGATGATCGGAAAGAAAAAAATTGAAAAAAACAAAAAAATGGTTGACGTTTTTTGACCTATAATGTACATTCATGACCGTTGGATGATGTTTGTTTGGTTGGATCACTCACCGCCTGCGGGCAAGGAACATGGACATGGATGCATACACAGCAGCAACTAAAATTCGCCATGATATCGGATCACGATATGCGGAACTCGCGATTCTCGCAGATATTCCAGATGTCACCGAGGATCAGGCTTTTTTCAATGAATCAATGAGAATTATTATCAGAGACGAAATTATTGATCTCGAAACGCAACTCAAGATTATCGGAGAACAATTATCATGAGTAAACATACAATTTTAAGGGAATCTCAGGGTTTTTCTGAATTTGAATGTCCTTCCTGCGGAACCCCATTAGAATGGGATGAGTATAAGCTTTATCCTTCCATCGTGGAAGCAGTGGAATGTTCTATTTGTGAATGCAAATTCTATGCCAAAATGAATGTAATCAAGACATTTGATATCATGCGAAAATAACCCAAATAATCCCAATACACTATATGTAGTGGTGTCATCTCCAAATCAAGGCAAAATTCCCATGTAGAACAGATGGGGACCACTATATGTAGTGTTTGGCTAACGCTGACCTTAAAAAATCATCCAATATCATCCCAAATATATCCAAAATAAACCCAATACACTATATGTAGTGGTGTCATCTC
>Ga0172381_10005517_pt1 | contig 12810 bp, 24 predicted proteins | sample Leawel6488metaG_FD_119754 | JGI IMG/M metagenome (GOLD analysis project Ga0172381, IMG submission 119754) | Leachate microbial communities from a municipal landfill in Southern Ontario, Canada - Leachate well 64-88 metaG | ecosystem: Engineered > Solid waste > Landfill > Unclassified | place...
ATTAATTGGTTTATGGAGACTGAAAACAATGAAAAAGAAACCAAGAACAATATTGTATAAGGATAAAATAGAAAAATTTATAAATAAACATTATAGCAGGTTTATATGCATTAAACATAATAACGGTAGACCTTATGTATCGTTGCGTGGCAAAGATCATACAATAGCATTATATTTTTCGGGGATAGTAAGAGTAGGTATAAAATATATGGATTATAAATTTGATGAGAAAAAAATAGAAGATATATTGTATTAAAATTAAATATTCTTCTTGACACTAAATTTAATTATGAGATAATATGAATATAAATAAAAAATACAGGAGATAAATTATAAAATGAATATTGATAAAGAAACAATAGATATACTTTCAAAAGATAAATTTCCAAAGTGCGATGAATATAATTTAAATATTAATAATATGATAGATAATCTTAATATTAAGGTATGCAACAAAAGATTTAATCCCCATACCAATATAAATAATATACATGAAATGTACGATACTATGGATGATATTCAAGAATGGAAAACAGAATTAGGAAAAATATATCATGAAGCATTAAAATACAAAGAAATGTCAGAACTTATAGAGGCAACCATAAATGGTATGTATTTGGATGCGGAGAAGAAGATGTTAATAAGTGATGAATTAAAAAAAGCAGTAACAGATAAAAGTTTTAAAAATATAGATGAGAAAAAAGCGTGGATAAACGAACAAATAAATAAAGAGGCAGATATAAACGATATTATAAATAAATCAAGTAAGCACCTTATAAAAGCATCTTCAAAATTAAAGATGATAGATAATATATCAAATGTTATAGAAGGTCAGGAAGATAAATATAGTAGGAAAATATCATTGCTTCATGAAGAAATACAATTGGGATTATTAAAAACTGATGATCCAAAAGGAACTATATAATATTATGATAAACTTTTTTAATTGGTTAAAACCCGACAAGAGTAAGTCATTAAAAATATTTGATGATGTATATTTAAGGCAGGGTGAAATATTAAATATATATGGAGAACCATATGTAGGAAAAACATTGTTTACTTATTACATAATTAATAATAATATTAATAAATCTTTTATGTTGTTTGATACGGAAAATTCGTTATACCCTATGTTAGAAGAAATATCAAAAAAAGTGCCTGTTATATATTCTTTGATAAATGATTTAAAAAATATTAAATATATGATATGGAATTTTATAGATAAAGTAGATTGTTTTATAATAGATTCGATAACGGCAACTGATGTAGATAACGATATAAAACAAAATATATTAATTGATATATTTAATATAGTGGAAAAAAATAATAAAAATTTAATAATGGTTTCACAAAATCGTCAAAATTGTAAAGGACAAATGTTTTATGAGGATAAAAAAATAATAGATTTTATGTCCTATAAGGCAGAAGTAAAAGATTGTGAGAATGGATGTATGGTAAATAATAAATATAAAATAAATAAAAATTTCTTAAAAGGGGAATAATAATGGAAGATAAAGTCAATTATTATGATATGGAAATTAGGGAGGTTATTTATTCATTGGCAAAAGGAAAGGAATTTATAGGATATGGTATATTGCCCAATAGTTTGGATGATAAAAATTTTATATCTTTAATAGAGTGGTGGAATAATTTTGGTGTAACAAAATATAATGATACACATAGAATAGAAAAAATATTTAGATTAGTTATGAGAATGAAACAACAAAAAATAATTATATTTAATAATTTGGGTGATTTAATAGATATTATAGATGAAATATATAAAATGGATATAATATAAAAATTTCCTTAAGGAGGAAAATTAATCATGGCAGATGAACAGCAATTAAAAGCAAAGGTAGCAGACGAAAAAGCAGGTGGAGATGGTAGTAAGGACGAAAATCCTATTTTGGAACCGGGATTATATGATGCTGAGGTAGTATCTATTGATTTTAAATCATCATTGCCTTGGGTAAGTAAAAATGGAGTTACTACAGGATTAGAAATAAAGTTTAAATTACTTAATATTGGAGACCAGAAATATCCATGGGACACTACTAAACAAACATATGAGTGGGACAAGAATAAAGAAATAGGCAGAAAAAGTAATTTATATAAAGCATTAACTGCTATTAATGGGTCGGAATTGCCAAAGGAAATAGTGTTCGCTTCGTTTATTGGTAAAAAATGTGTGGTAGATATGGCAAATAAAGTATCTCCTAAGAATGGCAAAACATATTCTAATGTTAAGGATATTAAAAAATTAAGGCAGACGGCAACAACATCAACAAGTAATGCTCCTGCGGACCCTACTGTTAAACAGGAAACTCCAAAGCAAGAGCCTGCAAAACAAGAAAATAAAAAGGTAGAACCCAATACCTCTAAACCTAATACTGCTAAAGACGATTTTGATTTTTAAAATAGAGAGGAAGTTTGAATGGATACTGATTTAATTAAGAAATTAAATATTAAGGTAAATATGGTACATGAAAAATGGTATGGCCAACGCAAAATAGATGAAGTTCATTGCGATGGTATGTTACATGAATTATTGGATAATGTTAAAGAGAATAAACATAGGGATGATGAGTTTGAATAGAAGAGGAGATGAATAAATGGTAACAGTTGTTGAAGCACCAAATAAAGATAATGTTGATGGATTTAAAGTATTTCTCGCAGGAGGGATAACTTCTTGTCCAAATTGGCAAAAATCTATTATTGATAAATTAAAAGGACAAGAAAAAAAATATAAAAGAAAATATTATATTGTTTAATCCAAGGCGTGAAAATTTTCCTATTCATGATCCTAATGCCGCTAATGAACAGATTAAGTGGGAATATGATAAATTAAAAGAATCTGATATGATTATATTTTGGTTTAGCAGAGGTTCTTTAAATCCTATAGTATTATATGAATTGGGTATGTGGGGGAATAGCAGAGATATACCTATAATTATAGGTATTGATGAAGGATATGAAAGAAAACAGGATGTAGAGATACAAACAAAATTGGCAAAACCTGATGTATTGACAGTATATAATTTAGATGATATGGTTAGTTCTATGATAGATGTTTTTAAGAAAATATAAGGGAGGAATAAAAATGGCAAAAGAGGAAATAGTAAAAGAAAATCGCATGAATGTTAAATTATCGGTTGAAAAGAAATTTAATGTAGTGCAATGGGAATATGAAACATATAAAATTGAATTAGAGGGTCCTTATGATGGGATGATGGAAGCTAAAGATATGGTAAGATTATTACTTCCTGTGGTTCGTAATATGAGGACTGTAACAGTTAAGGCATATAAAGGCGAAAAACCTGATGATAATACTACGATAGTTAATAATACACAAGAAGTAGAAAAGAAAGAAGAAAATAAAGGAGGAGATTTATAATGGTTAAGAAAATAGTTACGGTATTTGAGGTAGGAGATATAACACAAGGTATTATTCCTGACCAAGAAATGTTAATGAAAATTGAAAAATTAGTATTAAAATCAATGCTTTGCAAAGGAGATATAAGATTATTTTTGCCTCCTTATGTCAAGATATATGATAAAGAAATGATGGTCCCTGAATTAAAAGAAGAAAAAGATATTATTGTTAAATCAATAAAAGATATAGATAAAAATATAAAAGAAATTGAAGATAAAACAATTAAAATGAAAATAGGAAAAATTAAAAGGAAGGTTAAAACCAAAAATGAAAAAACAAACACTAAAAAATCAGGCAAATAAAGTCCATTTATATTTATATAATCTCGGACTAATGATTGCCGATATAAGGAAACAAGTCAAAGATAAGAAAGATAATAAATGGTTAAAAGATAATATATTGGCAATATTGCAGGTAATGGATTTTATAGATTTTATGATAGCAATAGATAAAGTAAAGGGGTATATAAAAAATGAAAGAACAAGTGTTACTTCCAAAAAGTAGACAAGAAATATTGAAATGGTGCAGATATTATTATAATGTTGATCCTTATATTTATTCAAATATTGAGGAAGCAGTATTATCAACTAAAATAAAAAATATCAAATATAAGAAATATAAAAATGCAATATATGATATATTGTTAAATATATTAAAATTGGGAGAAGCATTTATTTATGTGGGTGGAAATAAACCTATTATTATTGATTCTGAATATATAAATGTATATAAAAGAAAGACAGATGGTAAAGAAAAAATATATTTAATACCTGATAAAAAATTAAAAGATGAGATTAAAAATAAAATATTGATTAAAAATTTGGATAAAAAAATTATAAATAAAATAAACAAATTGGAAAAAATTGAATTAGATCATGTTGTTCATATAATGAAAGAAAACAATTGTCATGTTATGTGGGGCATGCCCATAATTTATAATATATTAGGGATATTAATAAAAAAAGATATATTGAATTATAATTTATATAAAAACGGTAAAGAATTAAATAAAAAATCAAAAGATATATTTGAAAAATATAAAAATTCTATAGTAAAAATATTAAAGAAAGATATTAAAGATTGTTTAAAAAATGTATTGCCACAAGTAGAAAAATTTATATCTAATTATGCAGGAGAGAGTATAAAATTGGAGAACAAATTGGTATGAGTATAATATTTTTAGGTGACCCCCATGTAGACTCCAAAATTGGAAATATAAAAGTTCGGGATTTAATATCTCCTAAATTGGATAAATTAATTGATTTAATTAACAAGCAGAATAAATGTGTGTTTCTTGGAGATTATTTTAATCCAAGTAACCCTGATAATGGTAGCAGAGAATTTTTAACAGATATATTAAATAGAATAAATATTCCTATAATATTATTAGTAGGAAACCATGACAGAGACAAGAACGGGTCCCATACACTTGCCCCTGTCAAGAAATATATAGAAAATAAAAATGGTAAAGTAGTTGAAGATTATTATGAAGATAAGGATATATGTTATATATCATATTCATTAAACTTTCAACATATAAGGGATATAATAAAAGAAACTAAATGCAAATATATTGTGGGACATTTTGCGTTTGATTATGAATTAAGAGGGAAGAAGTTGGTAGAAATGGAATATGATAGTAATATATATGATAGTAAAATATTTTTATTAGGACATATCCATAAAAATCAGTCGATCAGAAATATTCATTATATTGGGAGCGTAGCACCTACGAACTTGGGAGAAATAGGGTATGAAAGTAAATTGTTAATATTGGACGAAACAAATGGAAATATGGAATGGAAGAATATTAAATATGAATTGAATAATATAGTATCTAATAACGTGGATGATATATTAAAAAATGGGAATGAAAATAGTAAGGTAACTATTGAGGTAAATAGTATTGAAGAAAAGAATAAAATATTAGCGCAATTAAAAGATAAAAAACTATTGGATCTTAAATTTAATATAAAAAATAGCAATATAAATGTTTCTGCATTAAAAATAGATGAAATGGTAAAGGAATATTTAAAAATACATGGCCGAGAAGATTTATATGACAAGGTAATGGAATATATTCCAGAGGGAAGGAAATAATGATATTTAAAGTTAAAGTAAATAGAAATAAACAACACAGAGACGATATGCGGAGTTTTTTCTGTGGGGATACAGCAGAGGTAATTATCAACGGTAATAAATATACTGCCAAAGGTGACTCTCCGAGCGTAATGGATGGCATTAGTTTAGAGGGAGCAATCATAGGCAGGGTATTAGATACTGTTATGGATTCTTGGAAATTTGAAGTTCATAGTAGTTTTTTATATTGGTTTGGATATTGGAGGTGTGGGCAGGAAGTATATGATTTTATACATAGGTTTGACGGCAAGTCCGAGTATGAAATTGAAGGTGATGAATTAAAAGTTTTATATGAACGATGGGAGAAGGAAGAACTGCCAAAAATAGAGGAACGTAATAGAAAATGGAAAGAAGAAAACGATAAGTTGGAGAAGAAATGTAAATATCGTAACGATACTATAAAATGTGAACGGATAACGATAGATGCTCACAAAATAAGTGATCCTGTGGTAAAATGGAGTGATATTAAATTGAAACCATTTAATATATTAGAAGCATACAAACTCAGGGCAAAGACAACATTGACATTTTCAGAAGATGAAGAACTTGTAAAGTTGTTAACAAAAAAGGCAAAGAATATAAAAAAGAAGAAAAAGATGAGGAACAAATGATATTAAAAAAATTAATCGCAAAAAATTGTTTTAAATACGATGATATTAATATAAATTTTCAAAATGACACTAATTTAATCCTTGCATATACTAAGGATTATAAAACAAATGAAAATGGAAAAATTGAAGAATTTGATAATTATGATAAAAGTAATGGAGTAGGTAAATCTGCTATTATAGAATTGATTCTTTACTCTCTCTTTGGCAAGACTTTAAGAGGAGCAGATGAAATATCCAAATATCATTCGGGTAAATTTCATGTAGAATTACATTATGATGATAATGTAATAATTAGGACTCAAAAGGGTATAGAAATAATAACAAAGGTTAAAGTGGATGGCAAGGAAGAATTAGAGGATAAACATACATTATATAAGAAAACAGATGGTCAAAGAATTATTGATGAAATGATTAATATTGATCAGGAGATGTTGATTTTTACGAATATATTTAGTCCCCAAAATAACTTTTTTATGTTAGAAGATGGTCAGAAGAAAGATATATTGATGAAATTAATAAACGTAGATTATCTTGATGATATATATGAAAAGGTAAAGAATGATTGGGATGAAAAGAAAGGCAAGAGATTGGACGAAGTAATAAAGATAATGGAAGAAGAAATTAAAGGTATTGACAAAGCAAAAGAGAATGAAGAAAAATGTAGGACTGAATTATCTAAGGTTCAGCAACATGAACAGGGTATTAAAGATTGGCAGGAGTTTAAGAAACAATTATATAAGGACATTCAAAGTTACAGAGATTTAAATAATGATGTATCTTCATTATTTATTAAACTTACTAATCTTAAAGAAAAGTTAAAGAACAATAATAATACATATGAAGATGTAGAGATATTGAGAAATAAATTAACTGATATGAAGAGCAATAAGGGTAATATAAATAATAAAATAAGTGATATTAATGTTAAAATAAACGATATAAAAGATATGATTAAAAAAGTATTAAATACATCTGAATGTCCTATATTTTTTGAGATAAATAAAGAAGGCAAAAAAGTCAGTTCTGTTTGTGATAAATTGTTAAATAAAGAATATAAAGATAATATAGTTAATAAATATAATAATGATATATCGGATAAAAATAAGGAAATAGATAATATAAAAATTGAATTATCTAATATAAATAATGAGATATCTAATACAGAAGTGGTTATTAATAAGAACACTAAAATTAAGCAAGAAATGGATGAGGATAAAGCAGATTTTAAGGCAGATAAGGAATTATATTATAAAAATAAAGAAAAATTGGATAAGGATAAAATATCTCTCAAAGAATATGTAAGAAAAAATATGGAACTTTTTAAATACCGCAATATAAAAGTATCATTACAGGACATAAGATTAAAACAAATAGACCATGCAAATGCTTTAATGCTATATAAACAATTAGTAGATAAACAAGAAAAATTAAAGGGATATAATATTAAGAATGATAATATTAAAAAAGAAATATCAGATCTTGAGATAATAAAGGGTTTATTTGGTAAAGGTGGTCTTAAACAACATGCGGTATCTAAGGTTATAACATTTTTAGAAAACGAAATAAATATAATGCTCATGAATAGGTTTAGTGATACCAGCGTGCGTATATCTACAACTTTCGATGTGGGAAAAAGAAATACACTAAAAATTGGTGTAATAAGAAATGGAAATGAAGTTTCTTTTGATGAGTTTTCTGCAGGTGAGAAAAGGTTCTTTGAAATTATATTCCAAATGGGATTGTATAAACTTTTTAAATTATTTTCTAATCAGAGTTTTAATATTATGTTCTTTGATGAAGCATTAGACGCTATTGATGTATATAATTCTTCTCTTATGATAGATTTGTTGAAAATATTGGAAGATGAACATGATCCAAAAACAATATATGTGGTTTCTCATAAAGAATATATTAAGGATTATTTTAATAAATTTTTAATATTGGGATCGGATAAAGATAATAAAAATTCATGGGTGGAGGAATAATGTCCTTGCCTTTGGATAGGGCAACAATATTAGAAAGATATCAGAAAAAACATGATTATTATGATACTGATTTGGTGTTAAAGGCATATGGCAGAAATTTTGAAAGATTTATGGGGATTGTTTGGGGAGGAGAATGGATTTTTGATAAACCAGAAGTTAATCCTGTAAAAGAATACAATTGGAATGACCCATTGTGTTTTGCTCATAGCATAGATGAAACAATAAAAGAAATAGAAAAAGAAGGTTTAATGAGTATAATACCAAAGGGGGAATAATATATAATGTCATATTTACATTGCCATGGTCCAAATGGGGATAGGTCAGGATGTCATTGGTCTCAGGATGATTTTTGGACAGAAACATATAACCCTGCAACTAAAATAACGGAGGATTATAATAATTTTATAAAAGACCCCGAAAGAAAAATATATTTTGATATGAATTGGATTCAAGAAGCTGGAATAAAATGGGGTAAGGATGAAGAAGGATATTATGTTATGGCAAAAGATTTATTTATATGGGAATTGGAGAAAGAAATATTAAATGTAAAAAATATGAAAGTATATACTTACGAGCAATGGCAGAAAGTTATAAAAGATTGGAAATGTCCTAAATGCGGAAGTAAACATTGGGATATAGATTAGAAATTAATTGCTTGACACTAAATTTAATTATGAGATAATGGTAGTATAATAAATTAAAAAGGATGGTAATTAAAAAATGAAAAAAATATTAAATAAAATTGTTTTTTGGTTCAGAAGATTATTTGGACAAAATCATGACAAACTATTAAAGAGTTATATATGGAAAAAAGATGGAACAATTGACAAAAAATTGTTAAAATTAATTATAGGCACTCCTTATGGTACTGCTGTTGTATCCAAAAATATACATAACATAATATGGAATGAATTAAAATATGACGATAATATTATATGTGAAGTAAAATCTTTTGGATTTTGTATGGATAGCAAGAAGAATGAAATTGTTATATGGGCAGACCCTAAAAGTGGAGATATAAAAAAAGAACAATTAGAAAAATTGGTAAATAATTTAGTAGAACAATTAAATAATGCTTCAAACGAAATAATGAATGAAATAATGGAAAAACTTAAAAGCAAAATAATAAATTTGTGGAATATTCAAATAAAATATGCAAAGGAGAGTGAATTTTAAAATGACACATAAAGAAGAAATTACCGATAAAATGATAGAGAAAAAATTTGATGAGTTATTAGTGTTGTATAAGAGATATGAAGGAGAGGATCTTGATCTTGTGGCAATGAATATGTGTATGGATATAGCATATTTAGGAGGAAGCTCTTTGTTTGAAAGTGTTGGCATATTACAAGAGGCAATTTCTAATCTTAGAGAAGCAGTATTAAATGGGGATGATAAAGATTGTATGTGTGATGATTGCAGGGAAAAGATGGAAAAAGAAGAGGAAAAAGAAAATAAGGAAAACGATGAAGATGATGAACAAGGTAATAAAAACAATATAAATTAAAAATAGGGGTATAATTTTTATGGACAATAATATTAAGAAAGAAGATATAGTAAAAATATTGGAAAAGTGTGGAGGTAGGACTAAAGATGAATTTGACATTCTTGTTAAATATGCCATAGATAATTATAGATATCGTTCAAAAGACGAAATAAATAAATTTATTAGTTTTATAACAGGTAATAAATATAACGATAATAACATATATATTGATTATAAGGAATATACTAATGAATATAATAAATGTAAAGATTTTATAAAATATAATGTAATATTGAAAAAAAGCAAAAGAATAGTAAATGATGTAAGTGGATTTAAGATGGCAGACCCTAAGACTGCTATTGCTTTAATGGGAGAGGAAGGGTATACAGAATATCTTAAAAAAATGGAGTCATTAAAAGTTAATTCTCCTAAAGTATCGGTTAAAGTAGATACAGTTGAATATGAATGCCCAATAGTAATATATATGAACTTGGATACAGGATTATTCACATCTTCATTTGAAATATATAAAAATTTTCTATTTAATTCAGATAAATTATATTCCTTTCATAAGATAGCAAATTTCTTGGGATATGAACTTAATATTATTGATAGGGGATCTAAAGTAAGAAAAGATATATATATGACTTTTATTAAAAATTATAGTGAAATGGAGTATGTAAGTATTAATGATATATTAATTAATCCAAAAAATGATATGGAAAGAGATATGATAGATAGCAAGAAGGTATTGACAATAGACAATATTAAATTACAGATAGAAAAAGATGCCCAAAGAATAGTGGAGTTTAGTAATATAATAGAAGATTGTGTTAATCAAATAATACCTAAAAGTTCAGATGGTAGAGGAGTGTTAGATAAATAATAATGGAAGATATTAAATTTTATTCTACAAAAGGTGATTATGGGTATATGTGTAATTTTTATAGAAGCAAACAAATTGTTGATGGCAAAGAATATGCGACAAATGAACATTGGTATCAATCTCAAAAAGCAGTAGATCCTGTTATTCAAGAATGGATAAGAAATTCTCCTACTCCACATGGTGCTATGATGGCAGGTAGAAATTTAAGAGTGAAGGAAATGTATCCTGATTGGGATAATATAAAGTTTGATATAATGAAAAAAGGATTAATGGAAAAATTTATACAAAATGAAGATATTAAACAAAAATTATTATCAACAGGAGATAAGATTATACATGAAGATAGTCCCGTAGATATGATTTGGGGCATAAAAGGGAAAGATATGTTAGGTAAGTTGTTAATGGAAGTTCGAGAAAAATTAAGGCAGAATATAAAATGATCTGTCCATTTTGTGATGGTGAGGGTGGAGAAACGGATGTAATATTAGATGATGGAACTGGTCCATGGGAAATGTGTGGATTCTGTAATGGTACAGGTAAATTAAATATATTTAAATGGATACTTGGACATTACTATAATATTGAATCATGGTTTAAATATCCTCATAGTAGGAAAATGATAAAATATTGGTTTAGTAAATTTCTTTGCTTTTTGGGATTACATATATGGTATAAGTTTTATCCAATGGATAAATATAAATGTTATGTGTGTAATAAAGAACAGATAAATATATATAAAGTTAATAAGCATATAAATAAAACAGAAACGCCATTTTAAAGGATAAAATAAAAATGAAAAATAAAGAATATTTTTATAATAAATATAACATAAATTTGTATCCATTTCAAATAGAAATTATAAATGAACTTTTGAAATATAAAAATAGTAATATTAGGCCCGTTTGTATGTTAGGTAGGTCATGTGGTAAAGGAGCAATATTAAGTATATTAAAAGGAGAAGGTTATGGCAAATAAACAGTATGTTCTTGCAGACGATGAATTTCAACCTTTGTTAAGAAAAATATTTGAGGATAATTTGCGTAAAGCAGAAGCAGGAGAACCTCATTTACCTTTAAATGTAGAACCTGAAAGAATTATATGTTTAAGGTTAACATCAGGTGGAGGCAAGAAATATGCTTATGTTCGTCCTATTAAGGGAGAATATAGGTTATTGACAGAGAAAAGATATTTTATGGTTTTTTGTAACGATCAATTCGATACAATAGAGACATCTAAACGAGAAAATATGCAAAAATGGATCGTGCTTCATGAATACTCACATTGTTGGCACAACGAAGAAGACCAGGATTATGAGACGCGTGATCATGATATAAAAGATTTTAGATTTTTGCTTAAAAATCCCGAAGAAAATTTTGAGTTAGTAGAGAATTTTGAGTATAAAAAAGAAGAAAAAGATGAGAGTATAGTATGAAAATAAATGAATTGGCAACAGAAATACATAAAAATGCTATAGAACATGGATTTTTTGAATGTAATATATGTAATGGTAAGGGAAGAATTGAAAATGGACCTATGGATGATGGTACTTATATAGAATATGATTGTCCGCAATGTAATGGTACAGGTAAATATCGTAATGATTCAGAGATGTTATCTTTAATACATTCTGAATTATCAGAGGCATTGGAACAATTAAGATTAAATTATGATGTTAAACAAATAGCAACATTTACGGAAATATTACCAAATAATGCGTATTATTTGGGTGGAGAATATGGTAATAAACCTGAAGGATGGGCAGTAGAATTGGCAGATTGTTTAATAAGAATATTGGATATGGTTAAATACAAAGGTATTGATGATTTCGAAAAGATAATATTGGATAAGATGGAATATAATAGTAAACGTCCATATAAACATAATAAAAAATTCTAAAAGGAATATATAAAATTGCATAAATTTGTTAGTTTACATAATCATGATTATTATAGTATTAAAGACGGAATACCTTCTCCTATTGAATATTTAACTAAAGCAAAAGAGATGGGATCTGTCGCGTTCGCTCAAACTAACCATGGGAATATGAGTGGCGTATTTGATTTTGTTGATAGTGCAAATAAGGTAGGAATTAAACCCATTTTAGGTATGGAAGGGTATTTTGTTGAAGATAAGAATATAAAGGACAAAACTAAAGAAAATAGACAACATATTATTCTTCTTGCTAAAAATTTGCAAGGGTACAAAACTCTTTTAAAAAGTTTATATGATAGTATGAAATTTGGATTTTATTACAAACCCAGAATAGA
>Ga0172381_10005519_pt1 | contig 12808 bp, 16 predicted proteins | sample Leawel6488metaG_FD_119754 | JGI IMG/M metagenome (GOLD analysis project Ga0172381, IMG submission 119754) | Leachate microbial communities from a municipal landfill in Southern Ontario, Canada - Leachate well 64-88 metaG | ecosystem: Engineered > Solid waste > Landfill > Unclassified | place...
CTTGATACTGATTTAAGCTTAGGGAATATAAGAGCAAGAATCGCAGTAGTTCAACAGCCACTTTCTCCAAGCGGGTTATCTTATTCAATCAGAAGACATAGAGAATCTCCCTGGACACTTCCCCTTTTTATAAAACAAAAAATGCTTGATCCGTTTACAGCCGGTCTTTTGAGCTTTTTAGTTGATGGTGCAAGAACAATTCTTGTTGCAGGAACAAGGGGCAGCGGAAAGACATCTCTTCTTGGAAGTTTGATGCTAGAAATTATGCCAAAATATAGAGTTATAACTGTTGAAGATACCCTTGAGTTACCAGTAGAATCTTTAAGAAAATTAAAGTATGATATTTTGAAAATGAAAGTTAGAAGCGCATTGCTAAAGACTACAACAGAAGTCGAAGCAGATGAGGGAATAAGAACAAGTTTAAGATTAGGAGACAGTTGTTTGATAATCGGTGAAGTAAGAAGTGTTGAGGCACGTGCTTTGTATGAAGCCATGAGAGTTGGTGCGTTAGCAAATGTTGTTGCAGGAACAATTCATGGAGCTAGCCCATATGGTGTTTTTGACAGGGTCGTAAATGATTTAGGAGTACCTATAACCAGTTTTAAAGCTACAGACTGCATTATTGTTGTAAATCCAGTAAAAAGTCCTGACGGAATACATTCAAGCAAAAGAGTTGTTCAAGTTTCAGAAGTAAGAAAGCAGTGGACAAAAGATCCTATTGAAGAAAAAGGATTTGTTGATTTACTTAAGTATAATCCAGAAAAAGATTCCTTAGAACCAACAGAGGATTTGATTAATGGAGATTCTGAAATAATAAAAGCAATTGCGGGAGGAGTTAAAGGATGGGCTGGAAATTGGGATGCGGTTTATGATAATATTCTTCTTCGGGCAAAAGTAAAAAAAGAAATTGTGGATATTTCGGATAAACTGAATAAGCCTATACTTCTTGAAGCAGAATTTAATGTTATCAGCAACAATGTATTTCACGAGATAAGCGAGAAGATTACAAGAGAAATTGGTGTTCCGCTTGGCGACAGAGTTTTTCCCGAATGGAAAAAATGGGCAGAGAAGGCAGCGAGGAAGTTTTAAAATGGCAGTTTTTTCTGTTCCTGGGAGCGAGAGGATAAGTATTGGGGATTACACAAAAGAAAAAATTAATCTTTCTAAAGTTGTTTTAGATATTGAGTCAGAATTGGGAATACAGGTTGTTAAAAAAATTGACAAGAACGAATATGAGGTTAAGATTGATATAAAAGAATTTGGTTCTGGAAAATATAATAATGGAGAATTATTCTTTACTGCTGAGCAAGCAATCAAAAAAAGAAATGAGATTGTAACGGAATTGAGAAGAGGAACCGCCGGAAAGTATAAGATTGTTTATAATGGAAAAGGAGAGATAAGCCTGTATCTGGCTGATTAAATTTATATACATTCTTTTCTTAAGCTTTTATATAACAAAAAAGAGGTAAGAAAGAAAAGAAATATGCCAAATCCTAGCGCAGATGACATTCTTAAAAAATATGGAAGAAAACTGCAGAACGAAATAAATAATGATGTGCCTGCCTATTCCGCCCCCAGACAGGAATCTTCAAGTGAGTATGCGCAGTTTAAGCAGGATATGATGCCAAGTCTTTCAAGATATGAAAATCTTTCAAAATCTATTGGTGGGATGATGGGAATAAAGCTTTCTCCCAAGGATTATGACAAGTTAAGTAAAAATCTTAATACTGCCCACCTTGATTTAACTCCCAGTGAGGTTGTTTCAGCAGCTTTTCTTTCGACAATTTTTATTTTTTTAGGAGGTGTTTTATTTTGCATTGCATTATGGCTTTTAGAATGGACTGAAAATTTTCCGTTATTATTATTCTCCCTTTTTTTGATTTTTTCAATGTTTATTTTTTATTATCTTTATAGCATGCCAGCAAGATTAGCTATGAGATGGAAACTTAAGGCCAGCTCTCAGATGATACCATGCATACTTTATGTGGTAGTATATATGAAACATACATCTAATCTCGAAAGAGCAATAAATTTCGCTTCAATACATTTAGATCCACCCCTTTCACTTGATTTAAAGAAAGTTTTTTGGGATATCGAAACAGGAAAGTATTCTACAATCAAGGAAAGTTTAGATACATATCTTGAAACATGGAGAGAATATGCTCCAGAGTTTGTTGAAAGTTTTAATCTTATTGAATCTAGTTTATACGAACCGAGTGAAGCAAGAAGAGTTGAGATTCTCGAAAGATCATTGCAAGTTATTTTAGACGGTGTTTATGATAAAATGATTAAATTTTCACATTTTGTAAAAGCACCCCTTACAAATTTATATATGCTGGGAATTGTTCTGCCGACACTTGCGCTTGCATTAATCCCCCTCGCTTCTACTTTGCTACAAGGAGCATTTCAGTGGTATCATGTTTTTATTCTATTTGATCTGATTATACCCTTTGCTGTTTTTTATATGACCAGTGAAATAATGTCAAAGAGACCGGGGGGATATGGTGAGAGTTCTTTGCTGGAATTAAATCCACTTTATGAGAAATATAAATCAAAAAAACCATATGTCCTTGCAGCATTTATTTGTATTCCTCTATTGATTATAGGTTTTCTTCCTTTTATTATCCATTTCGCCCCAGTATCATCTTATCTCGATTCAACTTTTGGGTGGACAAATGGAGATATGTCAGTTAAAGATATTCCGCTTTTTGGGTTTATAATTAAAGATGGAAAAACGGTAAATGGGCCCATGGGTCCTCTCTCTTTGATTCTTAGTTTATTTATTCCGTTTTCAATATTGCTGTTTTTTTCTATTGCATATAAGGGTAAGACTAAAGAGATAATAAAATCCAGGGATTATACCAAGAAATTAGAGAATGAATTTAATAATTCTCTTTTTCAATTAGGCAATAGGATTGGAGACGGAATGCCTGCTGAGATGGCATTTGGAAAAGTAGCAGAATCTTCAAGAGGGCAGATTACAGAGGATTTTTTCAGGACAGTTAATCTTAATATCCGGTCACAGGGCATGAGTCTTGAAAAAGCAATATTCGACAATAAAAGAGGGGCAATATTGAATTATTCTTCTAATCTCATTGCAACGAGTATGCATATTCTTATTGAAAGCGTAAAGAAAGGATTAATTGTTTGTGCACAATCGCTTATGAGTATTTCAGAGTATGTAAAAAATATAAATAAAATAAATGAGAGATTGAGAGATTTGCTTGCAGATGTTGTTTCTGATATGAAAAGTAATATGACTTTTCTTGCTCCATTGCTTGCGGGTATAGTCATCGGGCTTTCTTCAATGATAACGCTTATAATTTCAAAATTGGCGATAGTACAGGGAACAGGAGATACTGCTTCAATGGCAGGTTTTGGCGCGAATTTTGCAACTTTGTTTAATCCTGATGTAATGATACCCCCGTATTTTTTACAAATATGTGTTGGAATTTATATTGTAGAGATAATATTTATTTTGACCAAAGCCCTTGTTACTGTTGATTCTGGGGAAGATGAATTAAAAGAAACGTATGATATTTCTGCAAATCTTCTTTCAGGCGGTACGCTTTATATTATTGTTGCATTTTTGGCTATAGTTTCATTGTCTGTTTTAGCCGCGTTTGTTATGCCCGGTATGTAATGGATTATTTGGTTTTATCCAGTGTTAGTAAATAAATGATAAAGTTGCAGTAAAGATTTGCTGATTTAGATTTTTTGTATTACTTAATGCAATAACATATTTGGAAAGATGAGCTTTTCAATTAAGGAAAGTTTAAATAATTGTTTTCTTTTGGCTTTGTATGGTAAAAAAGAGAAGAGGTATGAGTAAGAAAGGTCTTGAATTAGAGATGATTGGATGGTGGATACTTGGATTGGCTGTGCTTGTTTTAGTAATTTTAGGAATTAGTGTGCTTACTGGGAAAGGAACCGAGGCTATAAACTACATAAAGAAAATTTTTGGATTTGGATAACATGAAAAATAGAAAAGCACAAGCATTGGCTGTGAATAAGATAATCGTACTTGCTTTAGTTTTCTTAGTTGTTGTTTTAGTATTATTCGCTGTTTTTAAACTAAATATGGTTGGCTGGTTAAAGTTCCTGCCAAGTTTTGGAGTTCAGGAAAACACAAAATATGCTGAGACCTGCCTCGTAAAAATTGCAGAGATAAAAGACAGCATGATTTTTTTTTGTAATCAGGAGACAAAGGTTTGTGATAATCCTTCAAAATTGCAGGCTGATGGAGAAAAGATACAGGTACATTATACCAATCCCGTAATACCCGATACAACTGTCGGTCAAATCACAATAAATCTCATAATAATTTTTGAAGATGTAATCGAGGGAGGAAGTAAACTTTATTCTTCCGTAACAGAAGATTTGCCATCTCATTATAATCTAATTAATCTTAACGGTGCTTTTCTGCATTCTAAAACAGAGATATGCCGGGATAAATTAGTACAAGAAGAAGTTAAGTATTCTATTAATGAGAAAATTGGAACACTGGCTTATAAGCGAAGTTGGCTGTGGTTTACTGGAAAGATAGAAATATACACTTATGATCCAATATCGCCCCCGCAAGATTCGGAGATTTATATTAGTAAAGATAATTATGTCATGAAAGGCAGTTCACGAATAGGCGTGCGTGGAACAGATAATAAGATAAAGATATATCCTCCTGAACTTGATGAAAATTATCCTAATATTATTGACGAAAATACTGGTCTGACTCTTGGAGCATTTCTCAAACAATTAAATGGCGCAGAAATAACTCCGGATGGCATATACAAAAAAGAATGAAGCATAAAAATAAAATTTTAAAAGATAAAAGAGGATTTGAACTTTTAGGCGAGAATACTGTGCAGCTGATTATTGCAGTGCTTTGCATAGTTATACTTATTATTTTAGGAGTATCGTTATATGATTTTTTTATGGGAAGTAAAACAGATGTAAAAAAAGCAGAGTATGAACTAAAGGAGATGAATGCATCTCTTAGAAGCATAATTGATGACAAAACAGAAGAAAAATATATTGTGACAACAATCCAAGGGTGGTCTCTTTTTACTGACGAATCTGGAGATCTTTGCGGAGGAAATTTCTGCCTTTGCGTATGCAAGGATGAAAGTTGCAGTAAAAACAGTCCAAAAACGTGCATCTCTACTGATAAGTTTGTTCGTATAGTAGAAAATGGGGAGAGTAAAAGAATGATAAAATTAAATTCTCCGTCTCAACTTAAAATGTCGCTTTCGAATAAAGAAGTTTATCCATTTAATGGCGGAGTTCAGGCCATAGACTATGGCATTGTTGCATTTGGTATAGTCCCGATTTATTTCAAGTTTGATAACGAATGGAAATGGAGTCCTGATTTGGATAATTGGATGCCTGTAACTACTACTGTTGTTTCTGGAGGATACCTTGATGGAAAACAACCAATGGAATCAAAAAAAGAATTTATAAACTTCTTCTCAAATATTAGGGATATAAGATCTAGCGAAAGCAATGGAGCAAGACTTTTCAATCAGATAGGCATTCATAAGTCAGACGGAGTATATGTAATCCAACAATGAGATATAAAAAACGAAATAAAAAAGGAGAAATGGAAGGACTTATAAAAATACTTTTATGGGTAGCCTTTTTTGTCATCGCGATAATAGCAACATATTTCCTGATAAAGTTCATTAAGGGGCTTGGATAAAATGAGAAAGTTAATACGATTAAATAAAAAAGGAGAAATGACTTCAAAACAGCTGATTACGGTTATAATATTAATTGTGAGCTTTGGTGTAATACTTTTTTTCTGGAGCATGTTTAATTGGCAGGGAGATATAAATCGTGAAACATGCCAGACTTCTGTTGTTTTGAGGGCGAGTGCTACGTTTAAAGATTTTCAATTTAGAGAGAATATTCCATTAAAGTGTCAGACAGATCGAATATGCTTTAAAAATGGTTTGTTCAGCAAGGGTTGTGATATTCAAGGCGAGAATGTTAGAAATGTTGGTGTTGGAAGTAAAGACGAACTTTTGGACTTTATATCAGAAGACATTTACAGCTGGTATAAAACATTGGGCGAAGGAAAAGTTAATTTTATGGAGAGAGGACTGACAACGCAAAAATACTGTTTTATTAATTCGATTTACTCTTTAGATGAAAATACAAAAAAGCAAATTGAAAGCGAAGGAGGAATCACTTATAGGAAACTTTTTGAGTATCTTGAGACTAAACAAACTGACCGTGGGACTAATTATTTTCAGGAAATTTATAAAATTAAAACAACGGGCGATTATTTTAATGAATTTGAATCTTTTAAAAAAACGAATAGCAATGTCAAATTCAATTTAGACGATAAAATAAATTTCTCGGATAACGATGCTTTAATAACACAAACAATTTCTATTGGCACAGGTAAAAGTGTTACAATTGGTTTAATCGCAGTAATAGCGGCGGTTGCTGCTCCGTTTACTGGAGCCAGTTCTTTAGTTGCAGGAGGAGTAGCTATAGCTGCCCTTGGTTCCGGGAGTTATGTTGCTTATTGGTATCTACCCGATCCTAATTACCCTATTTTTATTCCGCCACAAATAGTAAAATATGACGCTAAGACACTTAGTGACTTAGGATGTACATCTTTCGAATCTCTTGCATAATTTACCTAATCTAAAAAAACATGAAAAGCAAAAAATCACAGAATCTCATCACCGGCGTGATAATGTTCCTTATTCTTAATGTAGCATTTTTTTCTATAATGTTTATTTTTGTCGGGAGTGTTGGAACAACAGGAAGTTTTATCGAAAAAGAGTATGCCAGAAAGATAGCACTTTCAATAGATAAATTTGCACCCGGAACTGAGGTCTCCGTGGATATGTCTGAACTTTATTCTTATGCTAAAAATAATAATTATGCTGGCAGTATTGTAACTATGGATTATGTAAACAGCAGGATAATAGTTAAAATTAATGAGGGTGAAGGGTCTAGTTTTTATTATTTTAATAAATTAAATTCGGGGGCAGTGTCTATTGATGAGAAAAAAATGGAGCTTATAATTAAAGTATGAGATTTTTTATAAATAAAAAGGCAGATGAGAAATATTTATCAGTTTGGATGTTTCTTATTTGGGCAATAATCGGCGTGTCTATTGTTTTAGGGGTATTAATGTTCTATTCAGTACAAGGTGATGTACGGCAGATTGAAGCTCAGTTATTAACTGATAGTCTATCTTCGTGCATAATTTCCAGTTTTAGTTACGAAGAAATCGCAAAGAGTGATTTTGATATATATTCAAAGTGCGGTTTAAATAAATACGTTTTTGATAAACAAAACTTCTACTATTTTAATATAAATATTACCGGTGAGATTAACAGCCAACCGGAGAAGATCATTACCGGCGGAAATAATTGGAAGACAGAATGTGATTTTCAGTTTACAAAAGAAGCAATAAAAGAGGATAAATTTCCACAATGTGCAAGACAAGATTTTATAGTTTTTGATTCAAAAACAAATAAAAAATATACTATCTCCGTGATAGCAGCGTCAAACCAAAAATGATAAGCTTGATTCATAATAAAAAAGCACAAATACCCTCGACAATTGTTTGGATAGCCGGAACTTTTCTTATTCTTTTAATAATGATATTATACCTTGTTTTTGGAGGAATAACTTATCTTGATCAGGGGCAGAGTAAAATGATATTGTCCAAAACTTCAGAAAAGTCTTCGAGAGAGTCTATTGCCGATTCTATGATAATTTTTTTAGAGACTAAAGCTTCAAATGGGGAAGCGATTTATGATTTGATATCAAAGGCAGATTTAAGTAAGAAGGACGAAACTAGACAGTTATTGTTTAAAGAAAAAGCAAGCGTTTTTATTGACACTAATTTTTTTGCTGAGGGGGCAGAATCCAAATATTATCGAGCGTGGATAAGAGTTTATAATTTTACAGAAGAAATTAGCCAGTATTATGGGGGGTACTATGAATATATGAACAATTTAAGGGGCGGCTCCGGAGGGATAGATTGTGATCCTTTTGAGGAAGAATCTATGGTGATGTCTATCCCTATAACTTCGGATAAGAAAATCGTGCTTTGTGCAAATCTCTACTAACCATGAATATCCTAAAAAACAAAAAAGCAAAAATGGAAATATCAGTACTGATTCTAGTTTTAACAACACTTGTACTTGTTATCTTTTCTCTTTTTATATTCAATATCCGTTCCGATAATTTAAGAAAACAAATAACCACATCTTCTTTAATAGATGAAATTTATTCTTCCTCAAAAATATTTGAATTTAATGTTCGTCATATTGGAGAACAGGTAGTTAATGAAAATAAGATAAACAGTGAGAACGATTTTATCAACAAATTTAAATCAGAGTTTTATAAACAGTTTTTAGTTAATCAAAAAGTTTACTCCCCTTATGAATATGGCGTTTATGAAAAATTTAATGGTATGATGAATGATCCAAAGAATTACGAAATAAAAATAAAAGATAATTTGCTTAGTTTTAATATGAAAAACTTTAATTTTGCCGAAAAAATGGCAGATAGTGATGCAGGAATAACTTCTATAAACTATGCAAAGAACATAACATTTCAGGTCCAGCTTAAATAACCCGGAAGAAAAAGGTTTTTAAATACCACAAACCTAATAAAAACAAGCAAAAGAGGATAAAAAGAAGATGATCAATTTAAAAAATAAACGTGCAGCTGAGATGGCAGTTAGTACAATAATTATTTTGGCTCTGGCCCTTTTAGTTCTTGTTGTTGTAGGATTAGGGTTTTGGAAAGGATGGGATTATGTCTTTGGAATAGTTGGATTATTGCCTAATGATTTGAATAAAGCAGTTATGGCATGTCAACAGTATGCCGGGTCAGATATATTGATAACAAGTTTCTGTCAGTATAATGAGTTCACAATAAATAATGTAAAAGGATTATGGAATTGCAATGGAGTTCATACAGAAGCCTTAAAAAGTCAGACACAGGACGCTATTAATTTTCTTCCACAAACTTGCATTGGAGAAAAAGAATATTGTGCGAGCGTAACTGACAAGAAGATTAATGTTAATGGAAAAGCCTGTTCTGAATGGGAAATTTAATTTCTACTAAACTTTTAAAAGTACTCTTTGCTTAATAAAACTGTAAAAGATGTCAGATGATTATTGCTGTTCAGAAAAGAGAAGTAAAGGCAAAGATAAATTTAAGCGGAGAAAGCTTTTTCCATACCGGCGTGGAGGAAAATTTAGGACCAATGCTGAAAATGGTGCTGTAAAATAAAATGTTTCCTTTAAATATCTTTAATTCTGCCGGAGAGATTTTTTCTCATGCAAATTTATTTCTTATGGTTATTGCTATTGTTTGGATGTTTTTTGCGGTTATTCAAGATTTTCGCAAGAGAGAGGTTGCAAATTGGTGGAATTTTTCGCTTATTGCCTTTGTTCTTGCTTACAGAGCTTTTTTAAGTGTGAATACGGAGGATTATAGATATTTTTTATGGGGTTTAGTTGGTTTTGCTGCTGGTTTTATACTGGCTAATGCTTTTTATTACGCCAGAATGTTTGCTGGTGGTGACGCCAAACTTTTAATGGCACTAGGAACAATATTGCCTTTAAGTTTGTCCTGGAGAATAAATCTCGAAATTTTGTTTTGGTTTATAGTCTTGTTTCTTCTTACTGGCGCTATTTATGGGCTGATTTATAGTATAATCTTATCCATTATTCATTTTAATAAATTTAAAAAAAGATTTTGCGAATATACCCAAAAGTATAGAAAATTGTTATTAATTTTTTTCCTTGTTTCTTTGCTATTCATCCTTGTTTCTTTATTTTTGAAAAGTTCTTTTTATTTTTCAAATTATTTGTTAATTTTGTTAGTTATATTCATCCCCCTTTGCCCACTTCTTTTCTTTTATGCAAAGGCAATAGAAGACACGTGCATGATTCATTTTGTTCCTGTTTCTATGCTTACAATTGGAGATTGGCTTGTCAAACCAATCAAAGCAGGAAGAAAAAAAGTAAGACCTAACTGGGAAGGTTTGAGCGAGGATGAATTAAAAATGATACGGGAGAATGTTAGCGGAAAGGTTTTGGTGAAATATGGCATTCCTTTTACGCCATCATTTTTGCTTGGGTTTTTAGCAATGTTATGCTGGATTTATTTTAAGATAAATTTTTTCTATTAAAATAGAAATGAATGCAAAAAATAATCCCGGAAAGAGAAAATTTGTCTATAGAATACTATTCTTGACTATAATTCTTTTGATGATTATCTTAATTTTCATCAGAAATATATCCCCCAGACAGATAGATGACGTAAATCCTAACCGGCTTTGTGAAGAGATTTATGCAGACAGGAGCCAGGTTTTAATGATTGTCCCCCTTTTGGATAATATTTCAATTGCAGATAATAAACATTGGTGCGAGTATATACTGCGCCTAAATAAAAGTCTTGGGATGCATGGGGTCTATCATACGCCTGAAGAATTTAATGAATTAAGAAATGATTCATACATTTTATTAGGAATGGAGGAATTTAAAAAATGTTTTGGTTTTTATCCCACAATATTTGAAGCACCAGAATTAGTTTTAAACAGAGAAAACAGAGATCTTTTGAGAGATAGGGGATTTGAAGTAAGGGGGAGGACTTTTAATGTTTTTCATAAAGTTTATCATTGTGTTGATTTTGATAAAAATTCGTATTTAGTCAAACTTAATAAGTTTATAGATTTGGTTTAAATTTGATACAGATGATTAGGGTATTCTCCTCTGAATTTTTATTATTTCTGCAGGTTTAGGCTTAACTTCTCCTTTTTCCTCTTGTTTTTCCTTTTTCCTTTTTACTTCACCTATTTTTTCTTTGATTTTTGCTAATTCTTCAGGTTTTGTGGTTTTTCTGTTCTTTATTTCTATACCTTCATAAACTGGAATTAGGTTTATTATTGCATGTCCAAGTTCGTCTGAGAGTGAAATTCTTATCTCTTTTGGCTTTAATTTTTTTGTTAAGTGTTTTATTATTATTTTTGATACTTTTTCATAACTTTTAGGGATATCTGCAATTTTTGAAACATGCTTTTTAGGGATAATGAGAGTATGACCCTCTGATAGGGGATTTATTTCAAGAACTGCGAGATAGTTTTTATCTTCATAAATAGAAAAAGAGTTTATCTTTTTTTCAGAGATAAGACACATTATACATTGTTTTTCTCCTGTTTCTGTTCCACTTTCGTTTCCTTCTGTTTGTTTTATGAGTTTGTTTTTTATTATAAACTCTTGAAGTTGTTCATTATTAAGAGATTCAATATGGTTTTTTGCGTTTTCTCTTTTATCTTCTGGAAAATTTTCAAGCTGCCTGAAAATTTGTTCTTTTATTATCTTTGCTTGTTCGTCTGTGAGTTTCATGCTTCTTAGAATAATTGGTATTTTATATAGGTTTCTAGAATGCGGATTTGTTCGAAAGTTCTGTTCGCGTCGGTATAGTGTAACTGACAGGTTAAATTTTCTCACTGTCCAAATGCTCTACTCGCACCAATATGATATTAATTTAATCTAAAAAATAGCATCATCCAAACGCTCTGCTCGCAATTGTATGATGTTAGTTAAATTAGAAATGAGAACCTCATCCAAATGCTCGCCTAAAATCGATAATATCTATAGAACTTACACTCGGAATTCCCTTCAATTTTTCTTCGATACCCTCAAGAGGAATGGATTCGTCTATCATAAACTGGAGGATAACTGCATTTAATCCAAACGCAATAGGCTCTTCTTCAGTTTTTGCCTCTGTTCCTGCTATTTTCTTAACAACCTTTTTTGCTTCTTCTTCTATCAGTTTAAGATTAACTTCAGGAGATTCTGGCATTATCTTAATTTTAACAAGTGCTTTTCCCATGTTCATAAATTGAAATTATAGTTTTTAAAGTATAGCTTTTTGGATTTTGTCGCAGAAAACAATAAAACTGGAGCACTTATGTTGCAGGAAGTATATTCTTGATTTATAAAAGCTTGTTTTATGTTTTTATTTTTATTGTTGTTCTACTAAACAATAGTATTTAAATATCGTAATTTTTATAGTGAATTATAAAAAGATGTTACAAGGAAATTACGAACAAATTTTGAAGCTTATCTCGCAGAATTCTGGGATTTCAAGAGAAGAATTAGAAAGAAGAATCGAAGGAAAAAGAGCAAAACTTTCCGGGCTTATCAGTAAGGAAGGAGCAGCTCAAATTGTTGCTTCTGAACTTGGAATAAATTTTGAAAAACAGAAAATGAAGATTTCCGAGCTACTTACAGGTATGAAAAAAATAAATATCTCCGGAAAAATAATTAAAATGAACAGAGTTGTTGAGTATAATAAGAACGGAAGAAGTGGCAAAATTGGCAGCTTTACAATTGCAGATGAGACTTCTAACATAAGGGTAGTATTATGGGATGTTAATCATATTGCCTTGATTGAGAGAGGAGAAATAAAAGAGGGAGATGTTGTTGAAATTTCTGGGGCAGATGTTAGAAATTCTGAGATTCATCTTACCAGCTTTTCAGATATTAAGAAAAGCACCATTATTATTGAAAACGTCCAAACAAAACAGGTTTTTAACAATAAAAATATTTCTGAAATAGGATTTAATGAAAATGTGGATATCAGAGCTTTTGTCGTTCAGATTTTTGGACCCACTTTTTTTAATGTATGTCCTGAATGCGGAAAAAAAGTTTCTGAAACAGGAGAATGTGAATCTCATGGAAAAGTAATTCCTCAAAGAAGGGCAATACTGACCTTAATTGTTGATGATGGGACGAGCAATATAAGAGCGGTTTTGTTTTCA
>Ga0172381_10005520_pt1 | contig 12807 bp, 13 predicted proteins | sample Leawel6488metaG_FD_119754 | JGI IMG/M metagenome (GOLD analysis project Ga0172381, IMG submission 119754) | Leachate microbial communities from a municipal landfill in Southern Ontario, Canada - Leachate well 64-88 metaG | ecosystem: Engineered > Solid waste > Landfill > Unclassified | place...
GCAGCAACTACCGACTGATCGGTATTTGCAACTTCTTCCTTCCACTTGCCTTCCACTTCATCAGCGGCTTTTAATGAAGTATCTTGTGCTGTCTTTTTGGCAACCTGATCTCTTTCTTCTCTGAGTTTCCCACTAATCTTTTTAACAGCATCAAAAGAAGTGTCCTTTTTCTCAGGATGAAGAGCATCATAAATTTTATTACCATAACCACCCTTCATCACTTCTAATTTTTCTGTTATACCAGGAATACCCTCTGTAAGTACTTCTTTTTCAGGAGTTGAAGTGAGTAAATCTCTACCATTTGCTTCATTAAGAGACTCTGTAATGATTTTATTTACATCTAATGCCATAATTAGTCCTCCTAATTATACAAGTAATTATTATTTTTTGGCATTAGCAGCTTTCTTCAAACGCTTACGTAATGCTAAAGCTCCAAGACCAGCAGCAAGAGCTGCGGCTGTTCCACCAGCAATCACAGGGTGTTCTTCAACTGCTGTTTTAGCAGCTGCGACAGCCTTTTTACCACCCTTTTTAAAATGTTCTAAAGCACCTTGATCTCTTTCTTCTTTAAGCTTCGAACTAAGCTTTTTAACTGCTTCAAAAGCATCATCCTTTTTCTCAGGATGGAGAAGATCATAAGCTTTATCACCATAAACACCTTTCATGATTTCCAACTTTTCATTTATACCAGGAATACCTTCTGTAATTGCCGATTTAAGAAAATTCTGTAATTCTGACATATTATTTAATCCTCCTAATTATCTATAATTGATTTATTATTTTGTAGCAGGTTCAGATGGTGTAAATTTAACATCTTTATTCGGTGTGATTTTAGCTCCAGCATTAACAACACCTGCAACAACCGCTTTCACAAGATTGGGGTTTTTCTGAACTGGTTCAAGTGCTTCTTTACTCTCCCCTTGTGGGTTTGTATTTTCTTTTGCAATATCACCTTTAAGACCACCTTCTGACGCTGCTTGAGCTTTGTCATCAATCTTTGTATCTTTTACTGACGCACCCTTATCACCACCAAATTCAACAGACGTTTTCTGTTTTTCAGTTTCATTAATTACCATTTTTAATGACTCCATAATTAATTCATTAAGTTCCATAACTAAACTCCTTATTTAATATTGACCTGGTTCTGGTAAATTCTTTCTTCTTTTTTGTAAAGCGGCAAGACCAGCAACTGTGGCAAGACCAGCAAGACCATACCCAAGTTTGTGTTCTCCGATATGTTTTCCGATCTTACTAATAATTCCACCAGATTCACTCGCATGTTCTCCAGCAGCTTCTTTAGCTTCACTAGCCTTATTTGTAGCTGATTTCAAAGCAGCATTAGTTTTAGCAGCCTGATATCTCGCTTCGTCATAGTCTTCTTTAGAAACCATTCCAAGTTTACCAGCTTTGCGTCTGGCATCGGCTGCATCAACCGCAGCACTTCTATCAGCCGCAGCTTCAGCAACTTTCTTATCAGGTGTAAAAAGCCATCTAGCTCTTCTTGGAAGTGACAATGGACCAGGAGTACCAGCAACTTTATCATATTCTGCATTCGCTTTTGCGATATCAACAGTATGTCTTATATCAGTTGGATCTGCCGCTTCAGTAATTCTCTTTAACGAAGTAATACTTAGCATAATTAATCACCCTAATTCTTTTTAAGAAGCACTTGGGGCCTTTCCATCAGGAACTTTATCCGCTGGAATTTTAAAACCTTTGAGATTTTTCTGGAAATTTTTGGCCGCGGCAGCAATACCAACAGGAATTGCTTTACCAAGTGATTTACCAACTATAACAGATTTATTAGCTGCTTTCTTTACACCTTCTTTAGCAGCACTAACTACATCACCAACAACACCTTCCCAAATTTTAGCTTCTTCAGATTCTGACAATTCTTTTTTAGCAAGATCTCGGCCTTTAGTTTTCAACTGCTTTAAGGTATCAGCTCCAACTGCACCAGCTTTCGCTCTTGCTAATTCATTCTTATCAGAACCAGTTACAATTTCCTTCTGTTCTGCTTCAATAATAGTTGAAGAATATCTCTCAATAGAATTTTGAATATAAGGCATTGACAACTCAAAGAAGGCATTATCCTGCTCTTCAGTATTTGTTTTATCGTCAATACTTTTCAGATAGTCTTTTAATTCTTCTATAAATTCCTCACCCTCATGGATACACATATCACAAAATGCATCAATAAGAGCGATTTCTAAAACGGCGTGATCTAATTTGCTTATCATTTGTGCAAGCATGTTTTCTTATCCTCCAAATATATTTTATTACTCTTTATTCCTTTTAATTAATTTTCTTAAACCAAGTGCACCCAGTGCTCCAGCAACAACACCGCCAGCGACAGGATTTTCTCCTGCAAATTCCATAGCCTTTTTAGCTCCAGAACCCAACGCTTCACCAGTAGCTTGAGCACCTTTCTTTAATGCAATTCCAGCAGCTTCAGCTCCACCTATTTCTTTTGCCGGAGTCGCAGCAGCATTAGCTATCTGTTGCTGTGCAGCATTGGCAGCAACTGGAACTTGTTCAGCTGGAACTTGTGTAGCAGCTGGAGAAACGGTTTGAATAATTCTTTGAGGCGCCGCAGGTGGTGCAGCCGGAACTCCAGCGGGAGCAAGCCTTTCCGCTCTAACTTGTTTGAAAGTATTATCAACCACTGTTTGATCTGTTGGATTCACTCGAGCAAGAGGAACTTTCCCAGCATAATTCATATTTTGTCTTTGTGGCAATCTATTAAGAGCTGTCCTAAGATCCTGTCTATAATTTGGATCTACTTGACCAGCGACAGGGATTTTTACAGTTGCAGGATTGATAATTTTCTTCACAGGCGCTGCAGCCACAACTGTTCCTGCCGCTTTATCAGCTGCAACCTGTCTAGCAGCTGCCTGTCCTTGTGGTGTTGCCATCATCGCAGCATACGCACGTGGATCAATCTGTTGTTCTAATAAAAATTTTGTAATTGAAATCATATTAGTTATTCTCCCACAATTACACTAATGTTGTAAATGTATAATCACCAGATAAATACTCTGTTCCTGCTGCATTTGTGACTTTAACTCTATAATGATATGTTGTATTTGGCCCTAATCCTGTTAAAACAACTTTATGAGTATTTGTATAATCTTCTTTTAAACCGGACAGAGCACCATATGATGTCGTTGTCCCGTATTCAATTTGAGTTGTTGTTTCTTCATCAGAGGTCCAAGTCATTTCGGCAGCAGTTGTCGTTATATTAAAAACTTTCATTAATCCCACTTTGGGCATAATTCCACCCAATTGAAATGGGAAAGTTACATTTTTCAAATAAAATTGAATCATTAAAGGACTAGTAATGGAAGGTTGATACATTGAATAAATGCTATTATCGAAACTAAATGTAATTGAATTACCAGATAAATCTAATGTATAGTTTTGATAATCTTTTAATGTATTAGCTCCCTTAACTAGATTATAGGAATAGGATGTAGACATTAAAAATTCAGCCGGATTGAATTGAATTGTTAATCCTTGTTTAATTGTATGTAATACTGTTGTTATTGTTCCGGCAAGAGCTTTTGTAACAGTCAAATATTCATCAGTACTAAGTTCTATATCAACCCCGTCAGGAGATGGAATTGTATTGATGTTTGTTCTATACTGAGTTTCACTATCTCCAAGAGTAATATAAAGATAGTCATCTGCGCCTCTGGTTGCACAAATTTTTCGACCACCTGTAGAGGTGTTCGTAACTTGATCTGCAGCAAGAGACACACTGTCTAAATTTAATACATTTGTTGATGATGAATCGTCTGTTACTAAATATGTTCTTCGAATAAATCCTTTTTTAAGATTTATTATATCATCGCTCAAATAATTAATTGACTTACTTGACGGATAATCATTAATAGGTTCAAATCCGGTTGACGGATTAATTAACATGTCGATTCTGTCAATTTCTCCAGGTTGGACATCACTAAACATATACATTGGTATTGGAAGCATATATGTGATATCAACAGATACCTGAAATGATCGTTGTGTTGAATCTGGAATAGACGATGTAATTGAATCTAGCCGGATCATAGGATCATATTGAAGTCCATAACAATAAGCAATTTCGCCAGTTCTCTTATTTAATTTGGTATAAATATTATAAATTATATGAGTTGCCGGATCGAAATCAGAGCGAGACAAAAAAGTATCAGAAACTTCTAAATAAGAAGTAAAAGTTAGAAAACTTATAAACTTATTTACCGGTAACCATCTTTTGACCAATACATAAATTTCCTTTGCTTGAAACTGTGATTCACAATTTATTACAATAGTAATTGGAACATTTACCATCTCTTCTTGTACTAGAATTGTTACACCACTTGTTTGGTCATAGAGAACCGGCACTTGATCTAAATTAAATCCTGGTATCTTCTGTGATACACTTGGTCTCTCACCATAACTTGGGGAATCATCGTTTAGGGTGACAATTAAATTTGGAAATTCATAATTTGGTTTATAATCATGAGGTAATTGAATTGATCTATTACCCATATTAAATTCATATCTCTTCGCATAATTTCTATTTTGAAATATGTGATTGTCGAACAAAACTCTCACAGAAAGGAGCAAGTCCGCATAAAAATTGTGAATAAATATGGCTCATTCCTCCTTTCACATTATTTACACTGTCAATTTATTGATTAATTTTACTTGCTCACTAGGATCTTTCGTAGAAAAATCTTGCGCCTTTGCAAGTAATTTTTTATTTCTTTCTCTTGGATCAACAACTCCAAAAGGAGCTATTAACCCACTCGGATGCTCTGAATGTACATTTGCAATCTCTACAAACAAATTATATATAGATAACATAATAAAAATCCTTAAAATTATAGACTGCAAGTAGAATATTGAATTGAAATATCTTCTGTTCCTGGATTTGAAATATAAACTGTTGTTTTGGCACCTTTATAAGAAAAATGAGTAACATTTGTTAATGCTGGATTTGTTGTTGCGCCGAGTTTAAGAGACACACCCGTTTCGCAATTCATAACAAAAATATTTACTTCTTCAGCAACTTTAAGATCAACAACTGCTGCGACGGCAGACACCTTTCCATGCTCATAAGCAACTGGTATATTATTGATCGTGACATCCATCAAACGAAAAGTTTCTGGAGGTGTCTGTTGTACAAATGTAATTGCTTCCTGTATTCTAAATTGGTCGCTCACGTTTAGATTCTCCTTTTCAAATTAGTCTTACTTATAAATTATAGTTAACAAAAATAAACGTCTATAAACATGTAAAAGGGTTCTCATTTTTTTCAAGGACCGGCAAGAACTTAACTTGCTCTTGCCGGTCCTCAATATTATGTCAGTTCAACTTTAACCTGAGTTAATCCGGTCGGTTTAAAAATCAAATAAACTTTATTATCATCACTATTGACCCAAATCTGTGACTGTCCATCAGTCAAAACTGGTGGAGTTGTTGCAGCAACAGTTTGTTTCAGTACAAGAGCCTGACTACCATCATTATAATATGCACCACTCAATGTATACCAAGTAGCACCATCATTGGTGTATTTCCACACTTCAGCAGCTTCATCCCACATAACTGCTACATTAGTAGATGCGCCTCTTTCAACCTCAAAAGCACAATCACTAGCAGGGGCGCCAGTATGATCTTTATTTAATTTAAAAGTTACTGCAGTTGTGCCACCAGTGTCGGCTTTAGTTAATAATCCAGAAGCTAAATCAGTAGTTGTTGGGAAAGTAGCAAGTAGGGCATCAAGACCTGTAATTGCGGCCGTACTATGACAACCGCTTTCAGTAAGATCCATGAGATCCAAATGTGATCTGACAGGATTTGCAAAAATTGGTCTTGCATCAAATACCATATCATTTGTAATTTTAGTAGTACCAGTTGCTACGTATACCAATGCAATAGGATATCTGTTTCTTGGAATAGTTGGCAAAACAGGACTTGCCGCAATATCACCATCAATATTTACAACCATTCCTGATTGATTTAAAGTAACAACAACCCATCTTGCATTTGATGCTGGTACACTAATCGTTGGTGAACTGCCCCCGACATATTCAACATAAGCAGCAACACCATCTAGAAAACTCCAAAAACCACCTGCTGAAATCTTAACTGTAAGATTTGGTTCATCTTGAGCAGTAGGACTGAGAGTTGCCAGATTTCCAAATAATTTTCTATATTCATCCCCATAAAGCGGAACGTTCGGAATAGTCATTTGTTAATTCCTCCATTAATAAAATATTTTCATAATAAAGAGACCTCTGATTAATACAATTTAATCAGAGGTCTCGTGTATAAATTATGGTGCACTTGTGCCAGAGCTACCAGCTGTACCAGACGAACCACTTGTACCAGAAGTTCCATCTTCACCACTTGTACCAGAACTACCCGAAGTTCCATCTACGCCACTAGTGCCAGAGGAGCCAGAAGTTCCTGTGTCACCACTGGTGCCAGAGCTGCCCGAAGTTCCATTAGTACCAGAGCTGCCGGAAGTCCCATCTGTGCCAGAACTACCAGAGGTTCCAGACGAACCGGAAGTTCCATCTATACCGCTAGTGCCAGAACTACCCGAAGTTCCATCTACGCCGCTTGTGCCAGAACTACCGGACGAGCCGCTTGTGCCAGAACTACCAGAAGTACCTGTTGTGCCAGAGGTGCCAGAAGTGCCGCTAGAACCAGAGGTGGCAGAACTACCAGAAGTTCCACTAGAACCAGAGCTACCCGAAGTGCCAGAACTACCCGAAGTGCCAGACGAACCACTAGAACTAGAACTACCAGACGAACCGCTAGTGCCAGAACTGCCAGAAGTGCCAGACGAGCCGCTAGTACCTGTAAGACCAGAAGTACCAGAAGTTCCTGTGAGGCCGGAAGTACCGGAAGTGCCAGCTGTGCCGGACGAACCACTCGTACCAGAACTGCCCGTAGTACCAGAAGTACCAGAAGTACCAGCATGAACATACAAATCATCAAATAATGTTTTAAGCTCTAAAACAACATCTTGTATAGTTGTGGACACTAACCCACTTCCACCTGGTGTAAATGTAATTGCGGAACCAGGATGTGCTGCAGCCAATGAAGTTGACTGAAGATCTCTGTGATCTGTAACTCCCAATTCAAACATTGGTCTAACGTCAAAAATCATATCATCAGAAATCGTAGTATCAGCTGATGTAATATAAATTGCAGCAAGAGGAAATCTTCCTCGAGGAACTGCAGGCAAAACTGGTGAAGCGGCCGCAGTACCATCAATAGTAACAATTGTACCGGTCGTAGTAAGAGCAATAACAGTCCATCTGTTATTTGGTGACGAAGGTGTAGTAATTGTTGAAGAATTTCCTCCTGCAAATTCTAAATAACTTGCACCAGATGACGTATAATACCAAAATCCACCAGCAGAAACTCTAATAGTCATATCTGGTGTGTGTTGTGCTCTTACTCTTAAATTAGCAAGATGTAATAATGCCCGTTTAAAAGTATCTCCATAAGGCGGAACGTTCATAATAATAACTCCTTATCTAAATTATTTTTACTATTTCGGCAAGATCTGTTTGGTGAGTCAAAATCGGCTCACCAAACAATATAAATTTAAAATCCATTCAAATATGTAAATTTCATAAAATCATCTAATTGTGATTCTGAAAAAGATGTTCCACTAGATCCAGATGTACTACTAGATCCACTTGTACCAGCTGTTCCAGAAGTTCCACTTGTTCCAGAAGTTCCACTAGATCCACTTGTTCCAGATGATCCAGAAGTTCCACTAGATCCACTTGTTCCAGATGATCCTGAAGTCCCACTAGACCCACTTGTTCCTGATGAACCACTTGTTCCAGAACTACCAGAAGTTCCAGAAGAACCCGAAGTTCCACTTGTTCCAGAAGAACCCGATGTTCCTGATGTTCCACTTGTTCCAGAACTGCCCGATGTTCCTGATGAACTACTCGATCCAGAAGATCCTGATGAACCACTAGATCCAGATGTTCCAGAACTACCAGAGGTTCCACTCGTTCCAGAAGTTCCACTAGATCCTGATGTTCCTGACGAGCCACTCGTTCCAGAAGTTCCACTTGAACCAGAAGTTCCAGATGAACCACTTGTTCCAGAACTCCCAGATGTTCCTGACGATCCTGAAGTCCCACTAGTACCAGAACTACCAGAAGTTCCAGATGAGCCAGAGGTTCCAGAAGAACCACTTGTTCCAGAACTACCAGATGTTCCTGACGACCCAGAAGTCCCCGATGTTGCAGAAGTTCCGGATGATCCTGACGAACCAGATGTTCCATCAGAACCTATAAACCAACCATAATTATAGAAATTTGTTCCATCATATGCAAAGCATTTACGAGACATATCACCAGAAATACCAGGTGGTTGAGATGGATCAGCTCGTAAATCATCAATAGTAACATAGACATAAACATCTGAAGGAGTTGCTCCACTATTTGCTATAATCCATGCAATTTTGGCTTCATCTAAATCTCCAAAGGAATCAACATAAAAAGATTCTCCAGATGTTCCACTTGATCCACTTGTTCCAGAACTGCCAGAAGTTCCACTAGAACCAGAAGTACCACTAGAACCAGAAGTCCCAGATGAAGCTGAAGTTCCACTAGATCCAGAAGTTCCAGAACTTCCAGAGGTTCCAGATGAACCAGAAGTTCCAGAGGTTACACCAGTTGCAGATGTTCCAGAAGTAGAACTTGTACCTGATGTTCCAGAAGTAGAACTTGTGCCTGAAGTTCCAGAAGAACCAGACATTCCATCCATTCCTGGCTTTCCAGAAGTACCTGAAGTTCCAGATGTTCCTCTCGTTCCTGATGAGCCAGAAGTTCCAGATGTAGAACTTGTTCCAGATGTTCCAGATGTGCTGGAAGAACCAGAGGTTCCAGAAGAACCTCCAGTTCCAGCTATTCCACTAGATCCAGAAGTTCCAGAACTACCAGAAGTTCCTGACGTTCCAGCAATTCCAGGGACACCCTCTTCACCTCTTTCTCCAGAAGTTCCAGAGGTTCCGGAAGTGCCAGCTGCATCTATTTTATTATTTACTTCATCTATAGCAGTCTGAACTGTTGTTCCATGCAATCCAGACACAGACGTATCATAACTAATTGAAGTTGCTGGGTGTTGATCAACATCAGAAGTTTCTTCCAGATCAGAATGTCTTCTCACACTCAGTTCGAATGTTGGCCGAACATCAAAGATAATATCATTGGTAATTTTTGTTACACCAGGTGATAAATACACTGCTGCAACAGGATATCTTCCAAAAGGTATATTTGGAAAAGTTGGATCTGGATCTTCAGCTCCTTCAATTATTACAACTCCTTGAGGTTCATAATAGCTTAACGCCACAATATACCATTTTGGGTTGAACACTGGTGGAATGAAGGTATCAGTTATTCCACCAGGATATTCAACTAAAACAAGTCCACCAGATGAATAATTCCAAAATGTTCCAGCGGAAACTTTAACAGTCATATCTGGTATTTCTTGTGCTGAAGCTCTAAGAGTTGCAAAATTCAAAAGTTTATTCTTTAAAGTTTCACCATAAATTGGAATATGAACTTGCATAATATCTTCATCCCCAAAAAATCAATTTATAAATAACTAATTAAAAGATCTATTTTCTCTTTAACCATTTCTGGTGTAATTGTTGTAGTGCATTCATAATTTTTGTTTCTCGGACACCAATCCCAACTTCTTGCAAAGACTAAAGTTTTATCATTGAAGCATCCATGACATTTTCCTGGAGGCGGCGTGATTCGGTAATTGTCTGAAATAAATTCGGTAAAAGGATCACTAAATCCAGAAATCATGATTACTTTCTTTCCAAGAGCCCAAGCTAACCAAGACAAACCAGATCCAACTCCGATAAAGAATTCACAATTATTTAAAACCGAGGCTGTCTCTTCAATCGGAACATTATTTACAGGAATGAGCTTCGTAAGACCAGTTGGGTCCTTCGAAAGAGCTATAACATCAAATCCCAAATCGTTGATATAATCTACTATCTCTTGCCAACCACCTGGATAATTCCAATACTTTGACTGCATCGTTGAATGGTCAGAGATACAAATATATTTTCTACCAAGCAATGGTGTTTTATTAACAACTACTTTTGGCTTAATTTCCTTGTAATTTAATTGAAGAGCATCAGCCGCTACCTTCTGAAGCGGTATTTCCCTCCAATTGTTTTTATTTCTTGTGTAATCATTATCATAACACCCAATTTTAATTTGTGCATATAAATTATGAGCTACTGAACCAGGGCTTAAAAACTCTATTTCTGGATAAGCATCAACAAATAAAGTATTCCAGAAAGTGGTACAAATGACTTTACAGCCCCATTTCTTTCTAAATTCTTCAACATGTGGCATCCAAGCTATATTATCACCGAGAGCTTTACTATCAAGATTAATAAATATTCTTTGATCTTTAGCGTTCCATTCTTGTACAAATTTTACGTTCTTTTGTGTTGTCTCTGGTGATTTGATGACTAAAGTGTTAGATTCTTTATTTTCCAGCGAAGCAGTCTTTACAACAGACGTTACCTCTATCTTCCAAGGAATAAAAAACTTAGCTGAAGGTGCAGCCCAACACTTTATATCATCTTTAATTGGTCCTAATTTTGTAGAAAATTCTACATTATTAGTAGCCATGTTAATAAATTTTACATTATATTCTAACCCGCTGTTACCACTGATCTCAAATCTACAACCATCCATAAACGAGACACTAACTCGATCTGGAATTGGAAATACTTCTTCAGTAGTTTCGGGTTTCGGGTTTTCTTTTTCTTTAGATATCTTGCTTTCTCTTAATAATTCTTTTGCTTTTTTACTTTGATCAATTCCCATTAAATGAAATTTAGCTGTCTCAACTGCATTTTCCCAAGAAAACTTATTATGAACAAAGCTAGATCCCATTAAAGCTCTTTGCCGGCATTCATCCCAATTTTCATAAATATATTTCATATGTAATTTAAACTGCTCAAAGTCCGGCTCGTAATACTCCCCAGGAAATCCAGTAGGAATTGGATTAATCATATGTTTGGTATCAACCATATAAGCTATGTTTGTGGCAAAATCTGTTTGTGCAGAATTGTTCGAACATATACTGGGAACACCACATGCAAGAGCTTCTATAAGAGGCAAATTCCAACCTTCACTTCTTGAACAACTCAAAAGCAATGGCTAGTTTGTAATAGTTTAATATAATCAACTCTGGGCGGGAAATGTACAATTTGAACCCTTGGATCTTTTAATTCTTCAATAGTTCTTAATTTGTTTTCAACATTCTTCCTATCAAATGGATTATCAACAGATAAAATCAATCTTACATCTGGATAATTAGCTAATGGAAATTCTTGAAACCAACAATCAATCATCTCTTCCGTTGCTTTACGATATTCATATTTTCCGATAATAATAAATGTAAATTTATCGGCAAGATCTGAATCAGAGACTGGAAAAAATTCTGTTTTATCAACACCTTCAGGAATTACATGAACTCTATCCGCTGAAAATCCCTGTTGAATCATACACTTCGCCTGCCATGTAGAAGGACACCAAAAATAGTCATAGTTGTTCTTAATATGATTGAAAAATCTCTCAGGTTGAAGAGTTGATTCATAAACATTATAACAAATTTTAATTCCATCATAATTTGCATAAAATATTGGATGATCAGATGTGTCAAGAATTATATGAATCGGTACACCAATATTAGTATTGATCTTTTGTAATCTTGACCAAAACGCTTTTGAATGTGCGTGATATCCAGTTTCTCCACCAGCTTCACAATGATATTTAATGTTCACTTTCTTTTTGCCTCCACTTTCTATTTTCTATTTCTCAATTATAACTGCATATTTATTATTGAATGCTTCAAGAAGATCTTGCCGCCAATCAGTATTATCTAAATATAAGACCTGTGAATTAGATACAAAACAAGTATTATCATTAAGAACACAAACCGCGTGTCCATATTTTCCATCAGCAGAATATAAAAACACTAATCTAGATGTTTTGTTATTATACTTCCACCACCATTTGGCCAATATTGCCGCACCATCACAATCATCAGAAAGCTCTTTATTTATAATAGTTATGACCCAAGGAAGCCAATCTTTAAATTTATCTTCGGTCCATTTGAATTTTTTCATTACATCTTCTAATGGTAGAGCCAAATATATTTTCTTTTTTTCACGAGCTTCCTTAATACCAGACGGCCTACAAAGCCAATAACATAAATTTACAATAAAAGACCAAATGGGGCACATAAAATGAACCCACATTTTTTGAGCTATTAATTGAAATTTTGACATAATTAATTGTCCTCTATTTTATTTAGGCCGGCAAGATCTAATAAAGGTCTTACCGGCCTAAATTATTTAATTATACTGGACTACCAACTTGTGTAATCATTCCGTTTACTACAACAATGTAGTATCCTTCGCTTGAAGTTTCAAAGGTTCCAGACGTCCCTGGCGCAGGTGATGTGCCAGAAGTTCCAGATGAGCCAGAAGTTCCTGACGATCCACTTGTTCCAGATGAACCACTCGTCCCACTAGATCCAGAAGTCCCACTAGAGCCAGAAGAACCTGATGTTCCAGAAGTCCCACTAGAACCAGAAGTTCCACTTTCACCAGAAGAACCGCTAGTTCCAGATGTTCCACTAGATCCACTTTCACCAGAAGAACCGCTAGTTCCAGATGTTCCACTAGATCCACTTTCACCAGAAGTTCCAGATGAACCACTTGTTCCAGAACTACCTGAAGTTCTA
>Ga0172381_10005521_pt1 | contig 12807 bp, 12 predicted proteins | sample Leawel6488metaG_FD_119754 | JGI IMG/M metagenome (GOLD analysis project Ga0172381, IMG submission 119754) | Leachate microbial communities from a municipal landfill in Southern Ontario, Canada - Leachate well 64-88 metaG | ecosystem: Engineered > Solid waste > Landfill > Unclassified | place...
CGGACACAGCTGCGCAATGACATATACCAACCACTGACTGGGGATCCATACTCATCAAAGAGCGGAATCACCATCCTCCCTTAATTGGGATAGTATTCTGTCGGGGGTATTATAGCATATTTGATCCATAATCTCTTGACAAAATCAAATCTATGTATAAAGTTATATAGAATTTAAATCAAGTTGGAGATTTCCCATGAAGACAATCAACATTAACCAACTTCAGGCGCAAATTTCACGCGTCATGAAGGATGTCGAAGGAGGGGAAATCTACGAGGTAATGCGTTATTCACGACCGATCGCTCTGATTGCTCCAAAGAATGCGCCCGTACCGGAAAAAAAGAGCGACTGCGACAAGTGTATACAAAAAATGGACGAACTTCTGGCTGCGATTTCGGCTAAGTAACATAAAATCACGATTCAAAATTAAAAATTACTAGGTAATAATTGTAATTATAAAGACACTAAGTTAGTACAAAACAAAAAAACTTAATGTCTTTTGACTTACAATTCTTATTTAACAATTAACAATTTTGAATTGTGATTATACGTTTTTCGTTTTACGTTATACATTGAGAATCAATATGATATATCTTGATCACGCATCAACAACTGCTGTTGACCCGAGGGTCGCAAAAAAAATGTTGCCTTATTTTTATGATAAATTTGGTAATCCCTCGAGTCTTTATGATCTTGGCCTTGAAGCCAAGCAAGCTATCGAAAATGCAAGGCAAAAAATTGCCAAATTTTTAAACTGTTCTAACGAAGAAATAACTTTTACAAACGGTGGTACTGAATCAATCAATATGGCGATTTTGGGTGCCGCACGCACTATAAAATCGCAAAACAAATTTAAAAAACCGCGAATTATCATAACCGCAATCGAGCATCACGCAGTGCTACATTCTTGCGACAAACTTATTTCCGAGGGGTTTGAAGTTTACAAATTGCCAGTTGATCAAGATGGTTTTGTGAACCTCAACGAGTTAAAAAAAGCGTTAAACAACGAAACCATCTTGGTTTCTGTTATGTACGCTAACAATGAGATCGGGACCATTGAGCCAATTTCTAAAATTTCCAAAATTATCAAAGAGTTTAACAAAAAAAATAAAACAAAAATTATATTTCACAGTGATGCTTGCCAAGCGGCCGGATATTTGGATATGAATGTCAAAGCTCTTGGTGTTGATCTTTTAAGTTTTAACGGATCTAAGATTTATGGTCCAAAGGGGATAGGGGTTTTATACAAAGAAAAGAATATTGAATTGGAACCAATTATATTTGGCGGCGGCCAAGAAAGAAATTTGCGCTCCGGTACCGAAAATGTGCCGGCGATTGTCGGTCTTGGTTTTGCAGTCGAGCTAATTAGTCGGGAAGAAAGTGAAAAAATTGTTAAACTTAGAGATTTTTTAATCAAAAAGTTGCTTGAAATTGAAGGAGCTGTTTTAAACGGTCCTATAAAGGACCGATTGGCAAATAATGTAAATGTTTCTTTTGCTGGTGTAGAAGGGGAATCGATGGTGCTGTATCTTGATCGCGCAGGGATTTGCTGCTCTACTGGTTCGGCGTGTAGCTCGAGCTCGCTTAAGCCATCGCATGTAATTACGGCACTCGGGCATGATGGGGGACGCGCTCACGAATCCATAAGATTTACTCTTGGAAGAAAAACTGGTAAAAAGGAACTTGAACGAACTGTTTGCGCTGTGAGGGTGGCTGTGGAAAAATTAAGAAGGATAAGCGCGCTGAAATAATGGACAGATTGCCACACCCGCTACGTCCCATTACGCCTACGGCTTCACGGGACTACGCGGGCTCGCAATGACATTCTTAAACCGCGCAAAGCGAGATTAAATGACAGGCGAAGTAAGAGAAATAACAGGAAAGAAGTGGATTTACTCCGACATAGTGGAGGAACATTTTTTTAGTCCAAAAAATGTAATGTGCGAAGGTAAGAATGAGGGGTATAATGGGATAGGGGAGATTGGTTCTCCTGATTGTGGCGATATTATAAAAATTTGGCTTAAGATTGATCCCAATACAGAAAAAATTCTTGATCTTAAATGGAAAACTTTTGGTTGCGCATCAGCTATTGCTTCAAGTAGTATTTTATCGACAATGGTCATAGGTCGTACAATTGATGATGCTTATAAAATTACGCCGTTAGAAATTATTAAAGAGCTTGGCGGATTGCCGAAACGTAAAATCCATTGTTCGGTTCTCGGTGATCAGGCTCTAAGAGTTGCTATCGATAATTATAAAAATAAAAAGAAATAATGATGCTTCTAGGGCGAAAAATCGCCAAAGAAATTGAAGATGAATTACGGGCGCGTGCTGACAAAAAATCGCTACTTGTAATTCAAGTTGGATCTGATGAAGTGAGTTCCCTTTACGTTAAAAAGAAAAAAGAATTTTGCCAACGAATTGGGGTTAGATTTAATCTAAAACAGTTTTCTTATGATGTAACGCAATTCGAGCTAATTAAGTTTATTAAAAAAGCCAACGTTGATGAGTCAATTGATGGAATTATTATCCAACTTCCCTTGCCGGATAATATTGATAAAAATAGCGTTTTGCTGGCAATAAGTTCTGATAAGGATATTGATGGATTCAGATATATTCTTGATAAGGAATATAAACATTATCCTCCAACCGTTTTAGCGATTGATCGATTGATTGATCACTATGCTTTACAGGCCAAAAAGACTAAAGTATTGATTGTGGGTGGCGGTTTCTTAGTTGGCGGTCCCCTTTGTAAATATTGGCTCGATCAGGGAATCGAAGTTGAAATTTTGGATAAATCAGATGGGGAATATTTTAAAAAAATAAAATCAGCGGGTTTGGTGGTAGTTTCAACGGGTGGCAGAATTAATCTTGGGTCAGACAATTTTGCCAAAAATGCTGTTGTAATTGATGCTAGCACGGTGTCAGAATCCGGTAGTGTAAAAGGTGATATCGATAAGACAGGATGGCCGGAAAATATTTCTCTAGCACCTGTTCCGGGTGGAGTCGGTCCCCTAACCGTTGCTATGTTAGTGAAGAATTTATACGAGTAACTTATGGCGTGGTTGAATAACGTATAACGCAAAACGAAAAACGTATAACCACAAAGTAAAATTAAAAATTAAATCTTAAAAATCAAAATTATAAACAAAAAACTAAAAAGAATAATAAAATCCTTGGTATGAAGCGTGCCGGGGGTTGGATTGTTAAGGATAGGGGGCGGGCTTCGCAACTTTGAGCCCCCATCCTTAACAAAAATCGCAAGCTTTAGCTTGCAAACATATTTCGAGCGGAGCTCGAACAAGATTCCTGCCTTCGCAGGAATGACGAAAAATTGTTTTATTCTCTGACAATGGCAGGAAAGCTGGTTTCCCGCACTCATTTTCTGCTATTGTATATTTATGGAAAAAAGAAGATTAAAGCGTCTGAAGGTTTTGTTTTTAGTTTCGTTTCTGGTGGCAATAGCACTGTCGGGTTTTATAGGTTATAAAATAGGTAATAGGCGCGCGACTACTCTTGTTTCTGGTTATACTAATGTTAGTTCCGATTCAGATCAAATCGGTAATGTTGATTTTAGCTTGTTTTGGGACTCTTTGGCAAAATTGAAGGAAAATTATGTTGGTGATGTAGATTTGCAGAATTATCTATATGGCGCAATTACAGGAGGATTTGCATCTCTAGGTGATCCATATACTAATTTTTTATCACCTGAGCTCTCGCAGGATTTTGAAGACGAGCTAAGTGGCCAACTGGAGGGAATAGGCGTGAGAATAGGATTTCTGGATGGCTATCCGGCAGTTATCGCGCCGCTTAACGATTCCCCTGCTGAAAAAGCTGGGTTAAAGCCAAAAGATTTGATTGTAAAAATTGATTCTACAGATGCAGCTGGCATGTCGACTGATCAGGCAGTTGAACTTATTAGAGGTGATGCTGGAACAGAAGTTAAGCTTGAAGTTTTGCGATCTGGCGAAGACAAAACAAGAGAATTTAAGATAATTAGGGGAAATATAGAGGTAAAAACTGTAGAAGTAAAAAAGATCAAAGATGGAATATCGCTAATTGATATTAACGAATTTGGTGTATCTACGACAAATGATTTTATCAAAGTGGCTCAGCAGCTTAAAGATGATAATGTTAGCAAAGTTATCATTAATCTTCGGAATAATCCTGGTGGTTTATTGGATAGTGCTGTTGCTATTGCCGGCGAAATTTTTGATCGTGATAAAGTTGTTGTAATAGAGGAAGGCAAATCTGGCAAAAAAGAATCAAAAACCAATGGGAATTCTTTGTTAAAAGATGTCAAGGTTGTAGTGTTGGTAAATGGTGGAAGTGCTTCTGCTGCAGAGATTTTAGCTGGAGCTATCGCTGATCATGATCGAGGTGTTATTATAGGCGAAAAAACTTTTGGTAAAGGGACAGTTCAGCAGTTTGAAGGTCTTTCTGATGGAAGTTCAGTCAAAATTACTGTTGCCAAATGGTTGACTCCTAGTGGTAGTAGTATCGACAAAAACGGTATTAAACCGAACATAGAAATTAAAGAGCCGGATAGCATTTTATTTGACAAAAATGATCCCCTGATTGACAGAGCGGTTCAAGAGCTAGAAAAATAATTAACATATATCTAAATATTAAAGTATGATATGATTTTGTTTAGGAGGGTAAATGCCAGACCAATATAGTCAACCGAACAATCAGCCGATAAGTCAAAACAATCAAAATCAAACCGGTGATAAAATAATAGAGCCGGATCAGGGTGTATCTACGCCACCATTGGAAGCGCAACCTGATACGGGTGCGATTAATAGTACAGTAGCCGATGGGCTTAACGCTAAATCAGATTCTCTAAATCTAAACTCGACCGCGGCGGAAAAATCGCCGCTAGAATCGTCTTATGTGCCTACAACTCCCCCAGTTCAACCTGCAGTACAGAGTCAGACAGTTTCTTCTTTTGACGATGATAATCATTCGCCGAATGCTTCTTCAGAGGATAACGAACCTGTTAAAGCTCCAGATACAGACGAATTTTTAAAAAGAATTCTTGAAGATAATCCTGCGAATACAGATACTGCAACAGGGGCTTCTGATCAATCAATTTTATCAAGTGATTCTATAGCTCAGTCTCCTGCTGATCAGAATTCAGTGTCTCCGGTACCAGACCAAGTGCAAAGTGAGGTTTCACAAAATGCTGCTCAACAAATCCCCGATTTTAATGTTGGTGTACCTACTGAAGAAACTCTACCTAAGGAAACCGTGGATAGTGTTTCTGATGTTGCCCAACAGCCAAATCAACCAAATAAAATTGCCGATGCAACATCTAATTTAGATAGTATTTTCACTCAGACAACCGGTGCAACACCCGGGCAAGGTGAGCAAGTTACATCGGATGTTGTTGGTGCGATGCAAAAAAATTCTCCTGTGCCAGCAACTGCTAGCTCGACGAAACTGATTGGTTTGGTGGTTTTGGCTCTTATATTGGTTGGCGGCGGGTATTTTGCTTATAATTCGCTTTTCTCTGCTGATGATAATTCTACAGATTCTGGTGTAACGGCTACTCAAAGTGAAACGGTTAATGATGTAACGGAATTAACAAACGACGAGGTTAGAAAGGCGGACCTTACAAATTTACAGAGTGTTTTAGCGGATTACTGGGCAAACGAGAACAAGTATCCAGTTTCGACAGGTCTTGAGTTCCTAAATGCTACTGGAAACTCTTTAGAAAAGGCATTAGTTCCATCGTATTTAAAAGTTTTACCTACAGATCCTGATCCAGTAAAAAAGTATGCTTATAAGTCTGACGGTTCGACTTATACATTAACAGCGGTTGCGGATGATCAATATGATTCTGATGCTATAGCTGACGGAGGGCTGTATATATTCAAGGTTACACCTGACACAACATTGACAACTGGCTTGTCAAATTCTGGTAATTCGTCCGTTGGGTTTGATAGCGCTGAATCTTCTACGGGTTCGGCTTCAACCATAACGAATACTAGCACAATACCAAGTCCACCTGTACCTAGTGATGATTTAGTTTTGCCGGAATAATTAAAAAAATAAAAAGTGAGGAAAGAGGAAGTATGTATTTATATTACATAATAGCGATTGTGGTGATCGTGGGTTTATATTTGGTTGCAGTTTATAATGGACTGATTTCGTTGAGGACGAGATCAGAGGAGGCGTGGAGTGATATTGATGTCCAGCTCAAGCGAAGATATGATCTCATACCAAACCTCGTGCAAGCTGTTAAAGGTTATGCTAAGTATGAAAAAGAGGTGTTTGAGAAGGTAACGGAAGCTCGTTCTGTCGCAATGGGTGCCAAAAACGTCAAGGACAAACAAGCAGCGGAAAATGTCTTGACTGATGCACTCAAATCTGTTTTTGCAGTTGCCGAAAATTACCCTGCTTTAAGGGCGAGTGAAAACTTTTTGCAACTTCAGGGCGAGTTGACAGATACGGAGAACAAGATCGAAGCGTCAAGAAGATTCTATAACAGTAATGTTCGAGATCTGAATATTAAAGTTCAATCTTTCCCGTCAAACGTGATTGCCAATATGTTTAAATTCACTAAAAAAGATCTTTTTGAGGCTGATGCATCAGAAAAAGAGAAGATCAAGGCTGCCCCAAAGATTGAGGTCTAAGTGAAAAAGACGGTATTTTATATTTTTATAGCTTTGATTGCTTTAGCTGTTTTGTATGTTGGTGTAAAATCATTTTTCCCAGGCCGTTTATCTGATAATGGAGATATAGATCTTGGTGGAGAGGATAGCACATTAAAATATAAAGCTATCGAAGAATCAGATTTGAATCTTGGTGTAATAAAGTATCCAAACTCTGAGTATGTAATTACTGATAGTTTTAGCGGTGAGGTGATAACCGAATCAGGGGTGACTATGGTTGGAACATACAAAACAAGTGATCCTGTTGACAAAGTTCTTGAGTATTTTAAAGATCAGCTTGGCAGTGGTTACAAAACCGCCAAGATTAACGATGGCGAGACCGATATGACGGTTCTTGGCTCTTCGGATAGTAGCGCTCCGATAGTTGAAATTTATGATGAAAATGGTCTAACATACATAAAGATCATAAAAAGATAGATTTTTATGTATAAACAAATTGATGATAATGTGCGTTTTACGTGGCTTTTAATGTTTTTTTTCGTCGGGCTAATTATAGGGTTAGGTTATGTTTTTGCTCGTATTTATGATAATCAGATAATTTTAATCGGAGCTATTTTTTTATCATTTATTCAAACTTTTATTTCCTATTATTATTCTGACTCGATAACTTTGGCGACAACAGGAGCTCGACCAGCTACTAGAGATAATTATTTAGAGCTTAATCGTATTGTTGAAAATCTATCAATTACAAGTGGTCTCCCAATGCCAAAAATTTATGTGATTAATGATCCCCAACCGAATGCCTTTGCTACGGGACGTGATCCTAAGCATGCTTCATTAGCGGTAACGACTGGTCTTTTAGCAAAATTGAACAAAACCGAACTTGAGGGGGTAATTGCTCACGAAATGAGTCATATCAAAAACTACGATATTCGATTGATGACTATCGTTGTGGTTTTGGTTGGAGCTGTTGCTTTGGTTTCAGATTGGTTTTTGAGAATGGGGTTTTGGACTAATCGAGATGAGAATAATAATGGTGGACAAATAACGTTTTTAATAGGTGTCATATTGGCAATTTTAGCACCAATATCGGCGATATTGGTGCAGTTGGCGATTTCCAGAAAAAGAGAGTATTTGGCTGATGCTTCTGGTGCGCTGATGACGCGTTATCCAGAAGGATTAGCTAGCGCGCTTGAAAAAATTTCTGCTGATAATTCAACAACTAGATTACAAAATAGAGCTACCGCGCATCTGTTTATCTCTAGTCCGTTTAGAGGCGAAAGCGTTTCGGCGCTTTTATCAACTCATCCACCAGTTGTCGATAGAGTGAAAAAGCTAAGAAAAATGGGAATCTGAAAGTAAGTAAAAAGGGACACCTGTGCGAGCGTGTCCCCAGACCGGCAGGGGCGTTGGCAGACAACATCCTTGGGTTATCCCAAGAATCTGCGCGCCTGCCTGACCGGCAGGTCAGCCGGAAGTCCCTATATAGCGCTAGGGTACACGGGATCCGCACGTATGCGGATGTTTGCCCACTTCCAGCGTGACAAGTAATAATACCACAATCCCTTCCATTTGTCAATACCTTGTGGCAAAATGAGCTAATGGATATCAATAAAGCAAAACAAAGGATCGAGCAGCTCCACAAAGAAATCGATGAAAATCGATACTATTATCATGTCTTAGACAAGCCAAGGGTTTCAGACGCGGTTGACGATTCACTCAAGCGCGAGCTAGCCAAGCTAGAGCAAACTTATCCACAACTTGTAACGGCTGACTCGCCTACCCAGCGTGTTGGTGGCGCGCCACTTGAAAAGTTTGTGAAAGTTATCCATCAGACACCCATGCTTTCTTTAAACGATGCTTTTGAAATTGCTGATCTTAAATCTTGGCAAGATCGATTGTCGCGATTAGTCGGCGAGAAAAAAATTAAAGATGCGGGATATTATCTTGAGCTGAAAATGGATGGTTTGGCGGTTAGTTTGAGGTACAAAAACGGAATATTTACTCGCGGCGCAACGCGCGGCGACGGTAAGATTGGCGAAGATGTAACAACCAATCTTAAAACCATAGAATCAATCCCACTTAAGCTTAGAAAATCTGGTAACAGTGTGCTGAACGAAAAAATTTTTTCTGGTGAGATTGAAGTTCGCGGCGAAATCTATTTACCAAAAGCCGATTTTGAATATCTTAATCGCCAACAAACTAAAAAAAATATGCAGATCTATGCAAATCCTAGAAATATTGCCGCCGGCTCGATTCGCCAACTTGACCCGAAGGTTGCTGCTGATCGTAACCTGCAATTTATGATGTATTCGATACCGACCGAACTTGGTCTTATCCGCCATAGCGACGAACATGATTTGGCGGCTCGCCTTGGTTTTAAGACGAACCCGAATAACAAAATATGTAGAAATTTTGACGAGATAGAGAAATATTTATTAGACAAAAAGAAAAGTAAAGATAATTTGCCTTATCAAACAGATGGAGTGGTTGTTGGTGTTAATGATAGAAAATTGTTCAAGCAACTCGGTGTGGTTGGTAAGGCGCCTCGAGGTCAAATTGCCTATAAATTTCCAGCGGAAGAAGCGACGAGTGTTATACGCGATATTGTTGTGCAGATTGGTCGAACCGGTAAATTAACGCCGGTCGCTGTTCTGGATCCGACTATTGTCGCCGGCTCGACCGTTTCGAGAGCGACACTACACAATGAAGATGAGATCAATCGCAAGGATATTCGGCTTGGTGATACGGTTGTTATCAGGAAAGCGGGGGACGTAATTCCCGAAGTTGTTGAACCCATCAAGAGAATGAGAACAGGGGACGAAAAAAAATTTTCGATGCCCAAAACTTGTCCGGTTTGTGGCGGCGATCTTGTAAAGCGAGACGGTGAGGTTGACTGGTATTGCACCAAGAACGATTGTTCTGTGCGCCAGATGCGCCAGCTTCAACATTTTGTTTCAAAGGGCGCGTTTGAAATCGAAGGTTTGGGACCGAAAATTTTAGAAAAATTGGTGAGTGTCGGACTGATAAAAGACGCCGGCGATATTTTTGCGCTCAAAGCTGAGGATTTGGCTCCGCTTGAGAGATTTGCCGAAAAATCTGCTGATAATTTGATTCGTGAGATTACGGATAGTAAAAAAATTACGCTTAACAATTTTATTTATTCACTCGGTATTCGCCATATTGGCTCGCAAATGGCAGTCGATTTGGCGAAGCAATTTGTAAGTGTGGAAAAATTTTTATTGGTCAGCCGCGAGAATTTAAACAAAATGTATGGGGTGGGCGAGAAAGTAGCCGAATCGATAGCACAATTTTTATCAGACAAAAAAAATATTGAGCTAATTAATAAAATGCTTGAGAGCGGTGTTGAGGTTCAAAATTATCATTCACCTATTGTTGCGGATCGACTGAAGGGCAAAACTTTTGTGGTAACTGGTGTTTTACAGACGATGACGCGCGAAGAAGCTCACAAAAAAATCACTCAATATGGCGGTGAATTTTCAAGTTCGGTCTCTAATAAAACAAACTATGTGCTATCTGGCGAAAACCCTGGCAGTAAAGTAGAAAAAGCCAAAAAGTTAGGTGTCAAGATTATCTCGGAGGAAGAGTTTCTGCAAATGCTGAATTAACGTATAACGCAAAACAAAGAACGTAAAACCACAATTAATAATTGCTAATTTTTAAGTAAAAATTGTAAGTCAAAAGACATTGAGTTTAGTCATTGCGTACTAAACTTAACGTCTTAACCATACAATCATTATTTCTTAATTAGTAGTTTTTAATTGTGGTTATACGTTATACGTTTTTAATTTTGCGTTAGTTTTATTCTTGATCTTTTCCCCTCAAATGCTATATTCATAACAGAAGTTTAATATGTTAAACAAACAAGACGTCACACACATCGCGCGTCTGGCGCGTTTGGATTTGTCCGATGGTGAGCTTGAAAAATATTCCAAGCAATTATCGGCGGTTTTGGAACTATTTAAAAAAATAGACGATCTCGATTTGAGTTCGATCGAAGAGACATCGCAAGTTACAGGACTTGTGAATGTTTTTAAATCCGACGAAATCAAAAAATATCCCGATCTGACCGATTGCAAAACCGAAGATTTGGTCTCGTTGTCCCCTGTCCACGATAAAACTGAAATGCGTGTGCCAAAAGTGATAGGAGACAATTAATGGAAAACTACGATCTGACAATTACCGAAGTTAGTAAGCTGTTAGAAAAAGGTGAATTAAGCTCTGTTGATTTGACACAATCTGTCTTAAATAGAATCAACTCTGTTGATGATCGCGTCAAGGCCTTCATCAAGGTTTTGCCCGATGAGGCGCTGGAATCCGCCAAAAAATCTGATGAACGCAGGGCGCAAGGAAAATCACTCGGTCGTCTTGATGGCGTAGTAATGTCGATTAAAGATTTACTCTGTACAAAAGGTGTTGAAACGACAGCGGCGTCGAATATTCTCAAGGGCTTTGTCCCCTGCTACGACGCGACGGTTGTTAAAAAACTCAAAGAAGCCGGTGTCGTAATAATTGGCAAAACTAATCTTGACGCTTTTGCCCATGGCTCAAGCACCGAAAATTCGGATTTTTTTACAACCCGAAATCCTTGGGATTTAGATAGGGTGCCGGGCGGCTCGTCCGGCGGCTCCGCCGCCTCTGTCGCATCAGGCGAGTGCTTGGGTTCGATCGGAACTGATACGGGTGGCTCGATTCGCCAGCCGGCTTCTCTCTGTTCGGTAGTCGGTCTAAAGCCGACCTATGGACGTGTTTCGCGCTACGGTGTTATCTCGATGGCTTCCAGTCTCGATGTGGTCGGACCAATTGCTAAATCCGTTGAGGATGCGGCTTTGATCCTAGAGACGATTGCCGGCAAAGACCCACTGGATGCAACGACTTTGGATGCAGAGGTCCCAAAATATTTTGAAAATTTAGCTAAATCTATCAAGGGAATAAAAATTGGTGTGCCGAAGGAATATTTTGCTTCCGGCATGGAAACCGATGTCGAAGACATTGTAAAAAAATCAATCGAAACCATAAAGAGTCTTGGCGGTGAAATTATAGAGATCAGCTTGCCACATACCGACTATGCTCTTTCGACATATTATATTTTGCAACCGGCGGAGGTTAGTTCAAATCTTTCGCGCTATGACGGTGTCAAATACGGCTATTCGGCACTTAACGATGACAAAAATCTATCACTTGACGATGTTTATACTCACTCAAGGGGAACCGGTTTTGGCTCCGAAGCCAAGCGTAGGATAATGCTTGGTACCTATGTTTTGTCTGCCGGATATTACGACGCCTATTACAAAAAGGCCTTGCAGCTTCGCACACTTGTGAAGCAAGATTTTGAAGATGCTTTTGAGGATGTCGATGTAATATTGACTCCAGTTTCACCAACGCCAGCGTTTAAGGTTGGGGAAAAAGCCGATGACCCTGTTCAAATGTATCTATCCGATATTTACACAGTGCCGATTAATCCGGCGGGCGTTCCGGCGATTTCAGTTCCGGCCGGTTTTGTTACCAGAGATAATAAGGATTTACCGGTTGGTATTCAGCTTATTGGACCGATGCTTAGAGAACAAAAAATTCTAGATGTCGCAAACGTTTTTGAAAAAGAAGTAAAAATATCGCAAAGGAAACCGGAGCTATGATGACAAAAGAAAAAATCTTAGAAATTTGCAAAAAAAGTTCTGTTAAATTTGTTAACCTGCAATTTTCAGATATTGACGGAATAGTCAAAAGTGTCCAAATTCCAACGGCTCAATTGCCTGAGGCGTTAAAACGGGGTAAGTGGTTTGACGGTTCGTCTATTGAGGGATTTGCCAGAATTGCCGAGTCGGATATGTTTTTGATGCCGGATTTAAACACGTTTGCGATTTTGCCGTTTGACGAACCGGAACACCGTTCAGCGAGAATTATTTGCGATGTAATGAAGCCGGACGGAACAGCTTTTGAAGGGGACCCGCGTTATGTTCTCAAAAAAAATCTTGAGGTTGTTAAAAAATTAGGTTACACCTATAATGTCGGTCCGGAAATAGAATTTTTCTTGTTTAAGAAAGACGAATCGGGAAATATCGATTTGACTCCTACTGACGGAGCGGGATATTTTGATTATTCCGATGACTGGGCGGTTGTTGTTAGAAAAGAAATCGCCAATATGGCGGAAAAAATGGGAATTGAGATC
>Ga0172381_10005522_pt1 | contig 12807 bp, 29 predicted proteins | sample Leawel6488metaG_FD_119754 | JGI IMG/M metagenome (GOLD analysis project Ga0172381, IMG submission 119754) | Leachate microbial communities from a municipal landfill in Southern Ontario, Canada - Leachate well 64-88 metaG | ecosystem: Engineered > Solid waste > Landfill > Unclassified | place...
AACTTAAACAGCAACTTAAACAGCAACTTAAACAGCAACTTAAACAGCAACTTAAACAGCAACTTAAACAGCAACTTAAACAGCAACTTAAACAGCAACTTAAACAGCAACTTAAACAGCAACAGAATTAAGCCAGCTGATACACGCGTAGACAAAAATACAATAAGTGTAGTATAATATAGTAAGGAGAAACACATACATGTACAGAAGGCTCACTGATGACGCTGTTAACCTTACGCTGCAGGTGTTCATTATACTGCGTGGCAGCACATCGGATTATGCTACGCAGATAACAGCAGCTGTTGATGTGTTCTTCCTGCAGCACGCTGACTGTTCTGCCGATATGCTGCGTGAAGCCCGTGAACTTGTGTCACAGCTCGACTGGGAGTTTATTAAGAGCGTGCATCCTAACGGCGTGACTGTTGAACGTGAATGCCATACTGTTGGTGGGTTTGAGATTCCTAATATTAATAGTTATAATTCTATCACTAATATAACAGTTAATGACTGGGACATTGGTATTGTCCCCAGTCTCGGAAGTTCACATATACAAATAATGCACAGCATGTTCAGCCTATTCTGGTATTGGTCTGTGTTAACGTGGCTGAAGTTAGAACCCGCTTCTACTTTGTGGACTAGAGAACCTAGAAAAGATAGGTTTGAGAAGTTTAGGAGAGCTCGTGAACTTTGAAGATGCGTATAATATAACAGCTGCATTAACTGCCGCTTCAGCTAAAACACGAGCTGAGTTCAAAGCTGTTGTTGATGGAATATACTTAAAACACTTTGCTTACATGGTGCCAGCACTTTCCGACGTTCATTCTGTGATAGATTCGCTTAATTGGAAGTTCATTTCCAAGAGTAAACAAGAGCACTCTGTGGCGTTACTACTTGTCGCATTTGAAAAATATTTAAGTACAGGAAAAGAGCCGGATACGTGGAACGCTTTTATTGGAGAAGAGTGGTCACCAGAGAGGAAGTGAAGCTTTGAAAATATCAAGTTTTAATGGCGCGATATGGTCTTCTGAGTCGGAGCAACTGGCTCAGAAATTTTGTACATTTATAACTGCTCTGCTGTGGAGTAACGTTGAACCACTAGATGACGTTATAGTTGCTGAAGTTGACTCGTTCTTCCTGGCGCATAATATTTGCTCTGTCAAGTCTTTGAAGTCGGCCAGAGAACACATGGCACGAATTGACTGGATGCTTGTTCGGTCGCAGCTATCACGCTGCATATCGCTATATGATGATACGGTTGCTCCAGAACATGATCTGCTGGCGTTTTGCAACGGCCTGCGATACATGGCTCTTGGCTGGATAGAAGAAAAGATAACGTTACACTCACATGGAGAGATGCTGCTTAAAGAGTTCTTTAAGAAAGCGTATGATTATGCTAAGTATACCGTCTGATATATTAGGGTTCTTTCCTACTCCTGATTCTTTCTATGAACAGGTAGTCATGTGTAATCGTGGAGAAACACGTACTATCAACGCTGATCCGCATTTTGTAATAAATACAGGTACAGGAACTTCTTTATCATTTGTTGTTATTGTTTCCGAATATCAAAGTGTTCGTGTCAGCACAAAGAATCCTTTTAATGAAGATGAGTGGATGCACAAGGTAAAAATACTTTATTACGATGTTCTTATGCTGCTACTGAGACGAAAATATATATTTTCAAGGCCTTTTTTCAAGTATGCGTATTCAGCATATAGTGACACTGTTGAATTGTCTATTACAACATCAGTAGGAACAGCAACTGTTAATGACAGGGTCGATGCTTTTATTAGCAGCTTTAAAGATTTCCTACTTAGTGTTAATGACAGAAATGAACTTGCTGTTGCTGCTTTGCATAGTGTGTATTTAAAGCACTCTGATAACAATTTCGTCGGCCTTGAGCATCTTGAATGTCTGGTCAGGAGCACCGACTTAAATATGCTGCGGACCTCAGGAGACGTGTTTAAGTTCCTGTGTTTGCTTCGTGGAACTGTAACAGGAGAACTGAAATGAAGAAGATGAAGAAACAGTTACAGAAACTGAAACAACAACAAAAGAAAAACAGAACACGCATCAAGGAACTGGAACAGCTGCTTGAACAGAAACAGCAGCAGCTGAACAAGTCGCAGGAAAATTTGCATATAGTTAGGGACGTGGCCGACGGCCTGGACAAAATTATACTTGGAGCATGCGTATGAGAATAGGAAGGCCTCCTAAAACAGCAACTCTTGTCATGGCATTTAACGGTAAGAAGTGGTTTGTAGATGATGGTAAACCGCATGTTGGGTTTTCTTACCTAAATGATCTTGGATTTCCAATTGGTTTGTACTTTTCATATAGTGAAAGAATACAAGATGCTGTAACGAATAAAACATGCGAACGGTTCCACTGTGCTAATGGAGATAACGGTCTTGGTCCATTTACTTACGGTGTAATATCTAAACCAAGGAAAAGAAAATGAAACCAAATGCGAGGAAGGAAATGACCATAAAAATATCAAAGAAAAGATATGAACGGCTGAAGCAGGATATTGAAGATATGCAGGATTCTCGTTGTACAATATTTATAAGATGTATTAAGTGTTTTAGACTACATGATAAAACTTGTATATGTCCCTATTGCTTAACTGACAATTCTTCGAAAGACAAAGAAAGATAGTTCATTGATCGAGAGGTGGCGGAATAGGTAGTCGCTTGGTAAGAATAAAACACTTTCGTTAGAAAGAGTAATTAGGTTTAGCCTAATGAAGAATCCGAAGAACTTATTTATGCAAGGTGCAAATCCTTGCCCTCTCAGCTCTACACACAGGAAAAGGAGATAACATGAAGAAATATTTTATTGCAAAAGATGAGCAAGGGAAAATGGTTGTAAGGTATGTTTGTACTGAAATAAGAACACACAACGACGATATGAGTGCTCTTTGTGTAACAATGGAAAATTCTTATAATTTGCCGTGTTTGCAGAACACAAAGATTGAATATGTGTACGATAAAGACAGGTGTGAGACTAAGGAAAAATGTCAAATGGAGATTATTCGTAGAGAAAGATTTGGATAGAAAGCATATATATATATATATGTCTTCTTGAAGGCGGTGGTGTAACAAATGTATTGATCAGCACACACCGGCAATATGAAGTGCAGGAAGTTTGCAATAGAGAATAGTTGAGCGTCGGATATAGGGAGTATAACTCATACAAAAATATCCGATATGGTCGCCTAAATCCCGATATGAGTTGGGCGTATATGGCGTATTCAGTGTCGCTTGTGGCTATTGATTAAATCCTGCCCGTTCTTCAAGAATTAAAAGGATAATGCTGTAAAGGAGAACAGAAGATGAAGAAGAAAATCTTGTTATTTATAGCAATGGCAGTTGTTAGTTTTGATGTTTTTCAGTCATCAATAACAATCAGAATAGCAGGAGAGGATCATTTAGGTGGCGGTCGAACATATCTAGTCACAGATGAAAATATAATAAAACAATGCAGATGTTGGAATAATAGATTGAAACCAGGTGTTTATTCAGGAGTTGTTGTGGAAGGGGATGATAGAGATGAAAGGTGCTTACATAAAGTAAGTCAAAAAATAGGAGAGTAACATGATCTGTGAAAAATGTGGAAACTTTATGAAAAGTATTACTGCCAGTTCTACGAAAATAGGCAGTGTGGTAATTTTTACTGATGATGAAAACGAAGTATTTTTGTATTCTTGTGCTAATAAAGACTGTTCTGCATATAAAACTGTTAAATATGATTTAGGAAACGTAGTTCAAAAGGAGAGTTAACATGCTCACAAGAAAGCAATTCAAAGAAGTTATGTGTGAAATTCTTGACTTAGATAAACTCGAATGCGAAATTGACAGTGTTATGAAAAAGTTATCGCCAGACTTTATGGGTTTCAGTTTTGAGAAACCAAGGAACACTATATTAAAGGTTCTTCAGTATTCAATGAATGATACATCTGGATGGATACATTATTGGATTTATGAGCTTAATTATGGAAGGTCCGCAAAAACAGGAACAGTAACACTCAAGAGCAGGAACATTCCCATTAAAACTATAGATGATTTATATACTATATTAACTAAGAAAAAGTATTAAGAAGCATAAGGAGACAAAATGAAACTAATAATGCAAGGTTATACTTGCCCGCAGGAGATTAATAAATGTGACAAAGCGGTTAATTGTGCTTTGATTTTAAAGAAGAAACTGCTTAAGTATTGTGTAAAATGTCCGTATTACAGGAATAAGTGTAAACCAATAATGATAAAAGTTTATCAGTAAGGAGAAAATATGAGCTGTCCAGCTACAGGTGAACACAGATACTTAGTCGTTGCAGGCGTTTGCGGGTATTACTGTTACATGTTCTATTAGTAGAATTCGTGAAGAATGAAAGATATCGCTGCCAGTGGCGTTGTAGCCTGGTACTTGATAGCTTGTCTCTACCCGATTGAGTCGGCTATTAGCTTAAAATGGGGAAGCCCTGTGTGCTGTAGACAAACTACCTGGCAGCTAATTTTTTTATATAGGAGATTCAGAATGGCGTTACCTATTGCAGCAACACCAACTTTAAGAGGCAAAGAAGCCCTTAAATTTCAAAAGCAAGCTAATAGAAATAAGCATAAACGTGTATCTAAAAAAGAAGTTAAACAGGAAATAAATCATTTATTAATGTCATTAGAGGAAGAAAGTAAAACAAGAAGTAAACATTAGAAGGGAATCACTTTATTGAAAAGTTGAAAATATGCAGGGTAAGTATGCGAGGTAAATATGAAGCTAGTAGACAAGGGTAATTTAAGTTGTGACGGATGTGATGCATTAGGTGTAATGTATATAGGTCAGTCTCCGTGTTCTTCTTGCAGTCGTAATCCCAAATTTACAAAGCAATTAACGGATAAGTATAAAAATGAAAAGAAAACAACAACATTAACTCTTCCGTGTAGTTCTTGTAATGGAACAGGAAAAATAACAATAGAGATGCCAAAAAGGATACTTTGATATGAACAATGTCAGGAACAAGAACGCATACTGGTCATACAATGGCGATGGCCGGTGGAAGGAAAGAATTAAAGGAACAGACAAGAAGTTCCACAAGAGGCTGTCAAAGAGAAAACAGAAACAGTTAATGAAACAGGAACTGGACGAAAGTAATGAGGATAAAGATACTAAATTTTCTTCAAGATTAACATTACATCAATAAACTTATGAAAAAGTTATTTTTTGTGCTTGTCTGTCTAATATTTCTATCGCAACAGTGTGTATACTCTCTGGCGTTGCGCCCTTTAGCTACGCAGGACAGTATTGAACAATACAATGCTGTTAGCGACGCACTTCTTCAAGAACGGGATAAATTATGTAGAATGGTGAAAGAGGACCAAGAAAGTTTACAGATGGTTAAGCTGCTGCTTTATTTAGAGATGAAGCTGCATATGAAAGAGATCGTAACATCCACGGGAGTTAGATATAATTTATTTACCGAAGTAACAGATGATGGAGTATTACACATTTCTTTACAGGATTATAAAGGTAGTTTAAGTCAAGCTGTTGCTGGTATGGATCTTACGTCTAGTATTGACATTGATCTTGAGCACGTAGGATTTGAAAACGGTCCGATATGTACAGATTTAACAAATCAGGGAATAGGATCAGCTATAGTAGAAAAAGTAAAGTTATACATTCCTAGTTACTGTAAATTAACTTTAATGATTGTTAACAAGCCAACATTGCGCGCGTTTAAGCTGGAGTATCCAAAAACAGTATCAGAACTCATCGAAGTGTTTAAAAGTAAGGTAATAGGAAAATGGTTAGCATATTTAGGATTTAATGAATTTATCTTTAAAGTATTGCCAGCACAATGGGAAACCTTTTCATCTTCCGAGGTTAAGGAAGTTGTTACCGACAATAATCTATCTGCGTTTTTAGCACAAACAGACAAGAACAAGGGATTCTTTATTTTAACGCGTAAAATTAACTACGCAGATATATGCGAATCTGCTGGTGCAGTGTACATCGGGATGCAAGAGGGTATAGAGGACATAGAAGACATGGTGGTTTTTAATGCTCCGAGTAGAACTACTATAATGATCCCGAAATCTGAATTTAACTATACTTCCATAAAAAATAGCATAAAAGAATCAAACAAGAAGTTTGTAACGTATGAAGATCCAGGAAACTCACCTACTGGAGAAATTGTTCTAGAAGACCAAGATTATGGAAAAATAATATATGGTATGAAACCATCTTTTGCTGTATTAGACGTATTAAAGGCTGGATGATACAAATTAGCTGAAAGTGTAGTATAATATAATAGTGCGTTGTTATACACCTAATATGTGTTTACCGCATCTTATGTTGGTTCCAAGGCTAGTCGTGTTTATGCTTTTGCTTGGTTAGATTAAAGCAGTAAGAATAATATTTTACAGGAGTATGCGTAATGTATCGTCTTGACTGCTTAGATAATTTAGAAGATGATAAAGAGCTGCGTAGACGTGATCTTTATGAAGAACGTCGTGAGCAGTTTGCGCGCGAGGAGCACGAGCGACGTCAGGAAGTAGCACGTCAGGACGCAGAAAGATATTTTATGAATGCTAAAGCCGAAGAATGGGCACAGGAACAGTATGTTCTTTCATCTATTTCTGGTATGCTAAATAAAAAGATGACTACTATGACAGAGGAAGAATTTGTGGCCTGGATTTCAGGGTTGTATTTAAAACATGGGCAATCTTTATTTTTTGAAGGATTGTCGTTAAGTTATATTTTATCTGAGCTAGCCATTTGGCGTACTAATAATAGCAAATTTGGAACAATTGGATATTCTCCTCTTGAGGAACTTTCAAGGTTATTTAATACAAAAACGTTAGACATGTTCTGTTTTGAAGATGAGGATGATTACAAGATAAAAGCTTAGGAGGGTTCATGAAATATGTGATAAGTTTTGTTTGTATGTTAGCTTTGTCAACAATGTTGTTTTCGTATGAACGAGTGTTCTGTGATAAGTGTTATAAAGAAATTAATCGATGTGATCAGGTTGAAGTAACTATTGAAGTTGGTCCACACATGCAGTTTTATGAGCATAAGATTTTCTGTAAAAAATGTTTTAAGTGGAACAGTAAAAAAAAGTTTCTGTTTTTGAGTGATGAAACTGTTGCTAATTTAAGGGATTTGTTCTTTCATTAGGAGGATACATGAAAAGATTGTTGTTGGCAGTAAGTTGTTTATTTTTGTTAACAGGAGGACTTATGGCAAAGACACAAGATACGTTAGTTTGTTTTGTTTTAGATGAGACAGGATCAATGGAAAGTGTTCGTGAACAGACGATTAGTGCTTTTAATGAGTACACGGATTCTTTGAAGAATGTTAATAAAAAGAATCTGTTGTTTACGTTAATTAAGTTTAATACTAATAAGACGGAAGTTAAATATTCAGCTGTATCACTTGATAAAGTAGAGCGGCTAAATAGAAGTAACTATGCCCCAGACGCGTGTACTCCGTTATATGACGCGATAGGTTATGGTGTGAAAGATGTTGAAAAGAAGATGAGTGGTCATAAAGACATGTGTAAGTCGTGCGGCCAGATTATTCAGCCTCGTGTATTATTTGTTATTCTTACGGATGGTGAAGAGAATTCGTCAAAAGAGTATGACAAAGAGAAAATTACACAGTTAATTAAAGATAAGAGTGCTGATAATTGGACGTTTGTTTATTTAGGGTCTAATCAGGATGCTTGGGTTGAAAGTGCCAAGATTGGTATAACAGAGTATAACTGTGTTAGCTTTAATAACAATGTTATTGGTGCCACGATGAAAACGTTAGGTACCAGAACAAGTACGTTTCTTAACAGTAACTGTAACACTACTGATCAGTTTTTTGGAGATGAGAAACTGGAGATAAAATAATGAAAAGGATTGTGTTAGCATTGTTGATGTTTTGTTATTCATTTGCTTTTGCTGGACCATCGTATAATAGTGATACAGCATCTAATAGCTCATATCAAGATGGCGGCCCAGAGTTCATAACATTGCTGCTGCCTCCCAGGAGTCCATTTAAATTGTTAGCTATGATAGGAGCAGTGGCTTTAATAGGTTGTGGCGTTGTTACGTTACGCGAGAACAGTTATGCATCAGGTGTTGTTTCTGGAGCTACAGCTGTGGTTGTTGGATGTACATATGTTTGTTTAATTTCTGTTAATTGGTGACTTATGAAAGTTAACGTAGGTATCGGTAACGGTAGAACTATCTGTAAACTATGCCGTAAGTTTATACGTGCAGGACAACGTATACTGATTTTATCGTCATATACTACTGTCGGAGCAGGTAAACCGCTGTTCAATAGACAGTTACACATTCATTCAGATCCGGAGGATTGTCATGATGCTAGGAATAGTCACCCAGTCATGGTCTACAAAGAGTGGGCCATTAACCGATCCGCAGACAAATTGGTTAGAAGTCAACAGAAGCCTGGCCGTAAATGGACAAGAACGTTTATACCGGTTGACAATGCGTGATGTGTCTGTTTCCAAGCTGAACTCGAGAATACAAGGTCTTGTACTGACTAATGTTCAAACTGGTATTGAGTTTCATTCACGGCAAGTGTGGTTCAAGTTTTGTAATAGAGTTATTGCTGGCGATGTTAGTAATGCCACTTTTAAGGTAATTAAAAATTCTATGTCTACGTGGCCTGAAGATGTTCAAAGGATCTGGAAAAATATCTTTCTTATACCGAAAGAGTGTGTTAAAGTAAAAAAAACAAAAAGCTGTTGAATATTCTGAAAATTCTCAAATAGTAAAGACAAATATGATAAATATGTAGTATAATATAGTAGAGCTGATTAGGAAAATATTATAAAGTTGGAGGACGCATGAGTTTTAAGTGCATACTTAATTCTGCTTTTGTAGGATTGATTGCTGGAGTTGCTGCTATGTTTTTATTAATGGTTTTTACAATAAAGCCTAGTTTAGAAAAGGCGGTGCAATCACAGTTACAGGTACAGCTAAGAGCATATGATTTTTTAAGCAACTATGTGTGTTGGGAAGATTCTTTTATGGTTACACTATATACAACGGACCCAAAAGAATGCTCAAAAACAAAGGAACACAAGTTTTTTGGTATTACCTATTCTGGAACTCGTGCTGTTCCTTATCGTACAATTGCAGTTGATCCGAAGGTGATTCCGTTAGGGAGTGTCTTAATTGACGCCGAAACAGGATATACATTTATTGCTGAAGACACAGGAAATGCGGTTAAGGGTCGTCATTTAGATCTGTTTATTGGGCAATCTACTGTGAAGAATAATGAATTGATGGCTAAATGGAATGTACGTACACGTCAATTTTTTGTAATAGAAACAAGGAAAAAAGACCTGCATACTTTTCCATTTAAAGTTTAAAAGGAGGCATAACATGATGGTATTAGATGAAGGGCATTCGTATGAGCTTAAACCGTTTGTTGAACAGGGGTGTGAATCAGAGCAGCCACAAATACTTAATTTTATGAAGAGGGTAGCAGGAAAAGTAGTTTTTGGAGGAACCACAAATGAAGAAGTTTTTAAGATGCTGATTAACAGGATGCAATATTTACAGACTAAGCTACCGTGCCGCGAAAACGCAATCGTTATAACAAAACTTGAAGAAAGCCTGATGTGGCTTGAGAGCAGAACACAGAAACGCATTGAACAGGGGGTTGAAACTAAAGATGTGTCCCACAAATAAGGAAGTTAACATGGATGTTACTCCGGTTATTCTTCTTGTACTTCATACACTATATGAAGCACAAGTTATAACAGCTAAACAATTTATTGAAGCTATTTCTATTATACAGGTAAAAGCTAAATCAATAATTCCGTTTCCAGAGCAGCATAGAAGACTTATTGAACGAGCCGTTAAAGAAACTGAAGTTAAACTGGAGGTTGAAAATGAAAAATAAGATGTTGCAGTATGCGTTATCTGTTATTGGAGCAGTTATTGTTGTTGTGGTTGTTGCTGTTATCAGTATGTATTTCAGCTACAGTAACAGAGAAGTGCGACTGAGAAACTTAGCTGTTGCTCAGGAACAAGCTAATACTGTTATATTTGACAAAGTCTGGAAGGTAATTGCACAAAAAGCTCAGATAACTGATAAATATAGCAAAGACTTTGAACGCATTTATGTTAAGATAATGGATTCAAGGTATACAGGCAAGGATAATCTGTTAATGAACTGGATACAGGAACAGAATCCAGTTTTTGATCCGCATCTTTATTCCTCCTTAATGGATACAGTTGCAGGTCAGAGAGAAGAGTTTAGTCAGGTTCAGATAAAATTACGGGACATTAAAAGAGAGCACGACAATCTAAGGACAACAGTTCCAGCCAAGTGGTTTGTTGGAACCCGGCCAGAGTTAATTGTTATAATTGTTACATCTGCCGACACTTCTAATGTGTTTAAAACGGCACAGGAAAATTCGATACAGGTGTTTAAATAATGTTGATAACGCTAGCACTACTAATCCCTATATTAACAGCTATTGCGTTGTTTATCTACAAGCGCGAGTACGTCACGTGGTGGGAATATGTTATAGTGTTGGTTGTGCCTTTTATGTGCGTGCTAGGCATTAAAGCAGTAGCTCAGGCATCTCTAATGTATACAGATGAATACTGGACTACAATGGGTACCAAGGCCGCGTATTATGAGGCATGGGATGAAGAAGTTCCGTGCGAACATCCTGAATATGAAACAGATACAGATAGTGAAGGTAATACAACAACGCGGTTTGTTGGGTATGAACATGCATACGATGTTGACGACCACCCACCTATTTGGATATTACAAGATAACCTAGGTCAGGACTTTTCAATATCTAAGTCTAAGTTTGAAGAACTATGCAGCCGCTGGAACAATAAAACGTTTAAGGACTTAAACAGAGATTATCACTCCATCGACGGAGATATGTATTTTACAGTATGGGATTCTACATTTTCATCTATCGAATCCATATCTACTACCAGAAAGTATAAAAATAAAATTAAACATTCTGACTCATTATTTCAGTTTAAGAAGGTTGACCTCAAGGACCAGCTTCTTTTTAAGTACAAAAAACCGGATAACTATTATAAATGTAATTTTATTTATGGGGCTGGTACAGAGTCAGAGCAGTTGCTGTTGCGTAGATGGAACACTGTTGTTGGTTCTAAAAGAAAAGCAGTTCTTATGGTTATAGTATACTATAATAAGCCTATGGAAGTTTCATACAACCAAGAGGCGTATTGGAAAGGAGGTAATAAAAACGAGTTTATCCTGTGTGTCAGCGTTGACGAAAAGAAAAAGATTCAATGGACGCGTGTGCTATCCTGGACAAAAGAAACGACGTTAAAGGCACAGGTTGAACGAGAGATTCAAGAAATGGAAACGTTTGATTTAACAGCAGTTATCAATTATCTTGGAACAACAGTAGAAGGTAATCCGAGATGTATTAGACGCGATTTTGAAGAATTTAATTACATTAGTGTTCCAGTTCCTTTATGGGGTAGTATTTTTGCGCTATTAGTGTCTCTTATCATTTCCTTTATAATTGCTGATCTAGTAGCTAAAAATGAGTATAATGCGATAATTTATCGGGAAAATAGGCGGCTTAAATACTAAACATAAGGAGACATCATGGGTAAAAAGCATATTAAAAAAAGCGTAGGAAAGCACAAAAAACAGTTGTATACTGGAAACTGTGAGTGTGGAAAGAAGATAACAGTATCAAGTCCAAAAAAACAGTCAAAATGCTGGAAATGTCGAGGTTGGAACAGCCATAAGCAGGTGGTTGATATTCCGAAGCATTTAAAAAAGACCAGTGTTTCAGATCCGCAGGAGCTTACAATATTCCAGAAAATTCTTAAATCCATGAAGTTTAAAAGTAATGTCGTTGTAATAACAGATGAAAAGAAATAATAACTGTCAACAATAGTTGAAGTACTGTAATAGTATTAGGTTTACAAGTAAATGGAGGAGCGTATGCAATTAGATAAGTTTTTAGAAACAGTTGAGGTTCGTCATCAAAGCCGTATTAATTTGTACAAAAAAAAGTCTCATGATTACGCAACAGAAGACGTGTTATCCGGGTTTAAGCGTGCTGGTCTGGTAATTGATACATTAAGGATAAAAGAATTACCTGGTCCGCTATGCTATTCTTTTACTTTAATTATTTTAAAATTAGATAGATGGATAAATCTTCTTTTAACAGGAAACAAGCCAGAGAACGAGAGTATTGATGATACTGTGACAGATTGCCACAATTATCTTGACCTGGCTGATGCAGTATCAAAAGACGAAAAATCATAAAGATTGAATAGGTTGACTTTATTCGTATAAAGAGTTAAACTAAGGAGAGTGTATGAAAAGGCTATTGATTAGTTTTGCTGTTTTAACAGGTTTTTTTGTTTGTTGTATGGCTTCGTTTAAGTACACAATAACATTTACTGATGTAAAAGGTAATGAGTTTAACGTTGCGGATGTTAGTATCAGTACAGATAACGCGCGGTTACAGGTTGTTGACGCCGCTGTTGTTGTTAATGCCAAATTGACTAAGAATCAATTAATCTTAGCTCTTACAGATAGTTTAAGAAAAAATGTTATTTTCAGTGATAGTGAAGCTATTATTGTTGAAAACCTTTCACGTATAAATGCTATGACTTCAGCGTTGACAAGATTTGCAACGGATAGAAGGAGTATTAATAAGCAGAAATAACTAGTGCGGTTTATAATATGATTATAATGTACACTCATGGTATACAACTAAAATGAAAACTAAACTAACAGCAGAAAAGATACTTGAACGCTTTGATCATATG
>Ga0172381_10005524_pt1 | contig 12806 bp, 15 predicted proteins | sample Leawel6488metaG_FD_119754 | JGI IMG/M metagenome (GOLD analysis project Ga0172381, IMG submission 119754) | Leachate microbial communities from a municipal landfill in Southern Ontario, Canada - Leachate well 64-88 metaG | ecosystem: Engineered > Solid waste > Landfill > Unclassified | place...
AACGCACTGGGTTTTATTCCCACATCCGCCGTTGACTTGCGGAGCGAGGATGCCGATGTCAGGGTACTTGTTCGCCGTCTCTTGCAGCCTGCGAAGAATCGACCCCGTTATTCTGGAATCGTCGTTCATCAGGAACACATCGCTAACTCCAGCGGTCCTTAGCCCAACGTTGGCGTTGCGACCGAAAACGAAAGGTTCTGGACCAGGCAGCACGTCCCACCCTGGAGCATCGAACGCCTTGTCTCCGCTGGTGACAAGGATCTTGCGTGCGTTGGGCTCGAAGTGATCCAGTTGATCCCGCAATGGATTGAAGATGTCCGGGTAGCGGCTGAGCACAACAACGGCAACGGGCGGCAGCGGCGTCTCCACGATTGGCTTTACGGGAACCGCCTGCGCCTGAACCTGAACCACCTCCCGTACCAGATGGTGCTGCAACAGCCGGGACACCATGTTCGACGGCCAGGATAGCGGTATCCCACCGCCAGCCGGGATCGTCACCCCGCGCAATTGCAGGCGCTGTGTCGCTTCGTATCCGCTCATGCCACCCCTTGATACGTCCCAGCCAACCCCAACTCCCTGCGGACCTCGGATTCAAGCTGCTCCGGAAACTCAGCCAGTTCGTCGGCAGACAATCCCGAAGTCCTTACGACATGCGGAAGGCGCGTCCCAGCGGCTCCCCGGAACGTAAGAGCGTCCTGCTCGTAATCCACTTCGAAGCGAATGTCGTGCCCGTTCCTGTGGTCGTGGATCGATGATCCAGGGAACGGAACGAACATCGTCACGGTGAGGTCATCAACGGCGTTATCAATCAGCCATCGTCTTGTCTCCTCTATCGTCGCGCGGGATTCCCCAGGCAGGCCCGCAATCACGAACGCCTTGAACTTGATTCCAGCTTGGCGGCAGAGATCCCGCGCGCGCGCGTTGACTTCCGGTGTAGTGCCCTTACTGACGGTCTTCAAGATTCCGGCGTTCCCGCTCTCGACGCCTACGCAGAGCCAGGAGCACCCGGCCGCCGCCAGCGCTTCCGCTTGCTCCGCGGTCAACAGGTCTGCGCGGACGTTCGCCTTAAAGTGGATCTTCTCAGGGGCCAGTATCCGGCACAACTCCAGGAGCCGCGAGTCGTGCAGGTTCATCTCGTCGTCATGGAAGACGAAGGAGGAATACCCCGCATCCTTGAGTTGCCGAATCTCCTCGATGACGTTGGACAGGTGCCGGGCCCGGACCCGCCGAGATCCTTCCCAGCGAGAGCAGAATGTACAAGCGAATGGGCAGCCGCGCTGTGTTACCACCGTCGCCGCCTGATCGCCGTCCAGAGTGCATCGGTAATCTCGTATCGGAACCAGATGTCGGGCGGGAATAGGCACTGTATCAACATCGACTTCGGCCCAACTTGGCAGGAACCCGCTCGCCACTCCGAATCCCCGCGCCAGCATCCCGGCGAGGTAGGCGATCTTGATCTCACCGTCTCCCGATGCACTCCAATCCGCGCCCAATTTCTCGTAATCGCCAGGACGCACGGACAGGTGAGGGCCACCCACAACAATCGGCACGCCAGGGTAGATCCCCCGGCAGGCCACAACCACCGTGCGCGCGGCCGGGAAAAGCGCCGTGGTCAAGCCGATACCGATCAATCGCGGGTCGTGCCCGGTGATCTTCGCACCTGGAAGATTCAGGTCTACGACGCGCGGTTCATGGCCGGCCAGTTGTAGCGCCGCGCCCAAATACAGCAATCCCAGAGGCGGCACGAAGGCCGGCTCGGCCAGGAAATCGGCGCGCGGGTTAATTAGCAGGACTTGCATTCTAAGACTGAATCCAACTGCGCTTCGATGTGGTGCGTCGTGCCCCAGTAATGGCGTGCGTAAACCTTCCCCGGACCCTCGTACTTCGTTCCCTCGTAATGCTCTGGGATGAACGTGTATGACGGCAGGATCGTGATAGATTTGTAGTTCAGCTGCTCGATCGTCCTGGTCAACAGGCCGTTCCCCGTCACCATCCAGGGATCTCCGTCGAGGACGGACTCGGTTAACTGCAATTGCCGCAGGATCGCGGCCATGAGCCGATCCTGCGGGCACACCCCTAAGTGTGGCGAAACCAATCCCGGCCGGTAGTCCTCGTTCTCGTAACAGGCAAAGCACCCAAGGTGCAGTAGATCGTCAATCGGCTGCAAGCACTCTGAATCGGCCGGCGCTGCGAATCCGCCGTGCTCATATAGAACGGCATACCTGACCAGATCCGCGACCCCGTGCCAGCGTTCAGCACCCCACATCTGCCCTATCAGCCGTTCAATTCCGCCGTCGAGTGCGGCGACCTCTTCGTTTCCCCAGAGCTTGAACTCATAACCGGGGTGCTTGTCGCGCCAGGTCTGCATGAGCTTCGCTGGCTTCGGGTGCGGGCCTACCCAGATTTGATGGATTATGCGGGGGATCATACGGCTCTGGTAACCAACTTGAGACGCGGGTCGCTGGGCCCCACCTTGCTCTGGTAAATCGCTCTGTTTTGGTCCATGAGTGCGTTCACGTTGGGCAGGCCCCGGAACGTAGGGTGTAGCTTTGAATGATCTACAAAACCGCCATCGTGGACGCCGATCTTCAGGCCAGCATCTCGGACCCTGCGGCAATAGAGGTCATCATCATACCCGTAGCCGATGAGGTCTTCGTCTAGCAGGCCTACCTTGTCGATGGTTGCGCGCGGGATGTACGCAGCCACGAAGCACACCATCTGGAGATCGCCGCGAAGTCGGCACCCGGGTCGTAGATTCTGCGCTCGATTGCCGACGTTGTTACAGGCCGCCGATATGACGCCATATTCCGGATGCTCGTGTGCTGTCTTCTGGATAGCAGAGAACCCTCCAGGGGTTGTCAGTAGGGCGTCATCATTGAGAAGCACTACGTCGTCTCGCTCCGCAAGCCCGATCCCGATGTTGCAGTTTCGCGCGAAGATGAATGGCTTCGGACAAATGTGCCCGAGGGCTGGCATCAGGTCTGGCCTTGGGAGCCAGTCCAACCCGAGCCCATCGTCCATTATGATTATCCGGGCGTCTGGCTCGCATTTGCGAACTGCCTCGGCGCACAGAATGAGATTGCTCACGTTGCGCGACGGGATCACCACAGAGAACTGGTTCATGCCTTTGGCCGCCTTATCTTTCCATCACGCACGAAGGTTTTCGGCGATGGGATTGGCCCAGGAGGTCCGCCACGCCTTGAGTGTATGTTGACCTTCGCCGCTCTTTTTGCCGTCTCCACCTTCTCTGCTTCTATCTCAAGCGTGTCGCGGTCGAACCGTGACAGCGGTTCGGTGGACGGCCTAACGTCGGAATCAACCAAGTCCGCCCACTTCCTCAACATCCGAGCAAGTCGTTTCATGCGACCACATCGAATTCGGCAACTGTATACTTCACGCTAGTTGGCCACACGCGGATCAATACCAACGGCGCTTTTCCGCACTCCGACTCAACAGATACACAGGTCGTGCGCGGGATGACGACGCCGTTAATGCGAACCTGCCCCATCCCATGTGCGGTCATTTCTATTTCTACGTCTGCCTTCTCTTCTTCTATGCTCTTCACGCTGCCTCCGCTGGCCACGCCAGTTTTTGCCACCTGTACGAATCAACCATCTGACGCGGCGAGGTATTCTCACCGTGGTTGCGCGCGAACATCAGATCCCCGGCGTCAACGGAAACCAGATGCCCGCGCGCTTGCTTTATAAACCAGCCATCCTCGCCGACTTTCGCATCGACCGGGAATGGGTGAGCCTTCCAGAAGTCCCGTTGGTAGCACAGCGAAGTCCCGAGGGCGAAGTTCGTATCGCCCTTGTACCTCCATGCCTGCCGCGCGGTCTGGTCCAGGAAAACCATTGTGTGATAGCCTGTCACAACGCAGCCGGATTCGAGTAGGCGCGCAACCTGATCCGCAATCCTGCCGGGCGCACTGTAGTCGTCGCTGTCCCAGTGGCAGATAATCTCTCCATGCGCCCGCGAGCAGGCCAAGTTTCGTTTTGCCCCTACCAGCTTGTGGCCTGGTTCGGACCAGTATTGAATCCCCGCCTCAGACGGTGCCCCACGCGGGAAAGCTGGCATCTCTGAATCGTCCACAATGACGAGTTCCTTGTTCGGCCAGGTCTGTGCGAGAAAGCAATCGACGGCCTGACGGGTCAACTCCGCGCGCCCACGACAGGGAAGAATCGCGCTCACGAGAACATCAGAAGGCATAATCGCCAGTGAGCCTAGAGAGAAACGCTTCGACGCCGTAATCGGAGGCCAACTTTTGCAGGTTGCCCCTATCGGTGATGTTCTCCGATTCGCGGTTCTCATACATTCCAGCGACCAGCAACAGCGCGGGGTACTTGATCGCGTCCGACGCTTCTACCTCGGGCGAGGCTGTCGCCAGCCCGGCCTTGTAGCGAATACGGATCGGCGACACCGGGTATTGCGTGAAGGATGGCCAGGACAGGCCATATCCGAGCACTAGAGCCCCCGGCGTGAAATCCTTGTCCTCGACGTACTCAGTGGGCGTCCACGTCGTCTCCGCTGCAACGGAATCTTTGTACTTCACGCTAACAATCTCAATTAGCGGCGTGGCGCGCGGCAGTACGATCCTGTCCGTTCCAGGCCAGGAGTCCAACACGTATTCCAGTGTCGTCTCGTGAATCGTCCTTGCGGTGCGCCATTCGATGTAGTTCCGCGCGGCCGCAATGAACAGGCTCAAGAGCGCGTCTTCGGTGGACCCGTCAACCCGGCACTGCAACTTCGCCTCTGCCAGGCTGATCGGCTCTTTGATCGGCGGCGTTATTACGAGTGGTTCGAACATGGCTCGCTATTTCGATTTGTTTTTGGCACCCGCCGGCCGTCCCCGCTTCTTCTTCGCGGGCGGCATCATTTTGTTCGCGTGCTTTGGCATCATTCCTGTCTCCATCTGCCGTACGAAGCCCTGGAGGATTGGATCTTCTATTGCCTCCACGTCAACAGCCGCCGGCTGAACCCGTTCCGCGAATCCGCGCTCTTCCAACCAGGCGGCGTGATCGCTGAGAACCTTGTGGACTTCGCCGGTTTTCACGGCGCGGGACTCGGGCGGTATTCCTACGTCGTCTTGCAATTGGCGGGTGTAGCGCATCAGGACGGGGTGCTGCATTTACTTCCTTCCACTAAACAAATAACTTCCCAATAAGCGCGGCCCACTGATCCGGGTGCATGTTGTGTTTTTTCAGATTGCATGGAGGGCAGAGTAGTTGCAGGTTTTCAGGTCCGTTCGACCCTCCCAGACTGATTGGCATTACATGATCCACGTGGTAAGCCCGCGCTATGCTGTGCCCGCAGGCTGCGCACTTCCCGTGCTGTGTAGCGAAGAGGGCCTTGATGTCTTCGCCGGTATGGGTTCCGCCGTTGCCTTTAGCCTTCGCGCGCCGATTGCGCACATATGCGCGACGTTCATCTGGGTGAGACTTGAGCCACTCCTTTGCCTTCCTACGGAACTGCTCCTTGTTCCTCTCGTAGTGACTCTTCCTGCTTCGCTTAACATCTTCTACGTGGGCCTCGTTCCATTGCCTGTTGGCCGTGAGCCGTCCATCCCGGTGGGCTTTATACGACAGCCGGTTTTTCGCACGAACGGCTTCTGGATCTGCCGCGTACTTCGCTTCATATCGAGCAGAGTCCTTCGCTTTTCTCTCTTCCTTATTCGCAGCATAATAGGAACGGCTTTTTTCCTTTAGGCGCTCGCGGTGGCGCTCCCGATACCGCTTGTCCTTGTCTGCTTTCTTGTCCCGGTTCGCGTTCCAATAGACTTTCGCCTTAGCGGATAGTTCCTGCCGATGCGCGGCGGCGTAAGTCTTCGAGGTGGCCGCTACCTTTTCCTTGCGCTTGTGATCCGAGCGCCGCTTTATCTCTTTCCTTCTCTCTGGGTTTCTAGCGGCCCAAGTCGAAGATTTGCTTTCCGGGGTCATTGATTTGATTGTAACACACTGGGGACACTAAGTAAGTGCCCCCAGTTATGGTAAATACTAAGAGAACGTGCCTGCCCGGAAAGCTGCGGGCCTGGTCACGGCGACGGTGATGCGCTCCTCAGCCCGGATGGCCACTTTATTCTTGATAAAGTAGTCCGAGTGCTCGGTTGAGACATCGACCCTGGACTGCATCCGGTCGTAGCCGATCACGCTGCCCTGGAATTTCCCAACGAGGAACCTGCTAACCGGCATCGCGTCGGTTTCAACTACCGGCCGGTTCCAGAGAGTCGGAACGGGAAGGCCACCGGGGCCGCCCATCAAGTACATGCCGGTGTTCGCGCCGCCGTCCTCCGTCTTGATGGTGAGGATGGTCATCCAGTCGGCAGGATTGAGCACGATTGCGTCGGCCCGATAGCGAAGGTCGCCCAGTTCGGTGATTGCGCGAGCCACCTGGTCGATGTAGGTGTCGCCGGCCTGCGCGTAGGTCCCAACGACAGCCGTCGCCTGAGTGAAGATGCCGTTCAGGTTCTGCCCCACGCCGCTGCCGTTCAGTAGTTGGTTGTCTTCGACATCCGCCAGTCCGTCCAGCAGGCGCTCATCGACATAGGCCTGGAGTTCCGCGAAGTCGTCGAGGATCTGGCGAGTCGCCGGAATCCAATGAGCAATGGTCTGCACGTCGGCGTGCGCGATCTCGAAAGTGAGGCTACTCTCCGGTTTTTCGGCGCCCTCTTCGACCACCGATGCGTTGTTGGTGAACAGGGTTTCCTTGATGAACTCCACGGCGTTGTTGGTGGTTGTTCCGAAACGGAACAGGTCGCGGACCCGGAGCAACCTCTGCGGGGGCTTGACGATCCCCGGAATCCGCATGGGAACCAGAATTCCCGGAATCGAGCTGCCTACCGCCGTCGAGTCGATCAACGTCTTGATGCCGCGTTCGACGATTGGCCGCGGCAAGTCAATGCCGTGCGTCCCCTTGTGCCAACTGTGGGAAAAGCCGGGGCGCAGGAAACTCTTCATGTCGTCGGACTCGACCAGCATTTGGCCGATGGTCTTCTCCGACTTGCCGAAGCTTCCGAGCGTGTCGCTGGAACGGTTCGCCGCAGCGAACATTTCATCGACGATGCGCCGGTACTTGACGAACTCGGTAGCGATCTCTTCGCTCTTCGCCGCCGAGACTTTCAACTCTTCATAGCGAGCAGTCCAATCGGCCTGCTGCTTTTCGAGCGCAGCCAGCATTGCCGACTTGACGCCCTCCATCTGCGTTGCGAACTCTTGCACTTCCATAATGATTCTCCTGAGATGAGATACGGCTTATTGAGCCGCTGCCCTGAATGCCGACTGCATGTCGGCCAGGGACTTGACCAGCAAGTGGTGGGCGTCAGCCTCCGGCTTGTCGGGTACTGCGGCGGCTTCCTTGGCGGTGGTGGCGGCCTCTTCCGAGGTGCCATCGGCCGATTCCAGAAGTGCTTGTAGAACTTTGATTGCCGCTTCGATCTTGCCCCGCGTGGCCGCGCTGATGGTGCGGCCAGCCTTCACTTCGGCGAGGATTTGTTCCTTCATGCCGAGCAGGCTCAAGAGTTGCGGCAGAATTTCGAGGTACTTCTCGTGAAACTGTGTGATGCTCTCGTCGGACTTGGTGACCTTCGTGGCCGCGTCCATCTCTTCATCCCACAGGATGCTTTCGAGAGCGGCGCACAGCGCGGACGATGCGATCTGGCGCGCGTCCCAGGTCTGCCAGTTCTCAAACTCCGTGTTGAAGTCGGACTTGACACCGGTCACGGTTGCGAGTTCGTTCATCGGGAATGTCACCACAGACCCCTCATAGAGTTTCAGTTCCTTTAGGCGGCGAACCCCGCCCTTGAGTTCCTTGGTGATTACGTCATAGCCGATGCTCAAGCCGCGAACGATCTTCGCCTTCAGAAGCACGTATGCCTTGCGGGCATCCGGCACGGCGTCGTCGAGCAGAAGTGTCCCCTTTACCCAGAGGGCGTCCTCGCGGTCTTCGAGTTGAAGGCTTCCGATGGGGGAATCGTACTTGTGCTGCCAGAGCATCGGCACAACTCCGTCGTGGTCCTGGATGGTCTTCGTGAATGCGCCCGGCTCCACGAGATCCTTGCCCTGATCTACTACGTTGTAGACCGACAACCGGCCCTCAAAGGTCCCATCCTCTTGGACGGCCTTCAAGTCGAATCGAAGAATCTTGGTTTCCCGCATCGTAATCTCCTTGAGTTCCGGCACGTCCTGGCCGGCGTCTCGCAAATGCCGCGCTAGGTGCGCGTGAACTCCCTCTCTGTCCGCGTCTGGGATTGTCGTCCCACCCATCGCGCCGTTCAGGACCCCGCATCCGGTCACGCAGGCTACCGTGCTCGCGTCTCCGGGATCTCCATCCTCGCTGACAAAGTGATGAATGAACCGCCACGACCCTTTGAGTGCTTCGTCGTCCTCGGGGTCGCGCCAGGCGTAAATCTTGGAATAGTACGCCGCATTCTCTCCGGCTCGCACGCGCGTCTTGTTCGCCGGGCCGTCCCAACTGGCATCGGATGTCCCCGTGCTATGACTGCGGACCGCTGGCATTAGACGCCTCCCAGAATTTCCTTCAACTCGGCGAGTTCCTGCCCGCTTAACGTCCCGGCCTTCGCTTTTCCAATAGCATCGACAAGTTGCTGCGCGGCCTCAGAGATAGCGACAGTATTCAATTGCACGCGGTTTTCGTCGCCACCGACAACAGGGTTTAGATTCAGCCAGCGGCGCACTTCGTTGATCTTGTAGACGCCCTTTTCGAGCATTGCCCGGAAGCCTTCGGTCTGCGATTTAAAGTCTCCACGCAGCAACTCCTCTACGTTATGATCCGCGTAGAGTCTGCCTTCAATCTGCTCCTCGCGCGTGAAGAGGCAGCGGTACACGGCATCTCGCCAGCGGCGGCGCCACGGAAACAGAGTGTTGGTGACGTACTCAATTCCCTGATATTCGATATTGTTGTTCGTGCTTCTTGTAAGTTCCGCGATCTTGTGCGGAGGCACGCGGAAGACTCGGCAGACCTCTACAACTTGGAAAGTGCGTTGTTCGATGAGTTGCAGTTTTTGGTGATCCGGATCTAGCCGAGTAGCGGTAATGCCGTCCTGTAGGACCGCTGGTTCGTGCGCCCGCTTGAGCCCCTGGTGCCACAGAACCCATGCCTCCTTTATTGCCTTCACCGATTCCACGCCGAGGGGCTTGCCCGCTGTTTGCGGCCGGGAGAGAATAATTCCAGGGCTGGCATCGTGCGAGAAGAAGGAGCCAGCGTACTGTTGGCCAGCAGAAGCAAGCCCGATAACCTGCTTGACGCGCTTCAGGATGTCCTCACCCTTCAGGCCGTCGAACGTGAAGCCTCGAAGGTGGAAGACCTCATTGAGCGAATAGGTTTTCTCGGGTCCATTATCGACGCGGACAATGTACACCAGTCTTTTATTTGAGTCTCGGTCCTGCCGCACGTTCTGCGGCATCAGCGGGTAGAGCCACATCGGCTCGCTGGTGCGCGCGTTGCGCTCGATGAGGGCATACCCATTGCCCATCAACAGTGCGTGGGCGGTCAGGGCTTCGATGAACTCGCCAGAACTTGTCTCGGGGCTTGCGAGCCCTGACAGTATCGGATAGAGCGGGTGCTCAGTTGCCTCCTCAGTGGTCTTGCCATCTTTAGACCGGCGGTATAGGAAAAATCCTAGGGACCCCATGTCCTCGGCAATCAACTTCACGCAGGCCAGGACCGCCGAAACCTCGAAGGCCACATCCACCGTGACGTTGATGCCGCTACTCGAACTATTCCCGCCGTATCCAGCCGCCCCGTAAATCCGTTCCCACTTCTGCTCGTTCAGGCTGAACGTTGCTACGATCTGCGTTGTCTTGACGCCGGTGGTCTGCTCTAGCGCCCACGACAAAGCCCGGATCGCGCGCGGATTGTCGGCCCGTTCCAACGCTTTCACGAGTCTGTCGGTGACTATCAAATCGCCACCTCCTGAGGATCGTCGTAGGCGGACTGAGTACCCTCAATCAATAAAGCTCGGCTCAGCGCGTCAACAGCGGCGGACATCATATCGATGCGGGATGCCGACTTCAGACGCTCCGGTTTGCGAAACTGTATCAGGTCCTTGTTATCCTGCATGGTCGTGACGCAAGCCGCACACCAATTTGTGACCGGATGATTTCCGTGACGAAGCAACTTTGCAGGATAAGCCCCAAGAAGCCATTTCGTGGCCTCATTTAGGCTCATGTACCCCTGCCTAACCTCCACCATGTTGAAGCCTTCGTCTGCCAGTTTCATTGCCTGGTGTCTGAAATTGCAGCGGTCGTATCCAATCTCCTGTAGGTCGAACATCTCTGAGGCCCAGCGGACTTTACTTATGACCGCTTCCAGATCTACAGCGTCTCCTTCCGTAGCTTCCAGGAATCCCCTCTTCGCCCACGACGAGAGCGGTACTTTCACGCGGCGCTGCACTTCAGGAATGCGCAGTTTCGGAAGCCAAGCGAATCCCAACATGGTCCATTGATCCACTCCGGAGAACGGGGGGAAGATCAATTGCAGTGCGGTCAGGTCACTCGTCCATGATGCATCAACGCCCGCATAGCACTTCTGCTCTAGGAGTCCCCATTTCCTAATGAGAAGTTCAACATCGTACGTGGGCCATGTGCGGAGGTCCAGGTCTTGGCCTTCTTGCCACTTGTACATATCCACGACCGGCGTCCCGTGCGTGGAGATGGGGATGTTCAGGCAGTAGCGGACGTACTCGTCACGATCGGATGGATTTGCAATGGCCTTTTCCATCTCCGTGACGAGCTTCGAGTCAAGCATGAAGCCGCCGTTATCCTCGTGCGACGGGTTGGCGGCTACGCGGGCCTCGCGGGACTTCCAGTATTCGGGATCTTCGTTGTAGCGCTTCACGTCTGCCGAATAGACCAACGCAAAGAACTTCGGGTCTTGGACCGCGCCGGAGATGTGCAGTAGTGCTTTCTGGTGCATCGCGTACCACATCGGAGATTCGCTCTCGACTCCAACCGTGGAGGCGATTACTTCCAGCGCATTAGGGCGGGACAGCATGCCCTTCGTCATCACTTGGTCAAGCGTCTTAGAATGCGCCGTAGTCCAGCGGTGATACTCATCCTTCAGCCCAAGGTCCGGCTCGATGCCGTCCTGGACCCGGCCCTCTGCTGAGATCACGTGATAGAATCCCTGCCCATTTCGCAGCAAGATGCGCTTGGTTCCTGGTAGAACGCGGAAGTCGGAGCGGAGCAATGGGTTTTGGTCAACCATCATGGCGGCGGTATCGAAGATCAACCCGCCCTGCTCTTTTGCTGCCGCAGCGCCGAACACTTTGTAGGTGCGATCCTCTTCCGGGTACTTCAGAACGTACAGCGGAAGGCCGGCGAAGATAAACGTCTTGCCCCCCTTCTTTCCCATCGAAAGGTAGGCTTGCTCGACAAGGCGGCGGCCACTATCCGGGTCGCATGGGCCGAAGATGCCCCGCAACGCTTTGTCCTGCCACTCGTATAAGTGCCATCCGAACGGACGGAATAGGACGCGGTTGTAGAACGTGGTGACGTGGCAGCCCCTACAGACCGGGCCATACTTGGTAGGCCAGCACCAAGTAGGCGTCTTGCATAGGTGGCACTCGTCAAAGACTTTTGGTTGCACATCTCACGACCCAAACATCGCGTCTTCGACGGTATCGCGCTTCGACAGTTCCGCACCCATCGTCAACTTGGCACGATCCGCAGGCGTCAATCCGAACTTTGAGCCGAGGGAATCCCATTGTTTCCATGCCTGTTTTTCGATGGAAACCTCGGGACGTTGCCACGGATATCCCGCCTCGCCTTCCTTGAATGTCTGGCCGTTTTTCTGTATATGCAGTCTGCACTCAATAGCCTGTCCATAGGCCGCGCATGCCCCCTCAAGCGCCCCTTGGTCCACCACCGTCAGCATTCCGAGACGGTCCAACTCCGGCACGATTCTGCCCCACATCTCCAAGGCCGCGCCCTTCATCCACTTCGGAGCGGTCGGGGTGGCAAGTGCGGGCTGCGGCTCGTGCTTGTTCAGCTTCTGGTGGCCTGGGTTGCCTTCCAGGAGCTTTAATTTCGTGGGTTTGCGGGGCGGGCCGGGCATCAGGCGGTCCTCAGCTTCATCGCCAGTTCGCGCTTTCGCTCCAACTCCTGGCGGGTAGTCATCCGATTGCCGTGCTTATCGGACACAATCACCTTCTGGCGCTTGGCGAAGACGCTGGACGTGATTCGGAAAAGGGCCGGACGCGACCCTCTGGAAGGTTCCAACACTTCCAGGTGGCCCGCCTCTACCAACCTGCGGATACTGCGCTTCACGCTGGCACGGCTGCATTCAATGACCTTCGCCACCCAATCCCACGTGACGGATACCAAGTCAGACTTGAAATCGCGCGATGCCAAGCAGCAATAAACCCAGAGGTCAAGCCGCTCCAACCGCTTCCCATCCACCAGCAATGTCCACGGGCAGTCAGACCAACGCAATTTGAGGTCCGGCCGATCCTGCAAAAGCCGTTCGTTTCTGGTTCTGGGTTTCTTCCTTATAGGCTTGTCCATTTGTGGCTCATAGCTATGACCCGCAATGTGGCTCATGGGTGACCCGCAACCATCAACGGCCTGTCGTCGCGTACCGATACAGTTCCATCACGCCCAGGCGCTCATATTGCCCGCGCTGCTTGGCTCTAGCGATCAGGCAGTCGATACACCGCCAGACCTTTCGGCCTGCTGGCCCGACGCGCCGCTTACAATCCCGGCAGATCGGTTGGGGCTTTTCACCCTTGCGGATCAGGAACATGATCGAATTTGACACCGGGGTTCGCTATCCATCGGAAGTTCGCGGAAGTG
>Ga0172381_10005525_pt1 | contig 12804 bp, 9 predicted proteins | sample Leawel6488metaG_FD_119754 | JGI IMG/M metagenome (GOLD analysis project Ga0172381, IMG submission 119754) | Leachate microbial communities from a municipal landfill in Southern Ontario, Canada - Leachate well 64-88 metaG | ecosystem: Engineered > Solid waste > Landfill > Unclassified | place...
GCGGCCAACAGCCATCTCGAGTACGATATGTACATCGAGCGGCTGCCTCCTCCTTTCCGATCGGATGTCTTCAAGAGGGGCTTCAACACCAACATGGAGCTCGAGATAAGCCGCACACTGACCTATGCGAAGGTAGACCTCGCCCAGGTGTTCGAAGCCTATATGAAGGGGCGAATCATCCTCGACACCATCAGAGCCTACCCCCCACTCATGCAATGCGTTCATGTGCTACTCATCTTCGTCTGCCCTCCTCCTGAGCGAGTGCTGAAGCAGATCAAGGAGCGTGGGAGGGAAGAGGAGAAGGTTCTAAGCCTAGGGTATAGCACGTACCTCATCAGCCGGTTCAAGAAGGCATCCTGGGAGCTACTGACCAGACACAAAACTCAGTGGACATGCAGCCAGGACACCGTTGAGAAGCTAGCTATCGAGTACCCACTTTAGATTGGCACATTTGGTGTGGTGCCAAACAACTTTTTGAGCCCCTAAACCAGCACCATGCGCACATTAGCCACTGTCGTTCATCTCGCAGTCCTGCTTACTGTAGCTGCAGCCGTCATCACAGAGGTCAGCTTTGAGGATCCACTCGTCATCGCCGACTGGATACCATACAGCGTTCCTCCCACTCTCTTCCAGTCGCAGGTTACCTATGGGGAGAGGGTCTGCCTCCAGATTGGGATCAACGCGTCCTATGTCTACACTAAGCAGAAGTGCGAGACGCCTACACCTGACCCCACTGCTCCAACGAACGAGACGACGGTGTCGGTGGCACCGATCTGTGAGGAGGTGCCAGACCCAGATGCGGTCTGTGATGTGGATCATCCCCTCAACTGCATCCAAGGGCGTGGCCTTCCCATTATGGAGGCTACGTTCGTTGCAGTGGATATGATCATCCCAGCCAACTGGGCCACGTTTGATCGTGCCTCTACTATCTACGTCGAGCTCACTAGCAGTGATGATGCCAACTACTGGGCATCGACAGGCATTCAGTTCCAGGAGAGCGCCACGGAGGGGTCAAGCGTATCCTACTATGACCTCGTGGGAGGCACATGGGTACCGATCGACATCAACATCACCCAGGATCAGTGGTACACAGCACGCTTCTCCTTCGCCTCTTCCACACTTACCATCGAGTTGGCGGAGGGTACCTCATGTGTCTTCTCGGTAGAGATCGATACCACGTATGAAGTGGAGCCATCCGTTATGTCTGCCCCAGCATCGTTCAGCGCCTTCTTCCTGACTGCTGAGAGCTTCGGGGAGAGCTATGAGGATGTCTACTTCAACTCGCCCGTGTACGGCACTCTCGCCGAGGCACCTGCCTGTGGTGGCAACACCATGCTGGCTGATTGGGAGTACGCGATGATCGGCGTCTCCTCCTTCATAGTGCTCGTCGCAGCTATCTTGACCATCTGCCTGAAGCGTGACTGCATGGGCACTGCTAAGAAGCTCACAGCCTTCCTCCAGAAGCGTAGTGGCTCGATGGAGTTGGCTAAGGTGTAGTGGACTGAGTAGTGGTGGGAAGTAGTGAGTAGAGTGGTGGGAGGTGGTGGGTAGTGTAGCCTATATACTTTCTAGTTATGACCTCGTTCGGAAGGTTTGTTCTCTTTTTAAACATGGAGGCTGCCACCACTACCACTGCCGCCACTACTACCACTGCCGCCACTACCTCCACTACAGTAGTCACGCACTCGAAACAAGTAGCCCAGCAGGTCTGGGGAGGGAAGAAGCAGGCGGCGATAGACGGCATAGCCAACGACCTAGAGTTCTTCCTCCTGCGCGATGGGAAGATCATACGTGACAGTGACGAGTTCATACCGGACCCGCATCAGCTCTTCCCAGCAATGTACCAGGCTCCTCATAGGGATAACACTATCCTCCTCCTGGACTACACGATGGGCACTGGCAAGTCCTTCTCCGCGTGGAATGCGGTCCGTCCCTTCGTGGAGAGGATAGATAGGCTACGGAAGTGCCTGACCAAGGGTGGGAACGAGGAGGCAGTGCTCACCCTGCCTAAGCCATACATCGTTGGTAATTGGAGCACAGCTGAAGCATTCAGGATAGAGTTTGGACGACCAGGGTTCGGGCTAGTCACTGAAGAGGAACAGGCGGCACTACGGACGGCCGAGGCGAAGGAGGATATGGAGGCCATGGACAGGATAGGTGCAGAGATCGCGCATAGGATGCAGTCTAGCATCCGGATGTACAGTTACCAGAAGCTATACAACCGCTACTTCCGAGGAGCACTCACCCTGGCCGACAAGTCGGAAGCAGGCCTGTATGCGGCCATAGAGAGTGGCAAGATTACAGTCGATCCTACTATCGAGAAGGAGCTCTCCGACTCCATCCTCGTGATAGATGAGCCACAGGTAACCTTCTCCATCCAGGGGATGAACACCTATGGGCTTCTCTTCGAGCATATATGGCAGAACCCTAGCATCACTAACCTCCGTATGCTCCTACTGAGCGGCACGTTCATCAACTCCTCTGCAGCCGAGATGGTGCACCTGGCGAACCTCATCCGTCCTAGGGGGTCCCCACGGTTGAGCGTCGACACCTATCTCACGAAGGAGTCAGTGAAGACCGCTGGGAAGGAGACAGCCTTCGTCTATCAGCCCATCCCATCTAAGGCGGCTGAACTAGTGTCCCTCTTCGATGGAAAGGTAGCTAGCTATGCTATTGACGAGTCCTCCGACTACCCCGAGGTGCGGATGGTGGGAGAGAACGTGACCATCGAGGGGATGACGTTCAAGGAGCTCAAGCTTACGCGCTGCCACGCTTCCCCATACCAGTGGGAGCAGTACAGCGGTGCGTTACAGTTGATCAAGGGAGGAGGAGATGGGAATGTTACCCCCACTACTCCCCCCACCACTACTCCTTCCAGCAGCGTGGGCACCACTAACGTTGACGCTACCGTTGCAGATTCCTGGCACGCAGCTCCGAGGGAGGAGGAACATCTCGTGAAGAGTCCTGATGACGAGGAGGAGGAAGTATCAGTTCGGGACTTCGTCATCCCTCCCAAGGAAGAGTGGAAGGAGTACAACGTCACTCCAGTAGTGGGTGCGCGTGAGGTGTACAGTGGAACCTTCCTCCGACTGGAGAACCTCAAGGAGCGTTTTGGAGCCATCCCAGCAATGGTGATAGAACACTTACGCGACATCGTTATCAACAAGCGTGGGACAAAGGTACTCTGCTTCCACCGTAGGGTGGAGAAAGGCGGCCTTCTCCAGTACGCTGAGGCAATGGAGGCCAACGGATTCATGCGCATGGGAAAGGGTCCCAACGATGACACTCTATGCATTGACTGTGGACGCGAGATGCGCTACCACACGTCCCTCATGCGTGAGGACGAGCTACCTCCGCCTAGGCGTGCCACCTCTTCTCCGCCCCCACTCTCCTCCGCTCCACTGTCCTCCTCTCCACTTCCCTCCTCTCCACTGTCCTCCTCTCCACTTCCCTCCTCTCCACTCTCCGATAGTGATGGGGGTGAGGATAGTGACGAGAGTAGTGATGGGGGTGAGTATAGTGGCGAGAGTAGTGATGGGGGTGAGGACAGTGACGACAGTGACGAGTTTGGTGCCAAGGGCAAGGTGAAGGAGAAGGGTAAGAAGGTGGTGAAGGGTAAGAAGGGGAAGAAGGTGCTGGGTAAGAAGGTGGCGAAGGGTAAGATAACTGATCACCCGTTCATGGGAGCGACCTTTGGATTACTAACGGGTACTAGTAGCTTCAGTGAGCGCATGCAGCTCCGTGCATCCGCCAACAGCCTGGACAACATGTATGGTAGGCGTCAGATATGCACCTTCATATCGGGTGTGGCGGAGCGTGGCGTGACGTTCTATGAGTACAGGGAGGTGATGCTACTAGGTGGCATCACTAGCATCTCGATGATGCAACAGGTGCAGGCGCGTATCGCCCGGCATAGCACGCATGTGCACCTTCCCCCAGACAAGAGGAATGTGACGGTGCGTATGATGGCGCTAGCACCACCAAAGGGGAGTAAGGAGGGCTACAGTCGTGACGAGTTTAGGTTCCTCATCAAGGAGCGTAACCACCATATTCTCACCGCTCTATGGCGCCCAGTGAGGCAGAGGGCTGTCAACTGTCCACTCACTGGGAAGGACTGTGCTTGGCATTACCCTAAGGTCTACTCCGTTGGCGCCCGTATGAAGGCCTACAACGTGTATTACTATCCAGCCGACGTGGATGCTGCGAAGCGCATAATCATAGTGTGTCTAGCCAACCCTCCTATCTGGAGGATAGTCGACCTACGCACAGTTATCCTCTCCAACACCATTAGGAAGGTACCGTGGAATACAGCGTACTTGAGCAACGATGCCATCGCAGATGGGATCGTCGAGCTCTGTAAAGAGGGGCGTTGCACCCTCATCTGCACCGACACGCGCAAGAAGCTGGCTGGTCTCAACGTTAAGGACCTCAATAACAAGTCATACTACCTGATGGCAAAGCCTGGGGACAACATTCCCCTACCGTTCGGCATCTTCAGTCAGACAGTAGTCGGAGAGACATCAATGGTGGGCTCATGGACACCCATAGCGCGTGGGTCAGCAGTGAACGAGGCGAATGAGGTGGAGCTAGCACTCGAACGTATGGGAGTGACCAGAGGGTTCAGAGAGCGCAGCAACATCTTCGACCAGATCGTCAATCGGAAGGCGCTACCAGCTGCTCTCTTCCGAGACTTCGCCTCGAGGGGACCAGCCTACGACTTCCTCCATGAAGCTGGCGCCATCGTGTGGGATGGGGATGAGAAGGACGTGGTCACCTTCTCCAAGAATCGGCTGGCATGGTTGCGTGGAGAGAGCAAGATGCCCAAGCCAGTCGGCTTCATAGTTGGAGGGAACTACTACCGGTTCAAGGACAAGCGCATCGTGCCCATACCCACCGAGGATCTGGGAGAGACGGACCAGTGGGATATAGCTGGCCTATTCACTCCAGGAAGGGTCACTGAACCTGGCCGGTGGCACCCGAGGTTCAAGATCCGTCCTCGCCCCGAGAAGCAGGAGGACCTACGCAAGATGCAGAGTGGCATGGCCTGCCTCAGCCTTCCTCCAGCCACCATCACTAAGTACATGAAGACACTGAAGATCAAGAAGGATGATGGAAACAAGTCGTCCGCCTGCTACCTACTGGAGGAGTCCTTCCTCACTCTCCAGATCAAGTCTAAGTCCAAGGTTCGCTATGTCTACTCCTTCTTCGAGAGGCCACCAGGCACCCGTGAGGAGTCCCTCGACAGCACCCCTTCCACCACCATGCCTCCCGTCCTACCTCCCACCGAGGACGAGAGCGGAGATGAGGAGAAGGGTGAGGAGGAAAGCGAGGATGAGGAAAGTGAAGAGAGGAGAGAGGCAAAAATGGAGGACAGTAGTGTAGTGGAGGGAGGTGGTAGTGTAGTGGAGGGAGGTGGTAGTGTAGTGGAGGGAGGTGGTAGTGTAGTGGAGGAAGGTGGTAGTGTAGTGGAGGAAGGTGGTAGTGTAGTGGAGGAAGGTGGTAGTGTAGTGGAGGGAGGTGGTAGTGTAGTACTGGGAAGTAGGGTGCTCTTCTATTGCCACAAGGACTCTCCATTCACCTTGAATGACTATATGAAGGGACACCGTCCTAAGACTCCCTTCAAGGTGCGTGATCCCACACTTGGGGAGTACAAGGTGAAGGATGAGTTCCTCTGCGAGCTTATCCTCTCCAAGCCCTTCATGCGGTTGGCTGGCATCCTCCAAGCGGGTGTAGTGGGGATGGGGTGGCTACAGGCGTGGAGAGGGGCGACTAGGTTTGAGCACTCGATGAACACCATGCGTCTCACCCAGCTAACTATACTAGGCTACCTACGTGATGGAGGCAAGATGGACTACCCTACGATACAAGGTCACCTCTTCAGTGCTCTCTTCCATGACGTCTGGCACACCTCCTTCTCCCACACCTTTGACTACATGATCGATCCGATGAAGTCCTACCATGAAGGTGGTGAGCAGCAGGGACGTATGATGGAGTACATCGGGAAGAGTGTTGGGGGCCTGTGCAAGAAGACCCTCGGAGAAGCCTGGAAGAAGTGGCTGACTGCTCCTTCCATGATAGTGAAGGGCAAGCCATGCGGGACGGATAGGCTTAGCTACGTGACGATGGACGTTCAGGCTGCTAGCATAGCCAATGGGCCTCTCTCCCAGTACACAAAGTGGGAGGATGTGGATAGTAGCAAGTCGACTACTATCCTTAGCCTCATGCAAGTAGCAACATTGGTGGAGGTAGATGGACACTTGCAGATAGCTTTCCGGGTCACTGGTAGGGGGATAGGAGAGGCCATCACTCGACTAGCGAGCTTTGGTCAACTCGTCGACAAGTACCTCTACAACTCCCTTGACGAGAGAGGACAGAACGAGATCGGTGGCCAGATGTTGAAGCTAGCTGTGGAGAAGAAGCTGGTTAAGATGGAAGACCTCGTCATGGGAGAGATTCCCGATAATCTCCTCTGGAACTCCATACGCCAGTGTGGGCACCCCATGCTCAACGCGATAGAGGAGAAGGGACACCTCGTCTCCACCACCGACACCGGCTGCAAGAAGGTCGTTGTCCCTTCTACTCTGGCACGTGTGAGGGACATGATCGTCCGTGTGATAGACGAGAAGGGTAACCTTGTGCCCATGGAGTCAGCGCCCAAGGAGAGTCAGGCACAGCAGGATGCTGTCTGCTACCAGTAGGACGCTATACTTCCTTTTTGTGCGCCATTGCACCAGCCGTTCATCGGAAGGGGGTGTAGGAAGCGTAGGAAGTGTAGGCAGGGTCTGCGCGTAAATGATGCATTTGTGCACACCAAAAGCATGGAGGACAATCGGCGGCTAATCATTCGGAAGGCCGATGAGCGGCCACTCGAGCCATGCGCCCTCATGCTCGCGTTGTGTTACCTCGATAGGCTGAGTCCTCTATTGCGAACGTGTAATCGGCACACGAACCGACTCTTCTCGATAGGATGCTACTGGGTCGCCGCTAAACTAATGGATGATGACATACTAATGGATCCGAAAGTCCGGGGAGAGGCATGCTATTTCTGCCACGACGAGAAAGGGTTGATCCAGGCAGAGGCACTAGTGATGTGCGCGCTCAACTATAGGCTATCGCCTTCTAGCTTCGCTACGCCGCCCACAGCTGTGTGCACGACAGTTGATTACGACACTTCACGTCTGCGCGTACACGGGTGTAGGAAAGCAACTGACGAATCCGCGGAGCATACCTATGGAAGGGATGGTAGAGAGGAGCAAAAAGTTGAGTGGTACCCTAGTCTTTCTTGGCAACCCCTTCAGTGGAGGAGGTGGCGACAGGAGTGGCGACAGGAGTGGCAAGTGTAGGTAAAGGGGTGAACTCAAGAAGGAGGGAGAGGCCGCACGATAGCCCCATTACCTCGTCTACGATACAGTCACCGGTTGAGTTCGTGTACACTGTGCGCAGCCGCAAACGGATCAGTCCTTCCTTGTCAGCCGGCCCAACGATTACACTCCCTTCACTAGACCAGTGGCCCGAGTGCTGGTAAAGGATGCAGCCACAGCCGACGAGCGTCGGGCAGAGATTACGCCCAGCAAGGAGCCGATCCTCGCACTGCTGGAAAAGGGTCACGTTGCCCTCGTCAGTAGTGGTTTGGTCAGGAACTTCCATGCTGATCGCTGTAGGTGGCGAGGAGCTAGTGAAGTATGTCTCATTGCCATACTGGCCGAGCCTGATGCCCACCTCGTACCTTGCTTGCTCTATCGTCAGGGGATCATTCGCGGCCCGATTGTTAAATATGCCTAGCATGTCGCTGGCTAGGTAGTCTATCTCCTTTGCCCTAGGGATCTCTTTTGGATGGTAACGGTATTCACCCCTGGTGCACATTGTCACTACCTTCAACCTAAGTCGTCCCTTCCCACGCATCCCGCTAGGAATTGGCACCACGAAGGTCCCGTCTGTGCCCTTATCAAGGCTCTCGGAACCCATGTACAGCTTTGTCTCATCTTTCCTCGCCTCCCATGTCGCATGCGCAATGTACAGGTATTCGCTAGCCATCTCCGTTTGTAGTGCCAGCCAAACATCATTTGCACAGCGCCTCCTCACACCTATCCTCCCCTCCTCCTCACGCCTCTTCCTCACGCCTCTCCTCACACCTCTTCCTCACGCCTCTTTCCCGGCTATCGGTAAGAAAAAGTTGGTACACCCATCAGTGCAGGAGGATGGGAGAACTGTACTGCTTGGTGGATATCGACATGGTGTTCTTGTACACCTCCCATGGGCGAGAGATGAACCGGGTTCCATTGATGGTCTTGTCGAAGGGGATGTGCGTGTGACCGAATGCCCACATGACAATCGGAGGCTTGGCCATCTTCTCCAAGTCGGTGCAGTAGCAATGGAGGACGTCGCTGTATGGTGTATCCGAAGCTTCGAGTAGTGGGGCATGGTGGGTGAGGATGATGGTAGGGGGACAGTTAGGCTCCGCGAGCTCTGTCTTTATGAAGTCGAGGGTCTTGTGGTGCATATCGGTAAGCTCGCTTGGGGTGACGAGTTTCCCCGGGTCAGAGCAGATAGTAGTGTAGTCAGTCATAAGCAATCCCGCGTTTCCTTCCAGTTCCTTGGGAACGTCAGTCCAGAGGGTACCACCTATCACCTTGTACCTACCATTGGCAATGCGCACACTCTTTCCCATACCTCCTAGGTACACCACGCGATCCTTTCCCACCCTCTCGTTGATCTTCTCACAGAGAATCTCCTGCTCACCGTCGATCTCCTTCATAGTCTTGCCCATCGCCCACTTAGGGACGTTCGGCTTGTTATAGTACTCATGGTTACCAGACACCATTAGCACTTGCTTGAACATGCTCGCTACTCGGAGGAGCCATAGGCGATAGGCAACTGTACCCGCTCTCCCAATGTCTCCAGCCAGTAGCAGATAGTCCGCCTTACCCGCTACTCTCGGTAACCCGTGGCCACGGTAGTCGAGATGAACGTCGGAGTAGAGCTGAATGGACACAGGTTTCTCCTCCATTTGGTACCCTCCTACTTTCACTTCTGCAGCACTGACACACTACTCTCACACCACTCGCACACCACTCGCACACTACTCCCGCACACTACTCGCACACTACTCGCACACTACTCGTACAAAAAGGAAGACTATCATCTACACTGAGCAGCCTAGCCCAGGGAGTGAAGGTGTGAGGAAGGAAGGCGTGAGAGCGCGATGGCTATACTACCCTAAGGATGAGGATGAGGATGAGGATGAGGGTGAACTGCGCGCTAGCTCCTGGAGGAGATGGCGCTTAAAGGTAGCCACATCGATGCTCTTTGCTGCACGCGTCATATCTAATGCCTGGATGACCTGGGATCCGGTCGCCTTTCTGTCCAAGTCACTGAAGTCGGAGGCGGTGGCTTTCTCGTGCAGCCAGTGGTTGTAGGCAGTAGCGACGAGCTGGGAAGAGAACTCCTTTACCTCGATCACGTGGTGGATCCGTCGAGACCGTAGCCACTGGCTGGGAATCTTGCTTATGTCATTGGCCGTTAGAATGATTATAATGTCGTCGTAGCTCGCGCTCTCCCCATCTAGGAAGGACGACATGCGAGCTACGTACCCGTCAACTGTAGCCTGAGCTTTCTCTCCCTGCTCCTTCCCATCTAGTTCGACTAGGGTTGGCACACACTTGTCGAACTCGTCGATGAGCAATATGCTTTTACTGTCCAGCGAATCGTAGAAGTGAGGCAATGGGTTGGGTATGCGGAATGCAGGCGGGAGGAAGATGAGAGGCCGTTCGTGCCGCGTAGCTAAGTACTTCGCGAATGTAGTCTTCCCAGTCCCGGGTTTACCATAGAGCAGTATGACTAACCGATGTGGCTGGCCCAAACGGACGTCCTCCTTCGCCGATTCTGGTAGAAGGAAACGCTCCACTACTGGCAGTAGCTTCGACAACGAGCTCTCTTCCAGGAAGTAAGACTCAGGTGGTCGTGCCGGAAAAGCGTGGTAGTATACGCATGGACGGTCACAATAGTCGGTGTGGATGCTCCCAATACGTAGTTCATTGGCGACTGCTACTACTGGTGCTACTGCTTTCGTTATTGCTAGGCGTAGCGTCTTCTCGCCATACCACCTAGGGTAGTATATGCGATAGCATATCTCGGCACTCCGTAGCTCACCTCCCTTCAGCGCGGCAGAGTAGAAGAACCACATCCGTCCCACTTTGTGGAAGGAGCTTCCTATTAGGACGGCATGGCATTTGTCATGATTGTGACGCCCACACCCTGGGAGTCTGATCATCGCGTGACCTCCTTGGAGGACATAGCGTGTAACGTCATCGGAATCGTGGTCGTCTAGCTTAGCATCCTCCCGCACCAGTAAGTAGGCCCGCACTAGTATCCAGAAGTATCGAAGCGGAGAAAGTGCCAGTGTCACCAAACTCTGGAAGACGCTCACCACGTTGATGAGGAGCAGCATCTCCGTCACATTAATGCCCGACAGTAACTCCGGGAGAGCCATTTTGGGCTAGCTGTTGCCATTCATTTACGCCGATGCCTCTCCTCTTCCATCCACCCCGTCGTTACTCGCCCACTAGTAGTGGGGTGGAGGAGAGGTGGGAGGAGTGGTGGTGGGAGGAGTGGTGGTAGGAGGAGTGGTGGTAGGAGGAGTGGTGGTAGGAGGAGTGGTGGTAGGAGGAGTGGTGGTGGGAGGAGTGGAGAAGTGAAATAATCCAAGTACTAAAGGTACACCTCCATGGCTGAGACAGTCGAGAAGAAGGGCCCTACGGTATTAACTAGCGAAGAAGTGGCAGAACTGAAGGCGCGACCAGTGTCGCAAGCATACCGAGACTACACGGAGGATCAATTGGTTGTGCGCATCGGCATCGCGAAGAAGTATTGCCAATACCTCCTTGAGGCAGATAAGGCGATGGAGGACAGATTCCGCAAGATCTACGAAGCATACCCTATGTGGGGATTCTACAAGACTACCTCCCTGTTGGAAAGAGTATGCGGCGTCTGCATTGGAGAGAAGGATGAATGGCGCTTGCATACAGCAACCTGCCACGTCTTCTGGACGAACCGAACTGTTGGAGGAACTCCAGCCAAAGACGTAGTGCGCGTCGAACGGTGGACAGCAGAAGATAAGGAGTTTATGCTGATGAACAATGCTCCCGGCATCTTCCTCGATCCATTGGGGTTCCTGATAGTACTCGACGAAGCCGCCGAGTAAGCCCGGTAGTGGGAGGGACCGAAAAGTGAACCTTTTTGAACTCTAAATGTCGGTAGTACGCAAGACGAAGCGCATCATCTGCAGGATGCTGCGCGTAGTGGCCCCTACCACCGATGAGCCAATCGAGGACTATATCGAAAGGATATTAGTGCAGAAGCTATACAACACACCATGCCACTGGGGGGTGATGGTCACCAGCCGGCTTCTCTCCCTGGTAGTGGGGGACCTCGTAGAGCCCATCCCTAAGGGAGAAGGCATCCGCATCCCCATCAAGGCAGAGTATGAGACCATAGGCTATCGGAATGGTGACGTCCTCTTCGCCGTGAAGCTAAGGAGTACACCAGTAGCTAGTACTGCGCCGCTCACACAGATGCGGCCGGTTGATGCGATCGGCTTACCCTTCTCCATCTCGGTAGAGACTCCGTTCGAGGCAGATGTAGTGAACATTATGATCGAGAGGGAGCACATCGAGAGTTCACTCACCTACATTGCCACCATTGCGTTCTACCCCCACTACACCTTCATCATAGCCAGCAAGATGCCACCAGGGGTGACCGAGGAGCAGTTCTACTCCAAGGATTCAGCCGTTCCCAAGGATCTGACGGCGCTGGAGACACAACTACTAGACCCACTCGCCGATAGGACTATGGAGACGCGCAACCGCTACATAGTGGCCGACGTGCGCAAGGCACTCAACATCGGCCCCGAGTATGCGAGATTCGAGAAGGGTGACCTGACAGGACTCCGAACGAGTAAGATCAAGTCGTTCGAAGGTAACCCACTTGCCAAGGGTGCCGACGTGTTCATTGAGCTAGTAGACGCGAGGGTACTGGAGAAGAAGGTGGCAGAGATGGAGAAGAAAGGGATCAGGTACTACGACTTCATATACCCGGGTAGCATCCCACTGGGCTACAGGATGGCTATAGTCGTCATGTGGAAGAGCCCTCCTCCCAACCATACCACGCCTATCCTTCCTCAGCTCAAGGCATTTACCGCTGCTATCGATACGTACCTCTACATGAAGGAAATGGAGGCAGTATCTCTCCGAAAGATCTATGGGAAGGCCCTACTGAAGGGAGCGAAGGACTCTCCCCAGCTGCGTATGCTCAAGGCACACCTGGAGGCAGGTGTGAAGATCCGCAATGACAACAATCCTGACGTCCCTGGGAGAGATAAGCCGACGAGGCCCGTCGTGAAGAGTATGGCTGAGGCAGCTGGCCCACTAGCAACGGAAGATGACATGGATACCGAAGACTGGCCTACCCGGATGCTCCGTGCCTCCAACACTAAGAAGGCCTATGACCGCGAGCACGAGAAGGAGAGCACCCGTGGGACCGGTCGAGGACGTGGGAGAGGCCGTGGGCGAGGAAGAGGCCGTGGCAGTAAGCCTATAGCCAACTTCCACGTGCAACTCGGCACTGACGATGGCACCACTGTCACCTATGTGCACAGCACCAGTGTTACATCGAGCTCCACTGACCCACCAGCGTCCCCTACTACTCCACCGGTGTCCTCCACTGACCCACCAGTGACCTCCACTGACCCACCAGTGACCTCCACTACTCCACCACTGCCCACCAGTAGCACCGTGTAGGCACCTATTA
>Ga0172381_10005526_pt1 | contig 12802 bp, 36 predicted proteins | sample Leawel6488metaG_FD_119754 | JGI IMG/M metagenome (GOLD analysis project Ga0172381, IMG submission 119754) | Leachate microbial communities from a municipal landfill in Southern Ontario, Canada - Leachate well 64-88 metaG | ecosystem: Engineered > Solid waste > Landfill > Unclassified | place...
ATTATAGATAAAATAAACTATAAAAGAGAAAAAGGGTATATTAAAGATATTAGAGACAATACTTTATTTTATATTAAAGATACAAAGATATTTATTTTATGTTCTGGGTATTTAGATTATTATAGATTTGATACAAAAAAAGAAGCTGGATCATATTTAAAACAAATATTAAAATAAAAAAGGGTGGGATTATGCAAGAAAATATATTAAAAGACAATCCATATAAAGATTTTAGCAAAGACGAGTTAAGATTTACTTTTAAAAGGTTGTGTTGTGAACAGAATATAAATAAAGATTATCAAAGTGAAGAATTAAATTTAATCAAAGAGGTTTTAAAGGTTAAGTTTAATATTTAAATTAAGGTTATTGGTTTATTGGGTTTGCCCATTAAAAAATCCAAAATAAGAAAGAGAGGTCTTAAAATATGTGTGAATATAATAAACAAGCAGAAGATTTTTTAAAATCAACAAATACCAAGTTTAGTTATAAGTTTCTTAAAAATGGTGTTTATTTTTTAGAAGATAAAGAAACCAACACAGCAAGAGATATATATTTAATTACTTTAACAAGAGGAATTAAAAAGAGGCAGTTTAAGTTTGGCGATAGTATTTCTAATTCTGGTAGTGGTAAGGGTATTAAACCTTATGATTTTTTAGCATGTGTTACTAAAAATGAAGATGTTATAAATTTTAAAGAGTTTTGTTCTTCTTATGGTTATAATGTAGATAGTATAAAAGCATTAAGATTGTGGAAGTTATGCAGATCCGAATTTTATAAGATTACAAGTTTATATAATCAAAAAGAATTAGAAAAGTTGCAGGAAATACAATAAAGGAAGTGGTTTAGTTATGAGTATAGATTTACGAGCCAAGCGATTATATTTAAAAGGTTATGATTATTTATTTAATTTGTTATTAAAGGGGTGGTAAGATGATTAAAAGATTTAATAGTTTAAATGGGATTAAGGATTTTTTTATTAAAAGGGGTTCTATTGATTACTTTAAGTTTAAAGGTGTTGTTTATACAATGGAGCAATACGATTTAGAGGGTAAGCAAGTAGATTTTAAGGACAAAGTTACTACTAATCAAATATCTATTTATACAGATGATAGATATAAAACAGGTTATAAAGATTGTAAGATTGAACTTATTGAAAATATAGGTTTTTATAGAGATGATATAAGTTATATAAGAGATGATTTTAAATAATTAAAAAAATAAAGTTATATGAATTAAAGGATAATGTTCCCATTAAAGATAGCAATAATTATATGTATTTAAGAATTGCCCAGAAGGATTTGCAATATTTAAAGGAGCAGATTAGTAATTTAGAGGTTAATCCTTTAATAGAAGCAATATATTTAATCGGCAAAGACACAAAAAGGAGGGCTTGAAATGACTAAATGTTTATTTTGTAAGAAGTCAATTAAAAGTGTTGATTTAGAATTTGAAGATTATTTTACTATTATAAGAGGTAGCACACAAAATGCAGTTTATGGTTATGTGTGTTTTGATTGTTTTGAAGATACTTTATCCGATAGTGCAAGAAATTTAAAGGAGGCACGAAAATGACCAAATTAATTACATTATACGAAGCAAGAAAGCCCAAGAAAAGAAACTTACAATATGAAAAGAAGTTTATGAAATATCTTTTTAGTTTTGATTTTGAAACGCACAAGGAAATATGCAAGAATATAAATGTTAAACATAATCAAGGAAAGGAGGAATAAATATGAATAAAAGTATTAAAGATTATAATTTAAAGTTTGATGAGTGTTTAAGTGCTATACTTTTGAAGCCCACACCATCAATAGCAGAATTAAAGAAGCAACAGGAACGGAATTTAAAGCGTTTAAAGGGGGTGTTAATATGAGTAAAGAACTTAAGGGGATTGAGAGTGCTATGCACAAATATGTTTTAAAGCACAAAGGTCGTGTTTTAGTTTGTGCAAGTTTTATGGGTTTAAGTAAAAAGGATAATGTTGTTGATGATAAGGTTTATTTTATTGGCGACAATAAAGAATTAAAGTGGTTGGTTAAAGATATGTTAGTATTATTAAAAAATAGGAAGGAGTGATTAATTATGAGTGATGATTTTAGTATTTGCCCAAACTGTGGGGCATTTAACTTTAATGGGTATCCTTGTGATAAGGAAGGTAATAAAATAGATGATTATGATAGTGAATATTACTTTTGCAAGGATTGTGGTAATATAATTGAAAGCAAAGATATTAAATCTGTGCATTATGATTACGGGCATCGTGAAGATGGTAGCTACGGGGTGATTGATTTATGAGCTTAGACTTTTATTTAACTTATGAAGAAGATGGAAATAAGATAGAGGTTTTTTCAATCAATATTACTCATAATTTAGGAGAAACGGCAGAAAAAGCTGGTATTTATGAGTGCTTATGGAGACCAGATGAAAATAATTTTATTTATGCAAAAGATATTATTGAAGTATTAGAAAAGGGATTAATAGATTTAAAAGCAAGACCAGATTATTTTAAGCAATTTGATGCTCCGAATGGTTGGGGATTGTATATACATTTTGTTCCTTTTGTTGAAGAAGTTTTAAATGCTTGTAAGCAATATCCAAACGCAAAAATAAGTGTATCAAGATAAAGGAGGTAGTATTATGAGTTTAACACAGGAGCAACAGGATTATTTAGATGATGAGTATGATAGACAAAGAGATGATGATATGGTCGCAGAGTTTGAAGCCAAGCAGTTAAAGAAGAAGTTTAAAAGTAGGGTTTTAGATGATGGGAGAGTGGAATTTTATGATTAATCCAATATTAGAGTTTGAAGCTATGAAAGATAGAGCTGAATTAAATGCTTTAAGCAATACAAGTTTACATAGAGAATTAACAGATACAGAGTTTAAAAGATTTAAGGAGTTGATGTTAAAATGCCAGAATTAAAATGTGAGCATAAAGAGACCACTTTAACACCAATAGCTTTACTTAAATTTGAGAAGGGCAAGGTCTTGTATAAGTATAAAGAGAAGTGCAAGGATTGTGGTCAAGATTTAGGTTATACAAATTTAAGTTGGGATAATAATAAAGAAGTAGAGGTGTTGAATAATGAAATGTAAAATAATTATAGAAATAAATAGTAAGGATGATTATACAAATAAGGAAATTCTAAACTATTTAAGAGAGTTTGTAAATGATAGAAGCAAACCAATGAAAACAACAATAATAAATAAAGGTATAATTTTAAAGTGGGTGAATAGATGAGTGAATATACAAAACAATATTATCAAGAGCATAAGGAAGAAATGAAAAGGAATGTTAAAAGGTATGTTTCTACGCACAACGAGTTAATTAAAAGATTAAATCGTGAGAGTTATTACAGACACCAAGAGGAAAGAAAGAAGTATATGAGGGATAGGTATAAGTTGATGTCTGAAGCACTGAAGAATTCAAGGAGTTGATTAAGATGCCAGAACCAACACCAAAAACCAAAGAATACCTTAAAGAATATGAGGATATTATGGATAGGATTTACGGATTTAAGGAAACTTTGAAGAAGATGAAGGAGCGTGCAGGAAATGAGCAACGAGATAGAGGAATTAATAGACACGATGTTAAAGAGTGATAAATTTCAAGGGGTATACTTATATGGTTCTACTTCAACGGGTAAAACCTACGAGGTAATCAATGCTTTAACCAAGCTAAATAAGATTAATGACACAAAGATTATAAATTCTCATATCACACCTTTAAGTTTGTTTATAACCTTACAACAAAGTAATAATAAGATTATACTTTTAGATGATGTTGATAACTTTAATGATACATCTATTGCATTACTTAAATCTTGTTGTTGGGATATAAATGGAGAGAGGAGAGTAACTTGGTTAACTACAAGTAGATTAATATATGAATTAGGATTGGAAAAAGAATTTTTGTTTACAGGAAAAATAATAATTACTTCTAATTCATCTTCTAATTATAAATCTTTTGAGCCAGTTTTAGCAAGGATGTTAAGCTATGAGAAATACTTATCTTTAAAAGACATTGCAGATATAAGTATAGGTATATTCAATAAATATGACATCGCGACAGAGTTTGTAGAATTTAAAGATAAATGGATTAAACCCTATATCAAAGGATTGCATTTGAGGAATATACTTAAATATTGTGAATACATTAAGGCAGGGCATAAGGATTTGTGTAATGATTTGTTTGAAGTTGATGAAATGCTTGAGGCAATACATAATAAGATGGATAGGTTAGAGTTTATCAAGGTGTTTGATTGCACCATAAGAACATACCAAAGATATGCTAAAAAGTATAAGAATATGATGATTAAATATGAGTAAAGAAAGTAAAAATATAATTCAAAAAAGATATTATTTAAATAATAAAGAAAAAGTATATCAATACCACAAAGAATATAATTTAAAAAATAAAGAACTAATTAAATTAAAGGGTAGAAAAAGATATTTAAAATTAAAAAATGACGGATTTTTTGAAATAAATAGAGAAAAAATAAGAAAAAATAATAAGATATATAGGGGAAATAACAAAGAAAAGGTGCAGTTTTGGAGATTACAAAATAAACACAAGAGGAAAGAAAGTAAAAGAAGAATAATGGAATGGTATGAACAATTTAAAAAAACTTTAAAGTGTGAAAGATGTGGCATGTCTGATTATAGATGTTTAGAGTTTCACCATTTAAAAGATAAAAGTTATTTAATAAGTTATAGAGTTAGAAGATTAACCAATTTTGAACATGCAAAAAGCGAAGTATTAAATGAAGCTAAAAAATGTATAGTTCTATGCTCTAATTGTCACAAAATAATACATTATGAAGATAGGGACAAATTTAAGGAATTGAGTAAGTAAATTACACTTTTCCACTCCCTCTAAAGTGCAGTTTGATTTCCAAACTTTTTTCTAATTTTTATTCATTAAACTATATCGCACAATATATAAAATGAATTGCAGTAATATATAATGTTGTTTGTATATTAAATGTATATATTAAAGGGGAATTTAAATGATTAAAATTAAAGGAGTTAAATATGTTAAATTGTATTCTAGTGATTGGATAATGTATTGTAATGAACACCCACATCACGAAATATTAAATATCCCTAATGAATATGAATTAACAGAATTAGAAATATATGATTTAAAAGGCAGAAAAGGTAAATTAAAAGGGACCAGAAATTTCAATAGAATATATTTTCCATATTATAAAGAACCATTTGAAATAAGAGCTAAATTTAAATATAAAAAAACAGAAATAAAATTAAAAGATGAAATTGACCAGTTAGAATTAAAAAAACATTTTATTGAAGTTAATATCAGTAATAAAAGTGTTTCTTTATTTACACAAAATAACGAATTAAAAAAGATAAATTTAGAATTAAGCAATAAATATGAGGAATTACAATGTCAAAACAACAAGAGCTTGAGAACTTAAAGCGCATAAGATTACAAATGCTTAAAGATGTAGGGTGCTCTAAAATTATAATGCGAGAGCTTGCAAACTTAGATTTAAAAATTAGAGAATTGGAAAGTGAGATTGATGTTTGAAGAATATAAAACTAGACCAATGGTTTGTAATAATTCTCAATTAGGTGTTATTTTTAAAGAAATAGAGGGATTAGATAAGGCAACAATAATTAAATTTAATGAATTTGACACAGTTAGATTATATTATATAAAAAATATATACGAAGTAATTGATTTCACAGTTTTGCGTTGGATTGAAGGAGATTGGGATGATGAAGACCCATTAGTTGAAGTTATTTGTTATGGTTCAATATATTTTGATGGATTAAGGCACATTTATTGGCATCCCATAACAGATGGATATGGATATTATTTTAATATAATAGATTGTATTAATTTAATGAATGAGTTAAAAAAGATAATATTAGATAATATGTGGGACACAGATTAAAATGGACAAGGACAAACTCCAAAAGATTAACACCATATTTCAAAACGTGGAACTTATAGACTTTCACGAGTGTTGCTTAATCTCTGGAATCACGCACAAGGAAGTTATGGAGTTTGTTGATAAATTAGAGTTTGAGGTGAAATTATGACTGAAGAAAAAACAATTATGGAATTTAATATAGGTGATATATGTAAATCAAATAGTCCTTATTTTTATAGAAATAAAGAAATTTTTAAAATAATAGGTGTTTCTTATATTTGGTCATCACAGTCTAATGAATTTAGATATATTTATATAATACAATATCCAGACAAAGAACTTGGTACGTTAATAGTAAAACCTGGTGGTTGGGAAATTGAAAAGGTGAAGAAATGACTGAAGAAGAAAATAAATGGGCTGAAATAGATGAAATGTGTTCTAATTGTAAAGGACACGCCACTATAATTCAATATCCATATAAGTTATGTAATGAATGCTTTGATAAAATTTTAAAGAAAGAAAAGGAATATCCAACCGCAACAACTGGTTCTGGTCAGTTGACACCCAGCGAAAAACAATTTAATATAATTAATAATCAATTAAATACGAAACAAGTAACGCCCCCAACTGTAAGTGAATTACTTGATATGTGTGAAATTGTTTGGTTTAATAGAGTTGGTGAACCAAAATGCAATTATGGTCAATTTTATTTATTGAAAGAAATCGATAAACTTTATATTCACAAAGATGACCACAAGAAACTCGAGGAGCTTGGCTGGGTGCGAAAGGATAAATTAAGAGATAAATTAAATAATTTACACGATGTATTTTTAGTAGTTAATGGTCACGCATCAAAGGAAGTAATACAAGCATTTAGAGAAGGAGAAGCAAAGGGTAGAGAAACCGCAATCCAACAAATTAAAGAAGAGCTATTCGGTGATTAAGATGATAAAAAATAAAGCTCAAAAAAAGTATTATGATAAAAATAAGGCACATCACATAGAACGTGCAATTGCTTGGAATAAAAAAAATAGAGAAAGATATAACTTAAATCATAAATTGTGGTGGAGAAAAAAATATCAAAAAAAAGTAATTAATATTGAAGAACTTAAAGAAAAGATATATAAATTACCTAAAACTTATATCCCATCATTTAGAGACAAATCAATTAAAATAGCATACTTAGATTATGGAGATGTAGTAGAGCTTTTAGAATCCAAAGACAAAGACAAGGGGGAAAAGTAAATGAAGTTAAATGATATGCCTAAGTTAGAAAGTCCTTTTGAAAGGGAAGAAGTTAATGGTAATTTTGTTTGTGTTCCTAAATTCAGAAAGGAATACCTCTGGATATTAGATAAGGATAAAGTAATAGCTACTGAGAAGTTTGATGGAACTAATGTTTCGGTTTATATTGAAGATGGTAAAATAAAGAAAATATTAAATAGAGAGAATGATATAGATATTTGGAAACAAAAAGAATGGTTTTATACAGGGATAAAAAGAGCAATAGATGAAGGTAAGTTTAAACTTGATAGAATGACTGATGGACAATATTTTGGAGAATTACTTGGACCAAAGATACAAAGCAACGCTTATGAACTTGAACAACCATTATGGTTACCTTTTGAATATGTAAAGGAACACTATTATTTTAAGTTTTATTATACTTGGTTAGATGAACACCATCTTGAAAGTGATACAGATTGGTTTAATGCTTTTTCAGAATTATTTAAGAATTTAAAATCAATATACTTTAGAAGCAAGGGTATAGAAAAGCAACCAGAAGGGATTGTATTTCATAATAGAGAAACAGGAGAGATGTGTAAACTAAGAATGGATATGTTTGATTGGTTTACTGGAGCAAGACATAAATGGGATAAGTTTAAAGAGGATAAATAAAGACAAGGGGGAAAAGTGAATGAAAATAATAATATTAACTGAAGAGGTGACTACGCCAAGTGGTCATAAATATATAGCAGAAGAATACTCTGGAGATTGTGTTTTTTGTTGTGATGAATTAAGAAATGAGATTTTAGAAAATGAAGAAAAATTTTTATCATTAAATCTTGATGAAAAGCAGATTGATTTAATTCACTATGTCGGTGGTGTTGTAAATCTAACTAAACCAATTAAATTTTGTCCATTTTGTGGTAAAAAAATAGAAATTGGAATTTCAAAGTTATTAAAATAATGGTATTAAAAAGGGGGAAAAGTAAATGATGACTAAATTATTTTTAGAAAAAAGAAACCAAAGAATAAAAGAATTTATTTATCTTATTGAATACCTTGTAAGATTAAGTGAAGAAGAGAATTTAAACTTAGTTGAACAATATAAATTATAAGAAGATAGAAAAGAAATTACAATAATAATAAAACTAAAGGAAAGTGTTAAAAAGAAATAATGGCATTTCCTTTGAAGGTCTGTGCCAATTAAAGTTAAAAGGTGGAAATATGAGTAGATATGAAGAACTAAATGAAATAATAATAGAACATATTCAGGATTTAAGTAAAGATATTGATGAGTTTACTTCAAATAGTAATACTGAATATAATGAAAAATATAAAAATAAATTAAGATTAGCAAATACAAATTTACTGATTGCAATAGAAGGGGAATAATATGTTAGATAGAAAATATATGTGTTGTAGTGATGCCGTAACAAGTTCAAGTATAACAATAATACCAGGAATAACAGATAGTCTTTGTGTAATATCAATAGATAAACCAAAATTAAGATTTTGTAAGAAGTTTCCATTTATCAATAAGATGCAAAGAGTAACTTTAAGATGTGTAGAAAAGAGAGGATGTTATAGGAAGTTTTAATTATGAAATGTAAAATATGTGGTGATGAAACCGACAATATAATTTATATAAAAATAAAATATAAACCAAGAAACTTTTTAATATATGAAAAGTATAAATATGAAAGAAAACCAAAAGCAGTTTGTGATAGATGCTGTCATTTAGTAATTAGACAAAGAATACAACCAATAACTGACTTTTATTATGAAAATAAGAAAGGTGTTAAGCAATGAGCAGAGAGATAAATTTTAATAAATTAGATTTAATACCATTAAATAATAGAATACAAGAAGTAAAAATAGAAATTAATCAATATAAATATAGTATTTATCAGTTGTCTAAACATTTAGAAGAATTAAAGTGCAAAAGGGATAAGATTTACAAAGAGAACCCAGAACTTTTAAAGGAGATGAAATGAAATGGAAAAAGAAGAATATAATAAGAATTACAAACCAGAAGATGCAAGAATTGTAAAGGAACAATTAGATGCTTTAGTTAAAGCCACCCCTGAGCAACGAGAAGCAGTTTTAAGAGGTGTTAATGAAAGATACTTAAAGAACATAGAATCAGATTTAAGGTTCTGGATATCTATGTTTGATTATTGTAATCACATTAAATTCTTGGATTACAAAGACAAGAAACCTAAAATGTTTGTGACCACTAATGATGAGTTTATTAAGTTCATTGAGAAATGGAAAAAAGCAAGTAAATATTTGAATGTTGTAGATGTTGGAACTGTGGCTAAAGCAATAGATGAAATTAAAAAAGAAAAGAAGGTGAAATGAAATGAAATTATCCGTCTCTATGATTGTAAAAAACGAAAGTTCGTGTGTTGAAAAGGCACTAGAATCAGTTAAGGATACAGATGAGATAATTATAATAGACACAGGCTCAACAGACAACACAGTAGAGCTTTGCAAGAAGTACACGGATAAGGTTTATTCAGGAGAAGAGTATAATTGGAGAGATGACTTCGCTTTTAGCAGAAACCAATCCTTAGAGAAATGCACAGGAGACTGGGTTTTCATAATTGATGCGGATGAGGTACTTGAGAAAGGTGGGTTAGACAAGTTAAGAAAGATAATTAAGGAACATCCAAACGAGAAGGGAATCACTGTTCAGGCATGGAACAATCAAGGGCATTACTTTAATGTGATTCGCGCTTTCAAGAGAACCCCTGAGGTTAAATGGTTTGGTAGAGTACACAATTACCTAAACGTTTATGATTATGAGGGTTATCCTTCAGACATTAAGTTTGTTTTCAGTACCTCACTAGCTCACTTGCAAGACCCAGATAGGCAAATAAGAATACTACAATTGTGCATACGTGAGAACCCAAAGGTAGGTAGAGAGAAGTATTACTTAGGTTGTGAGTATTATGGTAGAAACGAATATCACTTAGCTATTTATTACTTAGAATGGTACATAGAGACTTCTACCTTTCCTGCAGAAATGGAAGATGCAATTATGACCTTATCTTATGCTTATTATAATGTTGGGAATTATAAAAAATCTGAGGAGTGTTGCTTGAGAGCCATAGCAATGAACCCCAACTTCAAGGAAGCACTCAAGTTTATGGAAACTTCTCACTCAGGCCCAGAGGGTAGAAAGAGATGGGCTATGTTCAGAAAGACAGCCAATAATGATGGTGTCTTCATCGTTAGAGAATTATAGGAGATGTAGTTTATAATGACGAAAAATATAATAGATAAAAGAATACTTAATTTAGGTTTATATGCGATAAAAGGTGGTGCTGAAAATACTAATAAAGGAAAACATATATGGAAAGATAAAAAACACCCAATGTTAGGAAAACACCAATCAGAAGAATCTAAATTAAAAAATAGATTATCTAATTTAGGAAAAGTATCACCTAGGAAAGGATGTCATTTATTAGATACTACTAAACAAAAGTTAAGGTTAATACATTTAGGTAAAAAATTATCAGATATACAAAAAAAGAATATAAGTGATGGCCATAAAGGTTTACTTATAGGTGAAAAAAACCCTATGTGGCAAGGAGGTAAATCATTTGAACCATATGATATTAATTGGAATAAAATATTAAGAAGAAATATTAGAGAAAGGGACAAGTATACTTGTATGCTTTGTGGAGATTTACAAGATAAGTTTGTATTTTCCGTTCATCATATAGATTATAATAAGAAGAATTGTAACCCAGATAATTTAATAACTTTATGTAAAAGATGTCACGCAAAAACAAATACAAATAGAAATAAGTGGGAAATATATTTTAAGGAGAGATTATTATGCCAGTAAGCCGTCCAAATCAATTATCATATATTGCAGAAAGAGTGTTAGAATTACAGCCTCGTAGCGTTTTAGATATTGGTATGGGATTTGGGCTACCTGGAATGTTATTCAGGCAATATTGTGATGTATGGAATGGGAATTATGCTAGAACATCTTGGAAGACTAAAATAGATGCAATAGAAATATTTGATGAGTATATAACACCCTTACAAAAAGAAATCTATGATACAATTTATGTTGGTAATGTAATTGATATACTTCCAACCCTAGACAAGTATGATTTAATTTATTGTGGGGATATGATAGAACACTTATCCTTAGAAGATGGAAAGAAACTAATAGAAATACTCAAAACCAAGTCAGAGCACATAATGATTTACACTCCTAGGAATGTACAACCTCAAGGTGCAGAGTTTGGAAACGAACACGAGACACACCTTAGTCAATGGTTGCCCGGCGATTTTGTGGGTGCTAGCTATCAATCCTTAGGGAATGGTTTGTTTGTGGAATATGATTTAAGAATGCAGAAATACTATTGCAAGGAAATGAGCTTCTATGGTGACAAGCTACCATTAGTTAAATATCATAACAAACACACACCAGTATTGTTTGTAGGATTGTACTTTGAGCAGGATTACAATGTATTTAAAGCCCATAAGGGTAGACGAGTGATATTCTGGAATGGTTCAGATGTGTCCAAGTTAATCTGTAACCCTAAATGGATAGAAATAATTAAATGTAATGACGCAGAACATTATTGTCACAATTCACAATTAGCAGAAGAACTAAACACAATAGGTATTTATCCAACAATAGTTCCATTATTTTTTGGAAATAAAGAAGACTATCAAGTCTGTTATAAACAGTCTGACATACCACAGGTATTTATTAATGCACATCCTGGTAGAGAAGTAGAATATGGAATAAATAAAATAAAAATATTAGATAAAACTTTTCCATATATTAGATTTCATATATACGGCATTACAGGAGAAGGAAATTGCAATATAATTTATCATGGTCAAATACCTGAAATTCAAATGGATGAAGAAATTAAATATTATCAGGGTTGTTTAAGATTTAATGAGCATGATGGTATGAGTCAAATTGTTGCAAAGGCAAAATTATTAGGATTACATACAATAGTTGAAACAGAGTTACCAATAATAATGGGTAAGTTAAATGAATTAAAAAACAGAACAGAACCTTATGAGTTTGATAGGAACAGCATTAAAGACATAAAAGAATTCTTGGAGATGATTAAATAATGGGACCAGAAGACGCAGATGATGACTTAGGAACAACAAGTACACCCTCAGGAGACACAGGAGACGATTCAGGAACTGCACAAGGTGATGGAGAATGAATGCAGAAATTAGAAATTCAGGTTTAAAGTTAGGTGATTTTAAAGGATTGTGTCCTATGTGTGGTAGAGAAACAATTATGTTTGAAACCATGACAGGCTGGACACACTGTAAAACTTGTCATCAGAGATTTAAAATAAAAAGGAGAAGTGAATAAAATGAAATTAGCGGATATGTCAATAACGGAATTGTGTATAGAATTAATGAATCTAAAAAAAGAGATGCAAACCAAGGTGGTTATAATGGAAGAACTAAATCAGAAGTTTGCACATTCAATTGATGGATTAGAGTCTTACAAGAAAGTGGATTTAAAGAATATAGAATCTATAGTAGATACAATAACTACAGAGTATAAACCATTCGATGAACTATCAAAGAAAATAAGATTGTATGAAGCCGAGATAACAGCAAGAACTGGAATGATAGGCAGAGATATGGACTTTTTATTGAACACAGTTAAA
>Ga0172381_10005527_pt1 | contig 12801 bp, 23 predicted proteins | sample Leawel6488metaG_FD_119754 | JGI IMG/M metagenome (GOLD analysis project Ga0172381, IMG submission 119754) | Leachate microbial communities from a municipal landfill in Southern Ontario, Canada - Leachate well 64-88 metaG | ecosystem: Engineered > Solid waste > Landfill > Unclassified | place...
CCCTTTTATCCCAAAATCCTCTTCATTTTTTTTTGCCATAATTTTGGTGTTTCTATTTAATTGCCACAACACACTTTACATAGTATATATTCTGTTGTTTGTGACGTTGTCCCTTTAGTTTTTATTTGTAATGCATTTTTTCTTTTGTAAATTATGTTGACAACAATAATATTTCTTGGTAAACACTTATCCATAAAACAATAAATAAGGAGTCCTTAACATGTCAGAAGTAAGTACGAGCACGCAAAAAGAAAAATTGCATCTGCCGAGCCCATTTGGAAGTCATGGAAGCATGATAGAAGAAGAACTAACAAATATGCTTGCAGATAAGACATTTGTTGTCCTAAAAGACGAGAACGGGTTGTATCTTACGGAGAAGGCTCGTTTGGATGACCACTTGGCTGATCCGAACAGGTACGCTAGCCCTGAATATCGGAAGGCTAAACTCGTAGAGGCTGGAATCTCTGGACAAAATAATAAAGGAAGCTAAAATGTCTTGCAGCGCCGACAAAATGTGGAGGACCCTAGTTAGGATACATCTTATCGAAAATAGTGGTGTATGGTTGATTATCCCGGCTGGTCTGTAAACAGGTCCGTCTGGTGCGCCAGACAAGCAATCCCACCAGAAATATTTAAAACTATGGTTGTTGGTGGGAGGTATCATGTCCAGTGCAACATAGGGGCGGAAAAGGCAATAAATTTGTGTTTTAATAGTTGGGAGCCGCATGAGGACGTTGAAGAAAAAGCGGAAAAATCGGGGGATTAAAAAGGATGGGACTCGGTCGTTAGATATGTGTCCTTGTTGCTATTCGTTTGATTGTGACCCTATGCGAATGTCTTTTAAGTTTTCGATGAAAATACGCCGAAGAATAATAGCAGGTAAGTGTCCAGCTTGTGGGTGTGTGCAGTGCAAATGCAAATCAAAGGGGTGATAAGATGATGGATCAGAAAATATATAGAATTGATAATTGGGCTGTTATCCAATCCTTACAAAATGCATCGTATATTGCTCCAGAACAGTCAAGAATTTCTCTATCTGGCGTCGTAAAGGATCATCCAAGGTGGGATGGGCAAAAGGGAAGGGCCACCTTCTTAAATCAGGAGGTTGGATAATTTTCGACGATTTTAATTGGTCATATGAAAAGTCACATTCTCTTAAGGATTTAGATTTTGTGAAAAATATGCCGAAGGACGAAAGAGTAACTCCACAGGTGCAAAAAATATATGAATTGCTTGTCAAACCACATCCAGATTTTTGCAACTTCGTAACTGACGGGTATTGGGCATATGCGCAAAAATTGGATTCAGTTTAGCGTGAGGTTATGAATATAGAGCCGATAGACTCAAATAAAGGTGATTGATGAAAAAAGCAATCTATGCGGGGTCATTTGATCCGCCAACAAAAGGGCACATCCATATTATATTTAAAGCAGCAAATCTTTTTAGATTTGTTGAAGTTGTTATCGCCACTAACCAAAACAAAAAGCCGATGTTTTCTGAACTCCAGCGAGTTGAGATGTTGAAGAACATAGTTAGCGAATTTTCTTTAGAGAACGTAACAATTTCAGTCCTTCCGCACAACCAGTATCTTGTACATTATGCGGATGAGGTTGGCGCAAAGATTATGGTTCGTGGGCTCAGAGACCAATTTGATTTTTATTACGAAAATAAAATCTATGCAGCGAACAGGAATATCAGTAAAAGTATTGAAACAGTTTACTTGATGCCAGACGGAGAAAACAATCTGATATCATCAAGTGATGTAAAATCTCATGTTGGTCTATTGCATTGGGAAAGCGTGGTCGCTCCATACGTCACAGAAGGTGTTATCGATGAACTAAGATACTCTTTTTTGAAATCAAGATTTGAAAAATTGATTCGTGAAGAGCCATTCTCAAGAGAAGATATGGTGGATGAAATGTGGGAGTTTTTGCGAGAGGGGTATAGTAATCCTCCCAGATTTTATCATAACTTAGAACATATCAATTATTGTCTTAGCATAATGGATCGTTGCAGAATCCCAAATGACCCGTTAATGGAATTTGCATTATGGTTCCATGACATTGTCCGTAGCGAAAGAGATAGCGCTGATATTGCAGAAAAATACTTGAAGAGGATGATTCCCGACATCAAGGCGGATGAAATTTGCATGGATGTTCGACAACTGATCATGGCAACAAAGCATGAAAAATGTGTTTATAAAACAGAACGAGAAGAAATTATCGCAAGTATAGACCTTGGCATATTGGGCGAAAGTAGTTCCTTGTATGACGAGTATTCTGAAAAAGTGTTTTTGGAAACAAAATACAAAATGAAGAATGATCTTAAGACAGATAATAAGGTCATGCTCGACATGTGGATCAAGGGGCGAAAAGAATTCTTATCAACATTCTTAAAAAGAGATTTTATCTACCCATGGGGCGAAATGAGGCTGGATAAAGAGGTAATTGCGAGGGATAACTTAAGTATTGAATTGTCGAAGTTCCGTCAACTTTATGGCGATGACTAATTACAAAAAAATCTATTTGGCTGGCCCAATGAAAGGCATAGTAGATTCTAACCGACCTGAATTTAGAAGGATGGCTAGAAAGATATCAAGTCGTGGGTATAAAGTCTATAACCCTTCAAAGATACCTTTGAAACTTGGGTATGCTGGATGCATGCGGATATGCATTTTAGAGCTTGCTAAGTGTGGGGCGGTTGCTTTGCTATAAGGATGGGAAAGATCAAAGGGAGCCCGACTTGAAGTCGCTATCGCAAAAGTGTTGGAAATGCCAATCCTTGATGCATATTCTCTTGACGTTTGCAAAAAAGCGGATAATATCAAAAAGAGGATGGAGCTGTTTTTATGATCAAAAAACGACTTGATATAAAATCAATAGAATTGTATCCAGTAGATGAACTCCTAAAAAAGCACAAGGCTGTTGGAAAAATTTTTAGAGAGAATAAGCGTTCAAAAAAATTTTTTGAAATTGAATCAATAGAGCTATCCCCAACAGAAAAAATATCAAAGTTGTCAAAGTTTGTAGACAAAATTCTAAAAGTGTTTGGGCATCCCGAAGCACTTGTCACAGATTCTAGTATGATATGTGACCTTATGCCTATTAAGGCACTTGTCTCATACTCTGAAAAAATTTTTTTAAAGCGGGCATCTGCTGAGCTTGGTGTCGTGGTCAAAATGAAAGATTTGATTGTTAATGTTGCTGGACGGATGTGTAAAAAATCAAACAAGAAAAAATAGAAAGGCGAGAAATTATGGCAAAAAATTCTGATGTCGAAAAGGTACAAAAACTTTATCAAAATGGGTTTGACACTATTCAACAGGCAAATATAGAGATGTTGTCTGTGCTGAAAAGCAAATGCTCCAAGAATGCCATTGGGCTGTCTTCGATGATGGGGAAAAACACAAAAAAAATAATCGGTGGGCTTAGAAGTGTTTTAGATTATTTTGAGGATCAGATTGATGTGGCTAAGCCCAATACAGGCAAGAAAACAAAAAAGAGCCAGCTTGTGAGCAAATAAAGTAGGCAAAAATAAAATTCTGTATGGGCGGATGGATTGCGTGTTAATCGTCTGGTTGGTTTTCGTTGCTTAGTAACTCCATGCGCTTTTTCCAGTTTTCTCTTGTCAACTCGATTGGGGGAAGTGTGTGTAGATGCTTAAGGCTTGTTTCAATAGCTTGAGCTCCCCATGCGTGCTGTTGATGGCAATGGAATTCTGAATGATTAACCTTGTCTTTTTTGTCAGCCATGGCTGCTCAAAGAATTCACTAAAAGTTGTCTCAGTTGGTCATGTGGGTTCATTTTTCAAAATCAACTACACAATCTGTGTAGTTGATTCACAAATTGAAGATTAGGTGTAATAAGTAACGCCATTAGCACCTCTTCTTCTGCCCCTGCAATTACCATTGCCGCAACCTCTTGGAGTCCTATTCCCGCCACCCCGTAATCCATTTCTTGTTTTTTCCAATTGACCCTCGGTAGTACATCCTCCTCTTGCCCCGCCAGTTCCAGGACCTTCTCCTCTTGGGCCAGTTTTGTCTCTATTTGGCATAACTATCTCCTTGTAGTGTTTAATTTATTTTGTTTAACAATTATATTGTTCTTGTTTTTCGTATGGAACCCTTCAATAATTATATTGTTCTTGTTTTTCGTATGGAACCCTTCAATAATTATATTGTTCTTGTTTTTCGTATGGAACCCTTCAATTTTTCGTCTCCAGTTTGACACCAAAATATGTCCGCAACATCATTCCGGTAGACGTTTTACACGGTATATCTCCAGAACTTCGTGCTCAATGACGTACTCGTTTCCAGCACTGTCCGTCACTTTGATGATCGACCCTGATTCCATACCGGCTTTGTTCTTACACCCGATTGCGGACAATGCAATCGAGAGTATTGCAATAATCGCAGTGATTTTGGTTTTGATATTCATGGTTTACTTTCTTGCTGGCTTTGCCGCCTCTTATTGCTGGTGTTTTCTTCCCAATAACTCTTTTCCATTTTACAGCACTAATTTTTATGGACACTCTCTATTTCTCAACTGCAATAATACAGTTTCTTTGCTATTTGTAAACACTATTTTACAGAAAAGCTGACGCAGATATAATGTTCAAATTCTGTATTGACATCACATAAGAAATATAATAGCATGCAAACAATGAATAAGGGAGAAAGTATATGTCTATTAGAATTGAAATAGAAGACGTGGTTTTGAGGGTTTTTGACACCTTGGACAGCGCAGTTTTTGCCGAAAGGGCTATATTACGTACTCGTAGCCAAAAATGTTCCACCGTTCCATTCCGTGGTGGTTTTGTAATCTTGTGCGGAGACACGGTTTATGATTGTGATGGGCGCATCCCAGCACAAACATCCGAAATGGTTATCAGAGAATGCGCTTCGTCTGGAAGGATGGTGATTATTTGAAAACCCCATCTTTAACAAAAAAAGAGCTGGCTTGGAAATTCATTGCAGATTGTCGCCGGACGCTGCTGAATAAGTTACACATATTCTCTGAAAAAGAATCTATGACTTTTTCTTTGTTCTTGGACGAGATGTCTTTTTTCCTAAACAGAGGGGATATTTCCAGATTTGATTACGAGAAGAGAAAGTTTGACTACTTTGTTAGAAATCTGTCTCCAAGAGCGATTATTAATGGACGAAGAGTAGAACGAGGCGATGTTTTTTCCCTAAATGATGACTATGTCTCATTTATTCCGCATTATACAAAAATGGGGACGCTCCTTTATGTATTTGGCACTAATGGAAAGAAGAAGGAAAAAATTGAGTGTTGGGTTGAAGGTTCATTTTCTAAAATAAAAGGTTTTAAGTATGTTGGGAACGTGTACTCGGATGAAAGTCTTGCTAAGATGTTTGGGCTAAAAGACAAACAAATAACTGCAATAAAAAAGAGGAAACTGGAAAGAAAAAAGTCTTGTTAAATTGAACGGACTGCATGATAGACAAATTGCCGCAATAAAAAAGCAAAAGGACGAGAAAAAAATGAAGGTACAAACATTAAGTATCGTTGTCGGCACAAGTGCATGTAATGCTATGTGCAAAGGATGCGTCAGCAAGATGACGACTGCCGTTTCTGCATGTTCACGTGAAGAAGACGCCATTAACAAAATCAATGGTGTTGCGAACATGAGAAAATCATTATTGTACGCAAAACAGTGTGGTGTCAGCACGGTCCTTATAACTGGTCGTGGAGAGCCGACATTATGCCCGCAGGGAGTGTCTAGGGCGATAAAGATGGCTAACAAATATGATATCCCCTTTATAGAATTGCAAACGAATGGGATTTGTATTTCAAAAGGGCAGATTACTGATAATGACCTTTCTGTTTGGGCATATTCTGGACTGAACACTATTTGCTTGTCTGCCAAAAGCGAATTTTATGAGGATAACGCCCAATACTTTGGCAACTCGGATTACCCATCCGATCTATCTGCGTTTTTTCAAAAACTTCATTTTTTTGGGTTTTCTATCAGATTTTCAATCATCATGATGAAGGGCGGTATTGAAACATATGAGCGAGTTCAGGACGTTGTACATTTTTGCAAGAAAAATAATGTTGAGCAATTGACGTTAAGGAATCTTTCGGCTCCGACTGTATCTCAAAGACTCTCTCATAAGCAAGTCCATGATTGGTGCCTTGAACACCAATTGTCTAACGACACCTTGAAAAATATTTTCAATAAGGTTGACGAAAACTCAATACTTCTTTATAATTTGATGCACGGGGCGGAGGTTCGTGATTTTCAGGGACAGAATATTTGTTTGTCGAACTGTCTCACCTATAAACCCGATCCTGACGAAATCCGTCAACTAATCTATAGCCCTGCTGACGGGCATTTGCGGTATGATTGGGTACATGAGGGGGCGATTTTGTTTTAGCCACAGGAGAGAATTATATGAGACTTGTAAAAAAAGACAATCATTCGTGCGTTGTCGCCATAGCGGGAGGTATTGCCTGCGGCAAAACGCAAGCCTGTAAATGTTTTAAGGAGCTTGGGGCGGTCGTTATCGATGCCGATGATATAGCTCATGAATTATTGACTATTGGACACCCTGTCTATGAAAAAGTCATTGAGGAGTTTGGGAATAGCATTTTAAGAGCGGATAAGTCAATAGATAGGAGAATTCTTGGGAAGATTGTGTTCCATGTTGAATCTGATCGAAAAAAACTGGAATCAATAATGCACCCCGAAATTTTAAGACGGCTGTTCGACTCTATAAATGAAAGTTCGGTGGCGGGGGCGTTCGTTGTCGTTCAGATACCGCTTCTTTTTTCTTTAGATTTGGATGATGAGCCATGGGATGCTATTATCTACGTTCATAGCCGGAAGGATATTGTAATGCAAAGGTTAATCGGTCGTGGGCACACTCCTGAAGAGGCGAGCGAAAGGGTGATGTCTCAAATGCCAACTTTTATACAGGCTGCACGTTCAAACTTTGTTATTAAAAACAATTGGAGTCTTGAGCATTTGGAGAACAGCGTAAAGGAACTTTTTTGCCAAATAATAACAAAAAAAGATTTGGAATATGATTACTACGGGCAGCACCCACACACAAAATAAGTAGAATGCCTTTGTTTTGTAAAAATATTGGAGAGTAGGTATGAAAATGATGCCGTCTAAGAATATGTTGAATAAGATTTTTGCAACTGCGATAGTTTCCACTTTGGAAAAAATAGAAACGACCATTATGTCTCCGAAGAAAAGTATTATTGCTGTTATAAAAAAACGGCAAATAGGGTGGACGGACATGATTTGGGGTGAAGAAACTGAATGGTCAGTTACTCCAATTTATCAAATCCCACGTGTTGGTTTTCACTGGATGGTTGGGGGGATAGAGCACGTTGTTGTAATTAAGGCAGAGAAATTGAAGATCATCGAGAAGCTTCCAGATTGGGAGCGTGCCGTGTCCAGAATGGGTGGGCGGGTTCCGGCAAAAAAGAAATAAAAAGGGGATAGAGGATTGTTGTGAATAAAAAAGTTTTTGATGACAAAAAGATAGTTCTCACAAAGCTGCCTTCCCATTTAGAGAATTATGTATCTTTATGCACAGAGTGCAAAATGCAGATGGATTATTTTGATACAATCGAAAAACGGACAACTGTTTGGTTCTGCAACAACAGTAAATGTCGTAAACACCGAATTTTCGTTTTTTAACAATGCCAGCTGACAAAATAATATCTGTTTTTATGCATGATTTTCCCTTGTTTTACTGCATTTTTTTGATTTAGTTCTTGCCTTTTATTTTTTTTAGTATAATGATGTAGGAAGCTATCAGACATTTCACATATAACGTAAGCTAAACAAACAAAAGGAGAATTCAGCCATGGTTACAAGTCTAGTTGATAATTTTTATGGATTCGATGATGAACGCCGTGATGGTGCGGTCCATAGCTTGAGAGATGTTTGTTCCAATATCGATTTAGATACCGCAAAGTTTGACGACCTTCCGTTGAGAGTCGTTGTTGCTCTGTATGACGAGTTTAATGAATATCAGCAATCTGTCATTTCCCCTGTCATAAGTAAATATGCAACCCACCCGAAGTCGCCGATCTTCTTAAAAAGCTTTTACGAGGGGCTGCCCGAAAATTCTTCTTGTGAAAGCAAGAGCTCTGCTTGCGCATAAGTCAAGAATACAAGTGTCATGAGTGTTTTTCCGCAAAAAGAAGATTGCGCAGGCGACAGATTATTTCTTCTCAAAAGGATAATTTGTCATCTGAATAAATATACAAAGCTGTTAGAGGCTTCTGGCACATCTGGCTCTGTAAAAAAGCAGATAAGGGAAAATTTAAAGCTCGTTTTAGAATTGGAAAATGAAGCCGCTGCACTTTCTGAAAAGATAAAATACGAAAAGATGCGCAATGAGGTAATGGGGTCTCTGATAGAAGATATCGAGAAATCATTCCTTGTAAAAAATAAGGAAGTTAAATATGACCGATAAAAAAATGGGTAAAAAAACGGTGGCGGCGTGGGGGTTCTTGCAAGATCATCCTGCAATAACAACAGCCACCAGCTCAGTCATGGAATCCTTGTGGTTTATGCCTGCGTGTTGCTGCAAGCGTGGAGTTTCTGGTGGGCCTCATCCAATAAGTGTCGGATATGACAGCCCTGATCGAAATGGGAGATGGGAAGCAGAATTTAAAAGAAGATACAGCGATAAATATCTAAAAGAGGCTCCATTTTTCTCCTATATTTATAAGTCATATAAGGAAGTATTTAATGAGCCTTGGGTGTTTGATCATATGGAATATTGGTATGAAATCACTTTTCATGTTTACATGGGAAAGTTAACAGAAGAGAAATACTTTGACCCAAAATTGTGGGGCGCTTATGGTGGTCCGCACGGCGGAGGAAACTCGTTTGAGGAAATGCTGATTAATGCGGCAAAGGACGTTAAAAGGTGTTATGGCAATTTTAAAAGTCAAGATTTTGTAACTGAGGAAGAAAAGAAAAACAACAAGTCTGAGCAGCCGTTCTTTTTTAAGCCTTCTAAAAACAAACATAAAAATATTGTTGGCGAAGAAGAATCTTGTTCGATCATAGTTGATAATCCGAAATACATTTCTGTGAACCCACATGTTATCAATCGTAGATGGCTTGAATGGTATACAAAGACTCCGTCGTGCAAAAAGGACTGGAAAGATGAATTTGACCCCTTGTTAAAAAATGGCAAGTATCCAAAGTCATATGTCCACTTTGAAAATAAGCGGTAGCAGGAAAAATTAAGGAAGGGGAGGGAAGGAGACCTTGCCGAGGTTAATCGTCTTTTTAGGCGGTAGCTTTTCAATAACCTCTTCCCAAGAAGTTCCTTCGGCAACAGCCCTAAAGTTGCCAAATACAGAATACCCAGCTTTAAGAACTCCTCTTGCCGTTGAAATTTTGGCATTCGAGTTCCATATTTTTTTGATTTGCGCCAGTGCCTGACCATCTGTTAATTTTTTCATAACAAAATATTACAATTGTTTTTTGTATTTGTCAACTGACTTTTTTGCATTCAAAGACAAAGCAAATATCTCGATCTAATTTATGCTGTCGGTTGATGAAGCTGCCGTATTTCTCAATTACCTTGTGGTGGTCTCTTTCTACCACCTCAAATCCTGCCTTATTAAGGATTTGTTCTAGTTCTTGACGATTTGTGTTACTTCTAATCGTCCCAGTATTGTGCTTTGTCCCCTCTTTACGCCAAATATGCTTTAGATTATTGTCTTCTTTTACAATAAATCTTCCTGCGGGGGAAAGAACTCGGCGGATTTCGAGTAGATTGGGGTGGTATAGGGCTTTGTCGCAGTACATTAGAACGTGCTGGATGCCCGCTACGCTCACTGAATCGTTTAGATAGGGTAATGGCGTGCCCCATTCCCATTTTTTGATTCTAGGGTCAAGCTCAGTCCTAGGGTCAAGGTTTTCGAACCCGTCCACGATCTGATCTCCGCAGCCGATGTTAAGTTTGTAAAATACAGATTCGGACACGTCTTCTGTGTAGACAAAATTGTCAATTTTCTCCATTGATTGCCGCCACCATTTTTTCACTCCAACCCGATGAATACTTTGTTTCTTACAGGTGTGTCCAAATAGTATCACTTTGTTGAAGCGGTCGTCGTTTTTGAAGAACACTTTTGAGCTATTATATGAAGATATGTCATCTTCTTTAGTAAATTTGCTATAAAACTTGTAAACGTCTCTCAAGGAGAAGTCTAATCCCAAGTCTAGTGCCGCCAATATGTAGTTTTTGCCAGCTCCGTAAAAAGGTGGCTTAATAATATTGCCCCAATTTGGGTTAGAATTTACCACCTTCTGTAGTTTTGAGCGGTATTCATCTCTCCCAATTCTTAACCGCCTACATTCGCCTTTTTTGTGTTTAAACCCATGGATTCCAATATGTATCCAATCCTTACGGTCAAGCAACGGAGTCCACAGCTCTTTTGTCATTAGCGAGGGGATTGCGAAGATAGTTAATTTAAAGTTGGGGAATTTCTTTTTGTATTCGTCCAACTTTTCTATGGATCGGCTTCCTTCGACAGGATAGTCGTCCATCTCTGCTATTATTGTCGGCTGTCCAAAATTCATGATGTTATTATACACATAGATTCGAAGATGTCTCTAGCAAAAAGTGTTTTTCATTACAAATTGTGTATAATAAAATGCAAATTGATGATATCGTGTTACAGTTATGATAGTTGTTATCCCATTTTTTAATTTTGAAAACGGACGAGCTAAGGCCTTAGAGCTAAATCTTAGAAGGCTTGAACTGGAACCATCCGTTATAAATGTCTATTTGTTTTGTCATCCTGAATTTGAATTGAGATATGAATGTAAGAAAATTAAGATGATAAAAATGGATTATGTCTTTGCCGGAATGAGGCAGTTTATCATAGATACATTTGACGTGGTGAGGTCAATACACTTTAATTTAGTCTTATTCATGTTGCCCGATGTCTACTTAAATTTTAATGCTATAACTAAGAATAAAAGAACGTCAAGGTTGTCGTTTTTCCACCCCTATGGAAAACTGCTTAAGTTGACATGTGAGGAATCAGGCTGTCTGTTTAATGGGGAGGAAATAAAACTCCCATTGTGTCGTCTTAAAAACAGATGTTATGAGTTAGATGGAGAAGATACGATGTATGCAGTTGTCTATAAAAAGCCATACTTTTCGTGGTGTAATAAGAACAGCATATATTTGAAAGAACTTCCTAAAAATATCGAAGAAATTGCTTTGGGTTTAGAATTTGGAGAACCAATAAAAAACACAGAAAAATATGCGGTAGTTGTCTCTAATTACATGGAGAAAACTAGTGGGATATACGGTTTTGTCAGCAAGTGGCTTCGTTATGTCCCCAATTATGTTCGATGTGATTTCTTTAACGAATTGGAGAAAAATAAAGATTACTTTTACAGCGACCCATTAATAATTGGGGCGAAATGTGTTATTTTTGATTTTCATTGGACATGGAATCACCATGTGGCAAAAAGGTTTATGAAGGCATTAAGCTATATCCCAAAGGGAATAAGAAAAATCGCTATAGTCCACGAAATAAACTATCTATCAATACCGTCGTTAAATTCCATGGACTTTTTGGTATACATGTCTAGTTATCAAAAAATAATAGGGGAAAGCATTCTGAAGATAAATACCCCATCAATTAACGTAAACGGGCTTCCTTCCGACATAAGTAGTATTTCCGAGTGCCAGAATGATCTTCCGTTTATCTATATCGGAGGGAAGCACCTGTGTGGGAAAAATGTTGTCAAGATAATAGGTGACGCACTTTCTAAAACGAAGGATGCGGGGATTGAAAAAGATAGCAGGTTTCTTATTAAGGTATTGAATAATTCTGGAGGAAGCGATATAGATAATGCTTTACAGAACTATATCCTGTCTGATGAAAAATTAAAGGATAAGGTTATTATACATTGGCCAGCCATAAGGTCTTATTTTGATTTTTGCAATATCCTTAGAAGAGTTAAATATGCTTATTTATCAAGGGAGCAAGATTTAAGCCTATCTGTTTTTCTGAAAATGATTGATTCTAGAGACAGTAAGCTGGGATTATCATACATTGGAGAATCGGGAACGTTAAGAGATTGTCTTGAGGCACGATGTCAAGTATTTGTAAGCGATAAGGCTAGATATGCATCTTATTTGTGTGACACATTGTGCCCATTAACAAATAAGGCGTTTTCAAAAATGATGATGGAGATTGTCAATGAATAAAGAGAATTTTTGTAACGGGGGGGTTTTTTCTGTGATTATTCCGGTGCGAAACTACATGCGTAAAAAAAATAACCTTTTCTTCTCTGACGTGATCATGAATATATTTAACGATTCTAATTATGAGAATGTGGGAGAACTTCTTCTTGTTGACGATTTTTCTAGTCCTGAAAACTTTGATTTATTGAGTCAGGAAGTGGATAGACGGAACGTCGAGTTTGGAAGTAAAATAAGGTATGTAAGGCTCCCATTTGGAGATATTAATGGAGGGAATAGGGGGTTGGCGAGAAATTTCGGCGCAAGCTTGGCTATGCATGACACGATTTTGTTTTTGGATCAAGATATGGTAATAAGCGATAATTTTTTTAAGGCTGCTTTGTACTATTTTGAAAAAGAAGGAGACGATATAGCAATTACTGGACTTAGATTCCAAAATTATAATGGGCATAGGACGTTGGAATCTTTTGTCCCTAAAAGCACCAAAATAGAAGTCTGTAATTGCGATTTTGCTGATGGCGGATGTGCTAACAAATGCCCTCAACAGATTCCGTCTGGGGTGAGCATGGTAA
>Ga0172381_10005528_pt1 | contig 12801 bp, 11 predicted proteins | sample Leawel6488metaG_FD_119754 | JGI IMG/M metagenome (GOLD analysis project Ga0172381, IMG submission 119754) | Leachate microbial communities from a municipal landfill in Southern Ontario, Canada - Leachate well 64-88 metaG | ecosystem: Engineered > Solid waste > Landfill > Unclassified | place...
GGTTGGATAAACTAGCTTCAGACACTCCGGCCGTTTGTACCACCGAAGGCGATACGACGTCATGCACCTTGCCCTGGATATCAATTTACATCAAGGCTATTTATAATTATGCCATGGGCGTTGTCGGTATCTTAGCCGCCCTCGCCTTAATGATCGGCGGAGTAATTTATCTGACCTCGGCCGGAAACGCCACCCGAATATCAGAGGCCAAATCCTGGATTACCGGCGCCCTGACGGGAATGTTGATAATGTTCACCTCTTATGTGTTATTAAACGAAGTTAACCCTGATCTGATTGGGTTTAAGCCGATAAAATTAAGTGTCGTGGAAAGCACCGATATAGACAATCCGGCCGTTGCTTCTGAATATCTAAATTTAGTTTCTCCTGTGGGGTCAGACAAAACCTGCTGGCTGGATAGAAGTAGCGAGGCCATCGTCCTAAAAGGAGAAGGGATTATAAATAGCTCGGGACAGACACCTAAAGTATTACCGGAAATAGCGGAGGCCATTAAAAAAGTCGCCCTAGAGGCAAAAACTCAGGGCATCACTGTTGTTTTTACCAGCGGAATGAGAACCGCCGATTTCAAAGCTGCCGGCTCTTGCGAAAACAACACGCCGGCCGGTCAAAGATGTAACTGCGCTCACAGTTCGGGCCGAGCCGTAGATGTCTGGGCGTCCCCCGGGAACAAAACCCTATGCCCCTTTAACGGCGCGGAATCACGAAAAGGACAGAAACAAAAATATGTGGATATTGCGACTAATTGTCGCCAGAACTACGACAAAGAAAAAATTCTTCATCAACTTATGTATAAATACGGATTTTGTAATAAATCAGATGAGTCGTGGCACTATGATTATATGGTTAACGGTAAAGGATTTTATGCCGATTGCGTAATAGATTAATCCAAAGCTATTTTTTATACAAAAAAGAGACATTTATCTATGTCTCTTTTTTATTTTTTAACTATAAATCACCGCCTCGATCCATCGCCTCATTGGCTAGTCTATCTGCCTCTTTATTCAGCTCTCGGCGAACATGAGTATAAGATATTTTTTTAAAGTTAATGGCTAAATTATGAATTTCCAAAAATAAAGATGCCAAATCCTGGTTTTTTACTTTATATTCTCCGCGCAGCTGTTTGACCACTAACTCACTATCCAAATAAAAATGTAATTCCTCCGCTTCCAATAACTGAGCTTTTTTTAGGGCTAAAATTACCGCCTTATATTCCGCTTGATTATTAGTAGCCACTCCCAAAAAATCCGAATGCTCTTCAATTAATTCTTTATTCTCATTATAGATAACCACACCGATACCGGATGGCCCCGGATTACCCCGAGCTCCGCCATCGGTGTAAATAATAATTTTCTTGTGATTCATATATTTAAAATAATTATTTAGTCGGGACTAAATCAATAATTTTCATTTGGACCTCGCTACGGCCATTATAATTATTAATATCCAGATAATAAGCGACATCAACTTTGTTCCCAATTTGAATATTGGCGAATTCTTTATTCTTGAAAAAAGCTATCGCCCACAAACTGGAAACGCCATCGGTTAAACGCAACTTAATATGTTCTCCTTTTCCGCCCATAGTCACCAGTTCCATTACCGTTAAGCTATAAGCCGCGAATTTAGGTTGGGGATTATTCTGGCCATAAGGCGCCAGTTTAGAGATATCTTCCACCAAGCTTAAATTGATATCTCGGGGTGATAAAATAGCATCTAATCTCAATTTTGGAGCCAATTCCAGGCCGGCCAATTTAGTCGTCGCAATTAAAGAAATTTTAGCGATAAACTTGTCCAGTTTATCCCGCTCAAAGACGGAAAAACCGCAAGCCGCCGGATGCCCGCCGTACTTATCCAAAAACTCTCGTGAATCTTCAATCGCCTCAATCAAATTAAACTCTTCAATGCTTCGACCCGATGCTTTGTAGCCGTCCTGAGAGCGAGTAATGACTATCGCCGGGCGATAATATTTTTCGCAGATTTTTCCGGCCACCAATCCAATCACGCCTTCAGTCTTGACATCATACTCTAAGTCGCAAACACTGATAATAATCGCTGGGATATTTTTGGGGTCAATATCTTTTTCTACTAATGCCATAATATTGGCGGTGATTTCTTGACGTTCAATATTTTTTTGATTTAATTCTCCGGCCAAACGTTTAACCTCATCCGAATTGTCGGACAAAATTAACTCCAGGGCATTATTGGCATGACCCAAACGACTGGCGGCATTTAACCTCGGGCCCAATTGAAAACCAATATTCCAAGAATCTAATTTGGCGCCGTTGTTGCCTAATTTAGCCACACTAATTAATTCCTTCAAGCCCAATCTCTTGGTCCGATTCAAAACTTCCAGCCCCTTTTTGACTAGCAGTCTATTCTCTCCTAAAAGCGACACCATATCGGAGACCGTGCCGAGAGCCACTAAATCCAAAGTTCTTTCTATTAAATATTGTTTTTGATCGGCATTTAATTTTGACCGGGAAATCAAAGCCTGAATAACTTTGAAGGCCACGCCGACTCCAGCCAGAGTTTTGAATGGGTAAGTATCACCTTGATTGGCACAATTGATAAATAAGCATTGGGGAATTTCGGCCGGATTGTCGGCAGGGACATGATGATCGGTCAATATCACTTCCAGCCCAAGACTTTTAGCATATTCGATCTCCTCCCAGTTTCTGGTGCCGGTATCGACCGTAACTACCAATTTATAATCATCAGCCGCAATTTTAGCGACCGCTTCCTTGTTCATGCCATAGCCTTCAGTCACTCTATCCGGCAGATAATAATCAACTTTAGCTCCTAGAATTTTGAAAGTGTCCCATAAAACAGCCGTGGCAGTCACTCCGTCGGCATCATAGTCGCCGTAAATCATAATCTTATGACCGGCTTTGACATGGCTGACTATCAGATTAACGGACGCTTCCATATCTCTAAACAAAAAGGGGTCATATCGTTTCAAATACTCTTCCGAAGCAAATTCTTCAACAAAAAAAGCCTCCACTTCTTCCGGTTTTTGCAAGCCTCGATTAAAGAGCAACTGCAAAAGGATGGGAGAATATTTAGGATTGGCGGCCATAACCGCCGCCGGCAATTTTTCCGTCAGCTTCCAGATTTTAGCCATATTATAATTTTAATTCATGAAAGGCAGGGCGACGGTCCAGGCCACCATGGAAATAACTACAATCAAAGAAATAATAATCCAAATCACTTTAACGACTTTTTTACGTTTCATAATATTTAAATTATCTTTTTAATATCTTCACAAAAGTATCGGGCGGGATATTGACACTACCCTTGCCCATACTCATCATTTTCTTTTTACCTTTTTTTTGTTTTTCCAACAACTTCCGCTTGCGGCTGACATCACCACCGTATAATTTTGCAGTCACATCCTTGCGCATCGCCGATAATCTTTCAGCGGCAATCACCTTGCCCCCGATGGCCGCCTGGAGTTTAATTACAAACATCTCGCGCGGAATGGTGTCTTTCAGAATATTAACTATTTCTTTGCCCTGGCGAAAAGCCTCATCGCGATAGACAATGGTCGCGAGCGACTCAACAATATCATCGGCCACCATAATATCCATTTTAACCACATCGGCCGGACGATAATCCAGATAATCGTAATTAATGGAGGCATAACCGGCAGTCACACTTTTTATCTTGTCATAAAAATCGGTTAAAATCGCGGCCATCGGAATTTCATAATGCAAAATTACTCGTGGTTGATCGGTGTCCACCGACATATATTCGGTATTTTTGTAGATGCCCCGCTTGTCTTGCGCCAGCTTGATAACATTTCCCATATACTCTTTGGGAACGACGATATCCAGGAGCACCCAAGGCTCCTCAATGGAGATGAGTTCCGAAGGATCGGATAATTTTTGCGGGGTTCGAGCAATTTCTTCTACACCATTCTTTTTGATAATCTTGTAGGCCACGCTCGGAATAGTGACAATAATATCCAGATTGTATTCCCGTCTCAATCTTTCCTGAAAAATTTCCAAATGCAATAATCCTAGAAAACCGCAACGAAAACCGAAACCTAAGGCCTCGGATCTTTCCGGTTCGTAAATTAAAGCGCTATCATTCAACTTTAGTTTTTCCATAGCCTCTCTCAAATCTTCCAAGCTATCACCCTCGGTCGGAAAAATACCGGCAAAAACCATCGGTTTGACTTCTTTATAACCGGCCAGTGGTTCCGGCTTATTGGCTTCAGCATAAGGGAAAGTGATAGTATCGCCCACTCGACATTCTCCCACCGCCTTGAAACCGGTTACAATATAACCGATACTGCCGCTCTTCAATTCTCCGGTGGAAAAATAATCGGGACGGAAAATACCGATGTCCAAAACTTCACTCTCGGCTTTGGTGGCCATTAGTTTAATCTTGTCGCCCTTCTTGAGGGATCCGTCAAAAATCCGGACATAAGCCACTACCCCCTTATATTCATCATACTTAGAATCAAAAATCAAAGCCCGAGGATATTTGATGCCCTCTTTTATTTGAGGCGGATTGCTTTTAGCAATTACGGCGTCTAGAATATCGGCCACACCTTCTCCAGTTTTGCCCGAAGCGGACAAAATTTCTTCTTCTTTGCAACCCAATAATTTAATAATTTCATTTTTGGTTTTAGGGACATTGGCCGCCGGCAAATCTATTTTGTTAACCACCGGAATAATAGTCAGATCTTGCTCCAGCGCCAAATATAAATTAGCCAGAGTTTGGGCCTGAATACCTTGAGTGGCGTCAACCAGCAAAATGGCTGTCTCGACAGCTGCCAGCGAGCGAGAAACTTCATAAGAAAAATCCACATGACCCGGAGTATCAATCAAATTCAATTGATAGCCTTTGTGGTCCATGGTTACCGGCTGGAGTTTAATGGTAATACCTCTTTCTCGCTCAATATCCATCCCATCCAGAATTTGATTCTTCATCTTCCGCTTATCAACCGTCTGGGTAATCTCCAACATCCGGTCGGCCAAAGTTGATTTACCATGATCAATATGAGCCAAAATGGCGAAATTCCTGATTTTATTAATATTTTCGTTCATTTGATTTAATATAAAGAAAGCGACATAAAAAGATATATCGCCCCGCTATTACTTTATTATATTAAGGCATTTTGGCCTTCTGGTCAATTATCGGCCTATAGCCCCCGGACTTCGCCTTGATCTCCCACCTTGACCTTGCGCCAAGACAATTTACGTTTGATAAGACTTAAGAAGTCATAGAACTCCTCACTTTTAAGCACGGCGCAAACCAGCAGATAAGTGATAATGCCAAATAAAGCCGCGGCCGTTCCTTGCGCCAAAACTCCAAAAAAAGTCGTCATATCAATATAAGGCCAAACTATGTTTTTCATCATCTGGACCACAAAACCGGCGGCGATTCCGGCGGCTGAAAATTTAGCGGTGGAAATTAATATTTTGGCTTGATCCATATTACCAATTTTGACATGGAGCCAGAACCAAAGCAAAATAAAATTCAAAATGCTGGAAATAGAAAAAGCCAGAGCCAAACCGGCCACACCCAAACGACCGGATAACCAGAGAGACAAAAAGATATTGGCGATGACCACGAAAATACCGATGATAAACGGCGTCTTGGAGTCCTGCCGGGCATAGAAAAGTCTGGTCTGGAGTGGAATTATCGCTTGAGCAAAAAGACTAAGAGCAAAAAAACCTAAAGTATCCATCGTCAAAATAGTGTCTTGCCAATCAAAGGAGCCGGTGCCTAAAATAATTCTGATAATCTGGGCCCGCAAAGTAATCAAAAGAATGGTGGCCGGAATAATAAAAAATAATATTTGCCGAGTGGCCGAAGAAAAATGACCGATCATTTTCTTGTTGTCATGAGCAGCGGCCGACAAAGCCGGAAAAGCCGCCACCGCGAAAGAAATTCCGAAGATGCCCACCGGAAAAGATTGTAAATTATTGGCGAAATTAAAAACCGTCAAAGAACCGCTAACCAATTCCGAGGCGATGATGGTAATAATTACCAAATTGATCTGAGAAATAGCCAAGCTCAGAGTCCGCGGAATCATCATTTGCGCGATTTTAATCAAATTCTTATTTCTAAAATTAACCGCCAGGCGATACCGCCAGCCCAGATTATAAACAATCGGGATTTGAATCACCATATGTAAAAAAGCTCCCAGAACGACGCCCCAAGCCAGGCCCGAAATACCAATTAAGGGAAAAAGCCATAAAGCTCCAACAATAATACCAATGTTATATAAAATTGGAGCCAGCGAATAAACTAAAAAGTTTTTGAAGGACTGCAAAACCCCTCCCAGGATACCGGAGATCCCCAAAAATAAAGGCGACAGAAACATAATGCGGGTCAAATCAGCCGTAGTCGCTTTGGCTTCGGGCGAGAATCCGGGAGAAATTAAAGCGATTAAGCTCGGGGCAAAAATAATTCCCAAAACACTTAGCCCGATTAGAGTCAGCATTAAAATATTTAAAAGATTATTGGCCAGATCCCAAGCCTCAGAGTTTAAATATTTAAATAAACCGGTGCTCTTGTAGCTCTTAAAGTCCTTAATCAGCCCGGTGAAGATAGGAATAAAGCCGGCCGACAGAGCTCCTAAAATTAGAAGATTATAAACCAGGTCCGGAATTCGAAAAGCGCTATAATAAATATCCAGGGATTCACTGGCGCCAAATTGTCCGGCCAAAATTCTGTCCCGAAAGACTCCTAATAAGCGCGACAACAAAGAAGACACGCCGACTAAAGCAGCGGCCATAGTGATACTATTTATTTGACGACTAAACAGGTGCTTAAACATAATTATTAGGAGATAATTCGCCAATCAGCCGCTATTAACCCGTGAGACGAGATGAAGGCCGGATTAATATCCAATTCTTTTATTTCCGGATGCTCCAATGATAATAATACTAATTTTTTAACATCAGCCACCAGAGCTCCCAAATCTAAGGGATTTTTCCCTCTGGCACCTTGAATTAATTGGTAAATTTTTAATTGCTTAATTTTTTCCGTAATCAACTTGGTATTATCTTCCGCCAAAAATAAAGCTACGTCTTTGATGACTTCCGTATAAATTCCACCCCAACCGACCATAATAATCGGGCCGAAATTACTGTCTCGCTTGAATCCCAAGATTATTTCCAGTCCGCCCGAAATCATTTCTTGAGCCACCAAATAATTAGCGCCCCGGTTTAATAATGGATGACTATTAATTTTCTTCAATTCTTTTTCAGTTTTCAAATTTAAAAATATCGCCTGTGCCTCGCTCTTATGAATTACGTCCGGGCCGACAATTTTAGCGACCAGCGGATATTTGATCTTAAGATTAGTTTTAGTAACCTTAATCGTCTTGACCGTTTTAAGGCCATATTGATCCAATAGCTTCTTGGTCTCCAAATAATCCCATAGGCCGCTCACTTGGGAAGCGGCAGAAACTGACTTGGGCTGCTTATAAACCGTCAAACTCTTTTTATTTCCCTGCCAATGGAGATAATGCTCCAAAACCCGGATGGCTTCTTCCGGATAGTCAAAATTGGGTATCAAATACTCCGCCAAAATCTTTTTGCCTTCAGCCACGGCTACTCCGCCGATAAAGCTGGTAACAATTAATTTCTCCGTATATTTCAAACTGAAACGGCCGATAACTTCGGCGATATTTTTAATATCCGTACCGCTTTGAGGTGTGAGCAAAATTAATATAGTTTGGACTTTAGCTTCAGCCAACAGTACTCCCAACACCTTGGCATAGCGCTCACTGGTGGCGTCGCCCAAAATGTCCAAAGGGTTAACCACATGACCGAAACTGGGCAAAATTTTGGTAATTTTATTTTTCTGGTCCAAAGATAGTTTGGGTAAAGACAAATTACTCTCCGAAATGGCATCAGCGCTCACTACCAGCGGACCGCCGGCGTTAGAAATCAGATAGAGATCGGGATTATTCAAATTTAACGGTTTTTTAATCAATCGCATCAGATTAAACAGTTCATTCATGTCGTTTAACACTATGGCTCCGCTTCGGGTTAAAGCGGCTACTACCGCTTCACTGCCACCGGCCAGACTGCCGGTGTGAGACATGGCGGCGGCACTACCGGCCACTGTTCGGCCGGCCTTTAATATCGCCACCGGTTTTATTTTAGTCAAACGAGAAATCAAATTTAGAAATCGACCGCCATCCGATATTTCTTCCAAATAAGCCACCACTAAATCACTGCTGGTATCGGTTAATAAATATTCCAGAAAATCATTTTCATCTAGCACTGCTTTATTACCCAAACTAACGAACAAAGAAAAACCGATATTCTTATTTTTCGTCCAATCCAACACGGCGCTGCCAATAGCCCCCGATTGCGATAAGAAGGCGATATTGTGATTCTTTTTAGACTCTTCTCTGCCGAAAGTATTGGCGAAAGTAATATTTAAACGAGAGCGGTAATTAATAAAGCCCAAACAATTAGGACCAAGAATATTTAATCCATGCTCTTCGGCTACCTTTTTTACCTCCAGTTCAATGGCCCGGCCCTCTGGTCCGACCTCGCCGAAACCGGCCGAGATAATCACTAAGTTTTTGATACCGGCACCAGCCGCTTTTTTGACTTCCGCGAGCACAAATGGAGCAGGGATAACGATGACCGCTAAATCAACCTTAGCTTTAACGTCAGTAATGACCGGATAGACCCTAAAACCAAGGATCTCCGTTTCATGTAAGTTAATCGGGTAGATATCTCCAGAAAAACCGGCTGATTTCAGGTTAGCCAAAATCTGCCAGCCTAACTTAGCCGGATTGGAAGAGGCGCCGATAATAGCCACTGATTTTGGGCTTAAAAATGACTTGAGCTTATCCATATTGACAAATATTAAAAAGTATGTTATTATAGTCTTATCACTAAAAAACCTTAAAAATGAAAGCTATATATGTAAGTTCAGGACTTTTTGCCATGGATTTGGTGGGTGTTATCTGCAGTATCATTCTCGGGATATTCGTTGGAAGCATTTTCAACGTAATAGCAGGAATAATTATTTTCCTAGTAATTCCGACAATCATTTTAGCCCAACACCTCGTGTGGTTAAAGTCACTCAAACAATTTCAAGCAAAACAATAAAATCAAAAATTGAAAAACAGGCGACCTTCACTTAAAGAAGGTCGTTTTTATTTATTTCAACTTCTTAAACAACAATAAAATCATAGCATTAAGACACCAAAGGAGCAACCAAAAGCTAAGGTTTAAATAAACCGCGACTATCTGCGGTTTGATTATTTCCATAATTACAAACAATACCAAGGCGCCGGACAAAGCATAAAATAATTCCTGACAGAAGATATGGAATTTTGATCCAAGAATAAATTTGATTCTATTATTGAACATATTCTTTGATTTTTTGGATTAAACTCTTGCCCGTCAATTCGATCTGAAGCGATTTGATTTCCGCTCCGACAATATTATTTTCCGCCAAGAGTCCGGGGATGGAAATCATAAAATTAGTTTTGCCGTTCTCCCGATAAACATCGCTGATGTCCATCTTTACTTCGGCTTTTTTCCAAATGCCCAGGTTGACCGGAAAATTATAATTAGCCACGATATATTTTATTCCGTTTAAATCGGTGTTAGCTTCAATCTTTTTGATGTTGGGATTAAAAATAGAATCGACCGAAAAACCCAGGACGCCGCTGGTCTCAATAACCGTTTCGGGCTGAGAGACAACAATACTATTAATTGACTGGGGATTAATAAAGTTCATAGAATATTGCCTGTAGGTCTCTAAAATAGGCAGATAAGCGTCATTTAAAGCGATTCGACCTACTCCGGCCGGATCATTAGCCTTAGCCTTAACGAAAGTTCCATCAGTCCAAAGATTAACTGATTGAGAGGAGTAATTATAGAGCCAAAGATGAGAAATAAAAGCTAGTTTGCTTTGAGTGGTTTTGATATTTTGGCTGACCAGGTCATCATTGGTTTTCACTTCTACCTTGTAAACCCCCTTAGCTAAATTAGGAATCCGGATATTGATATTCCGAGCCTCACTCACTTTCCCGTCATCATTTTTGTCGCCGTCATCCGGCAAAGAATATTCTGCGATGGCTTTTTTGTCGCTACCATAAACATAGATTTGAACGGGGTCGCCGTTCTTGTCCAGGTTTTGGTTGAGGTCTACAAAGTCAACCGAGAAATTTAAATCTTCGTTATCAATATAGGTATAGAATTGATAAGCGCCACGCAAGTCGGGCAAAGAAACAATTTTTTCGCTCGCTTTATAACCTTCAATCTGATAAGGAAAATTATGCTGATAATTATAGAAAGCCAATTCTCCACTTTGAGGCGGGTTGGCTAAGAGATCGGCCACACTAGAATATTTTTTTTCTTTTTGTAACAACACCAGACCATTATCATTCTTCTTATGCCACTCACCCGCTAAGCGATCAAGAATATAATTAGAAATGGGATATAGACGGTAGTTACGCAAAATCGGGTCAACCATCACACCCGCTTCAATAATCGGATAGGACTGATAATCAAAACCGCGATAGACAATGGTCATCTTGGCCGACTCAAAACGACGGGGGGTAAACAAGGAAAAATAGACCGAGTCGCCGACAATCTTCAAATTATCTCCTTGGGTATCAACTCTGTCCAGGGGGGTAAAATTACCAAAGAAACCCTTACCTCCGAAAAGATTATGGCCATTTTGGTGGTAGATATAAGTAATTTTGCCATATGGGACAATGGCCAGATACTTCAAGGCAAAAATGGTCAAAATAACAATTGACCATAAAATGAGTCTGATTTTAAGGCGATAAGAGAGTCTTTTCATAAATAAGCTATTATCATTATACCAGAAATTAGGACAAGAAAAAAGGAGGCTGTTTAACCTCCTTTTGAAACTATTGAGAGACATTCTCATTCCAATATTTGACAATAATGCCCTCGTAGAAAAAAACGGCCTTCAATTCTCTGTCCGCATTTTTCTTGGCGTCGATAGCCTCCATGGTCTTTTTGACAGCGTCTTGATATTTTCCCATTAAAGTCTGAAATGACATCGCCTCTTGGACTGTAAACTTTGAGCCGGTGGCAGTCATCTTGACTCCAGTCTTTTGATCAATCGCTTCAATCTTGTCACCGAAGCTTTGATAGAAAAATAAAAGATAGTTGAGAGAGTCTAGCGATGGATCTAGATTCTGCAAACAAGACAGGCATTGGCTCTGATACTTAATGGCGTTGAAGCAAGCGATAAAGGTACTGTCCGCGGTAAAAAATCTATTTTGAATAGCAAAGAAACAAGCTTCTTTCTGAGCATGCTTTTTTAAAGCCTCTTCAATTTGAGCCGTAGCCGGTAAAGTAAATAATAAACTACTAATTATCAAAACAAAAATTAATTTTTTCATATCCGATAAATTTTTAGGTTAAACTTAGACTAATTACTAACGCCACCTAAACCCCAGATGAATTTAGCAATTAATCTTAGTTCTACCCGACTTTTTAAAGAACTATGGCTAACTCTAGATATTACAATTACTGCCTAATTTAGTCAAGACAAATGAAAAAGGAGACTTTTTTAGTCTCCTTTCCTATTACTTTTTATGAATTAAAACTCCTGTCAACTTTAATTAGTTCAGCCTCGATTAGCTTTTTTCGATCTGCATCAATATTCTCATCTTTTAACAAAAGATCTATTGAATCATGAAGACATTTAAGGCTCTGAGGAGTAAAACCTGCAAAGGTTCGATAACTGTCTCTGACAGTTCCTAAAATAAAATCCATGCCGACTTTGTTCATTTTGGATTGCTCGGTAGACTGATCTCTGCCTGTGCTAGTTTTAATTCCTTCAGTGAGAATATTATTTAAATACTCAGAGGGAGAATTAAAAATTGCGGTTCCCATACACTCCGACAAAAACTCCTTCTTGTTCTTATCTAATTCTTGATTTAATAAATTAATCTGAGAAAGACAAAAACCATGAGTGGAGGCCGTCTGATTTTTTTTATAATACGAGATTATTTCACTTTTGAGATCCAAGATATCGCGAAATGACATGTCGCTAATAAGGTGGATAAACAAAAGATCGTTATCAGGGGTGTGATGCACCAACTTGTTTAATAAATCAAACTTTAGCAAGCGCAACCGAGAAGTTTTTTTTGCAGACCTTAATTTAACAGCGAGAATCACTATAATAGCAGCTAAAATAGCTTCAACTATAAACGGAATTACTGTGGTATTCATAATTACATATTTTAAGGTTTAAAAATTGAGTTAATTATTGAGCCTATATTTGGAGATAAGCTAGATAATTAACTCGATTAACCTTCTTTTTTAAGGATCTATATTGACCTAAGATATTATCATAACAGGTCATTTTTGTCAATAACAAAAAAGCGCCGATTAAGGCGCTCTTTTGCTGAATATATCAAACTATTGATAAATCTCTCTCTTTTTCTTGCCCTTGTAACCGGTACCCGATGGAATCAGGCAGCCGATAATGACATTTTCTTTCAAACCTTCCAAGTAGTCAATCTTACCGGACACAGCAGCTTCAATTAAAACTCTTGGAGTCTCTTGGAACGAAGCAGCGGACAAGAAGCTGTCAGTGGAGAGCGAAGTCTTGGTAATACCCAAGAGTAATCTCACGGCTTCCGCCGGTTTCTTCACTAACTTATTAGCTTCAAACAACACCTCTTCTTCCACCACTTCACCTGGAAGCAAAGTAGTGTCGCCAGTTTCTTTGATCAAGTGACGAGAGAACATCTGACGAGCGATAATTTCCACGTGTTTATCGTTCAAAGGTTGACCCTGAGAAGAATAA
>Ga0172381_10005529_pt1 | contig 12800 bp, 30 predicted proteins | sample Leawel6488metaG_FD_119754 | JGI IMG/M metagenome (GOLD analysis project Ga0172381, IMG submission 119754) | Leachate microbial communities from a municipal landfill in Southern Ontario, Canada - Leachate well 64-88 metaG | ecosystem: Engineered > Solid waste > Landfill > Unclassified | place...
ATCATTGATTTCTTTTTTACATTTATCTGTAAGTAATATACCATGTTCAAATTTAATAGATCTCAAAAGAGTTCTTAATATTTTTAGATTTCCACCATGTTTACAATTCCAGCAGCCGTTTATTGTTGTCATCTTTTCTCATCCCTGTAATCCAATAATGATATTATACCTAAATCATTCTCTTTAAATCCAACTTGTTCCATAACTCTTCTCGCGCCAACTACTAAAGAGCGTTCTTGCCATTGAAGAGCACTTAATCCATCTACTACGAGCATAGCATTATTTGAATCTAGGCCGGTTTTCATACAGTCAAGAGCTGTCTGCGCTTTGTGTAGATGCTCGCGAAGGTATTCGACTTGACAAGTTTTATCCAGAGTTAAGCGGCTAACGTCCATTATATTTCCTCCTTGACTTTCTGCCTGAAAAAGGTTTAAACTTTTTCAAATTCAGGCCAAGAAGACAATATCTACCAGTATTGTTAAGATTGGTCCTAGAAAAAATTATGCATTTACCACCTCAACTCACCATACTGATTTTCAGGAAGCCATATTTCAATATCCTTTCCAACCTCAAGACCATTTGCTTTTGCTTTACAATAATTATATGCCATTGTCCACATTCTATAAGGAGCATCCTTTCCATATTGTAATGATGTAATTTTACTTATCCAAAGAAGCATTATTGGATGTCTGCAAACCCAATCAGTTCCTTTGTTATAGAATCTTGCCTCTTCCCATATGCGTGGGACTATTTTTGCTAGATCTACTAAAAGAGCTGGACCGTTGCAAGCATCCATCATTAAGAGCGTGTCTTTGAAGTCTTTCTCTGTCAACATTTACATACCTCTCTTTATTTCGCCCATATGCCTTAATAAATAGTCATTTTCGGTTTCTTCACAAATTTCCATCATATTTCTTGCTCCACAATGAAGAGAAGCTAGAGCATCTTCAATTCTTAGGATGCCATCGATTACATAGCTACGTGCCCATTTTGAATCTTCCTCATCTTTCTTTTCCAGAGCTTCAATAATTTCAATGGCTCCTCTTCTTACGGTTTCTGCCTTTTCTGCTAAGTAAGATTTATCATACTGCATTAATAACCCTCCTGCATTTCGATTTCATAGAATTGACTCTCCTTAAACCCAAGTTCTTTAAGGATACTGGTTAAATTCGTAAGTTCTTCTTTTTCAATTTCTTTAAAATATTCTTCTCCAGAATCGGATTCTATACCTCCAAGTCCACCAGAAGATATCTTTTCAATTACGTTATTGATAACTATCTTAGCTTCGGCCCTTATGTGAATAAAATACCAATGGCCTCTATTTAGACTCTCCATCCTTTCATAATCTTGTCTGGCTTGTCGTGCCAGCTCTTTCTTTTCAGCTTGAGTTTTGCCGTTGAATGGATTAACGTAAGGATTGAAATATTGGTATTCTCCTCTTTCCATATCGTTCAATGCTTTTCTATCAAAAGAGAATCTTGCTCTTTTGTTAGAATATTCACCTAGCCAGGAGGTATCCGGGCATTCGTCTATATCTCGTTTGATTTTTATGGAGTCAATTCTTTTTTTCATTAATCCACCTTCATCTCACTAACAGTTTTAGCCAGCTCTTTATCTCCAGTTGCAATTGCCACCATTCCAAGTCCAACTGCTTGAGATTGTCGAATACTTGTCATAACCAAATTATCGTATCTTACTTTCAGTTCTTTATATTGAATTTCCCAATGTTCACGATCTTCTTTTAGGAAGTCAATCTCTTCACAAAGTTCTGATATGATATTATCAATTCTTCTCATACTTTCACCTTAAAAGTTTCAATAATATATTTTCTCTGTCCCTATCCAATACATATGCGGCTTTTGGTCATCAGGAAAATCATTAATATCTTTCCAATGACCGGATAACTTAGGATCTTTTGTATTGAGAAATTCACCTTGCCAGTATATTTTTTGCTCTATTTCTTCAGATTGAATTCTATTCCAATTAGCTTGAATATATCCATCAAGATAATTGTGCATATATTGAGGTATCTTTTTGTAATTTTCTGATTGATAAACTCGTTCAGCTATCCATTTCAATATTTCATCATGAGAATATCCACACTTTCTTGCCGAATGAAATATTCCACCAATTTCTGATATCAAATCATTCTTACGTCGTGATGCAAGTTTGTATTTATTTGATAACATTTTTATCACCGTGTATAAACGCTATAAAACATTCTTCAGAACAGAAATCAGAATCTTCGAGAACTACACTATGGTCCGGGTAAAATATTTGTGTACTTTCGCCAAAATCGTTATCTTTTGCATCAATTTGAATCCAATCTTGTTTAATATTTTCTTCATCAATTTCCTTTTTTCCGCAAAAATCACATTTCTTACCTTTAATTTCCGACATTTTCTTTTACCTCCCAATATTTGTAAGGGCACTTACCTTCTTCAAACCAATCTTCCGGTAAGCAATATATTTTAATTCCATCGCTGCCTATCGTCACTTCTCCGTTTTCATCTAATTCATCTTCTTTTATACTATCTCTCAAATATCCTGCGCCGGGAGCACAAGGAGAACATGGAGGAGCTAAAGTGTAGAAGGGACTTTTTATTATGAAAAGATCACAATCGTCATTAGAAGCTTCGATTATGAAACCATCCTTTTCATAACGCATTAGAGAACATTCACCGTCAAAGTTTTCACCAAAATCTTGTTCTGCTATATCTAGCATATCTTTTATTGCGGATTCGCTCAATTGATCTTTCAATGAATTTATGGTATCTGTTATTTCTTCCAATGCCTCTTTTAAGCTCATATCTTCGGCATTTTCAAAGAATTCTTCAGCACAATTGAAAAGATCGTTTTTTGGGATCACTCCATAATGGATGCCTGTTTCTACGTTCATGTTAGAAGTTATCATTTCTTTTCCATCTCCTTACAAGATACTCATTTTTATGATATCTTTGAAACATTCCAATATGTCCAATTGCATACTCTTCCCAAATATCGTAAAGTTTTTCTCCCCGATACTCGAATTCAATTCCCCATACTCTTTTTGTTATCACTGGTGGAAATGTTGTCATTTCTAAATCGCTGATAAAATCGTTTACAATGTGATTTAAAATATTTCCATTGTCGGGAATATCAAATTTATACGGATTGCGTAGATTGTCACCAATTGCTACCATTCGCATTTTATTCCTCCATATTTTCCAATTTTACGGCAACTTTCACTTTTGGATGAAAAAATTCTTGTAGTTCACAGATCATATCACATTCTGCTTGAATTTTCGCACCTGCCTCGTTTTGTGATTCTACAATTCCATTATAGATTGCGTAAACTGTAGCTTTGTATTTCATCACTCCTCCATATTGGCCTTAGCCTCGTTAACCAGCTCTTTATCAATTTTATAACCGAGTTTATCCAAAAGAATGATAGCTCTGGCTGAAGAGCTGTATATTGTGTCGTTTCCTATTGGATTTTCCTTATGGATGTCTAAGGCTTCTTCTTCAAAGATAATTTCATATAATAGATCAGCAGCCTTTATTAAATCTTTAATATCTAACATAACTACCTCTTTATTAACATTCCAAGCCTTCGCAAATCGAACACTCTTGCATTAAATCAGCTTCATGTAATAAATCCTTTACAGTTTTCATATCTTAAATAGTTCTTCAATGTGTTCCCTTTGAGCTTTTCTTAATGCAGCGATACCTTCCCGGTAGCCTAGATCATAACAATATTGTTGCTCGTTAAGAAATGCCCCGGTTCCCTTTCTAGGCAATTTCCGAGAATGAGCTGCTCTAACTTTCGTGATGCCTAATAAAAATTCTTTTTCCAAATTCATTTCAAGGACTCCTTATATCTTAATTGTGTATGATATAATGCGTGTCGTGCCTGAGCAAAACTTGGTGCGATATCGTCACAATTAAATTCCTTAACAAGGTTGAATAACTCAAAAGGATCTTCGATTTCAAGTATTTTTGGATTATTCGGTATTAAGTCAAATATGCGTTTTTCTAATTCCGTTATCGTATTTTCATATCCTGACAACATAGCTACCTCTTTATTAACATATCTAATCTTCTTAGGTCAAACACTCTTGCAAAATGTTCTATTTTCCTTAGGGTTGGATGCATTTCAAAAACAGGAAGCTTAAACTCCCTAAATCGCCCCGCAGCTCTTGGCTCATTGGTTATCATTATCTATCTCCATATAATCCAACTATTACATTAGGTGGTGTTTTCATATCTTTTACACTTAAAAATTTTGTTGGTTTTGGATTACCAATTGTTATTCTTTTAAATGAACTTCCTGGCAACAATTTCTTAATTCTTTCTTCTGCTTCATTCTCAAAACAATTAGTTAGCCACGGCATGTTTTCAATCTCCCATATTGAACCTTATCTAAATCTTCATTTTGCTTAAAAGCCTTATACATATCGCTGATATATGTTTGATAATCCTTTTCCTTTAACTGTCTAGGATTCATGTTTAATCCTCCGCATAATGCCACACTGCACCGCATTCTTCGCAATGCGAACCGTCATCATCGTCATTATATTTTGTTTTCTTACTACCGCAATTTGGACAAATGTTTATCACCTTTTTACTATTACCGGCTCTCGTAGCCTTAACTAGAAGAGTCCGGTAGGTAAAGGAAGAGGAAAGGTTTTAATTTTCTATCGCAATTCCCGCATCTACTAAGGTTGCCCTAAGCTGATCTTCCTTCTCTGGCATAAATTGCCATCCGGCTTTTCCGATTATGGTTTTATCCTTAAATTTTCCTCCCATATCGGAGAACTTTCTTCTGATTTCATCCGAAGCTTTAGCCGCCCTTCGGCTACTTACTTTTATGGTAGAGCATACTATTCTACCTTTTTCCGTGTCTTTTCGGACGATAGCTATAAGCTCATCCGTATCTGTATCTTTTTGTGTCTTAGCTGCCTTATCTGGAGATATTACCATTCTTGAACCATTTTCCAAGAAGATAATTGCTATTGTATCTTCTACGATTGTTTCTTGAGTCTTTAGACCTAAATTATCAAGAAAATGTTCCATATTGGAAACAGCATCATCAACATTCTCAGCCTGAAGTCCACTAAGGACTATCTTCTTATTCATACTTGCCTTAAAATTCATTTCAAAAACCTGCCTTTATATTTTATTTCCTCTTATGGTGATTCAATTGCTATCGAATCAGGTGAGGAAATTATAATAAAAATTAACTAATTAGTATAACCATCTGCTAATAAAGAAACCATTAAATATATTATATAAAGTTCCACTCCAATCACCACAGACAAAATCAAATTTTTTATTAGATTATCCATATTAATCAATTCCTTGTTACCATAACATAAACCAGTACATCAAGCAATCCAATCGCCAATTGAATGTAGTCGATTTTGTTTTCGTTTTTAGTTGCCGCATTTAGCAACATTATCCCTATCGCTAGGGTTGCCGCATTTAACAAAACTTCGAACATTATACCTCCTAATAATAAATATCTCCTAATGCCAAATACACGAAATATGTAAAAAGACAAAGATATATAAAAATTGCTGTGATCTTTAAGAAAACAATTATATCTTCTTCCATATTAATCAGTCCTATTTCTCCTTATTTTTGGACGGAGAAATTATAATAAATATTAATTTGATGGTCTTTAAGCCTTTTCACCTACTAATCTGATTAAGTGTTCATTAGTTCAATTTGAACCTAAATAATAATTTAGCACCTAAGATTAAATAGGATGGAAAAAATCCTTTAACTGCTAGAGAAGTTCTGCCCTAATAAAGAGTAATCTTTATCAGTCTTTGAACTTCTCTAGGGTTGCCGGTCTTTCTCCGGCGGTAATTTTAGGAGTTATCGATAAAACCACGTTGGTTTTATCAAATACCTACCCGTATTTATAGCTGGATTTTTGAAGTCCAGACGGTTAAGAGACTTCTTCATTTAGGTTGTTGGCCAAAGCTAGTGTAAGCTTTGCTTACCATTTTCGCGGTATCCGTTTATTGGTCTAATCCGTAGCGGAAAACTTGACAGCCTAAGCTCGGAGTAACCTTGCTTTAGCTATTTTATTTTCCGGCGATCTTCATAGATCAGAATTGCCGTTTTTGCCTCGCATCTATGATTAGTAACCTAGTCTCACGGAGAGCCTAAGCTAAGATACTGCAATTCCGCTATTCCGCCCTAATGCCATCTCTAGCCTAGAATGTGGTATCTCATCCTAAGCTTCGAACTTGTCTAAGATCGGAGAAAAACCCTTGAAGCTTTGAAGTTTGGGCTTTGATCTGTCGGCCCGCCTCGGCTTTCTCACCTGTCACTCTTCGACATACTACCCTTATCTACTGAGCATATATACCTATCGGCCCAAATTGCTTTAGAATTGATAATAAATTGACAAAATGATGATAATATCTAATAATAAACCTCAAAAAGTAGTTGCCGCAGGTAACAAATTGTGTCACTAAAGTTAGTACAATAGATTTCAATATGTAGCGACCTAGCGCATGACAAATAACATCGGCGCATATATGGTGAAACATAAGTGTCTGCTGCTATCGATTTGGTTTTGGGACTCGGACGGGAGCACGAGATGAGGCGCGAAGCGTGACGAGTGGATGGAAAACATAGCGATATCTGCGAATACTCGCGCGAGAGGTTGCTTGATTGTGATTTTTAGAAGTAACAGAATAGACGAATAAGCTGATTTCCCTGGCCACGGCGCGCACGTTGGGACAATAATAAATATATTAATATAAATCCCGGGCCAACATAAGCAGAAAACCCGGTTTATTTGGTGAGATAAAATATAAAAGTTATACGAATATTGCCATTAATAAGATTAGATTAATATAAAAATGGTGCAAATGGTAGGACCAAAAGGAAGAGGTTGATAAATAAGACTATATAAATAAATATAGAAGAAAATAAAGGTAGAACATGGACGGATTCAACCCGGTAGAATCCGATCTGATTAAATTGGATATTATAAAACTCAAAACCAATTTTGCGGTATATAGTAATTGAAGTATAATCAAGATAATAAAAAGGTAGTACCAAAAATATACTTGTTTTGTGTGACACAAAATAAAGGTATATAGATATTAAAAATAAAAAAAATAAAGCCCGAACACGCAAGCGTGGACATTGACATGTCTATTGATAAAGATTGAAGGAAACTGCGTCTCCTATAATAGCCCGCGCGCTTGGTTTGTATTCGATTTTCGACTACAATCAGCTAGGGCTTGCTTCCAGGGGTCGCATCCTACAAAAATCGGGGCAAGCCCTCTTTTGTGGGGAAAAAAGTATGGTGGTCGCCTAGTGTATGGTACAACAGTACCATAGTCTCCTCAAAATCCCTATCAACATACCGATTGGATCAACAGATCCAATCAAAACACCCTCGAATCATCCTCTAAAATCTATATGGTAGCCCTGGGTACCTCCTCTCAAAACCATTAATCCTTATACTCTATCCCTCAAAACCCTAACTCTAAATACTCCTAACGAAAATCCTTAAACTACTTCTCTACTCCTACCTATTATAGGACCACCAAGAAATTGGCACTTTATTAATAATATAATCAATTATTTATATCAAAAAAAGTTAAATCATCTAAGTAATATCTACTTCCCCTGTATAAAATCCACCCCATCATCAACTATCTCAATCCATCCTCTCTTAGTCCAGTCCTTGATCTTCCCACCGAACTCACTGCATTCATAATGATCTACAAGTCTACTCATCCGAGTGCCTTCCCCGCCAGCATCGCCAACAAAGAAGTTCTCAGGCCCAACCCATCTAAACTGCATTTCATATCACCTATTGATTACTACTAGAATAAACTACTCTTCTCCTATCTCTAATTGTCGGTTTGGATGGAGTCACTGTAGCTACAACTTTAGTTTTCTTAACCTTGACCGGCTCAGAAGCCTTACATCTTGCAAAGCAAGCACCTTGTCTTGCCCTCAGATCAGCCAGTTCTTGTTTCGTATCCGTTGTCTTTCCTCTACTAATTGCATCATTAATCGCATACTTAAAGTTCTCATCACAATCACACGCAACCGTATCCTTAGCTATTATTTTAGAATCACAAACCGATCCAACACAGCATTTCTTAGTTATCGCGCCACTAGTTGCAGTTGTCTCAACACAGACTGTATTGGGATTAGTTGTAACTGGAGCCTGATTTGTGGAAGTAGTCGTAACAGATACAATTGGAGTATTTGAAACCAAGTTTGGAACCAAACCAACTCCAGGTACATTAACAGCAACACCACCATAACTTGCCATAACTAAAAAAAGTGATTCAAAGTAATTAACATTATGGGTACTTGCTCAGCCTGCACTATTCCAGACATCGCCAAACCCATTTTAAACAACAATTATCCATAAACCACTAATAAAGTCCGTTTTACGAGACTTGGACAAGTTACAGACATATTACAGTACTCTCCCTTGGAGCAAACGGAGTTCCATAACTTTACCACAATTTGAACATGTTTTACCTGCTATAGATTCTAATCTAGGATAATTATGGTCACACGGAGGATCGCAAACATATCCAGATTTATTAGTATATACTATAGTTTCAGGATTGTCTTTTTCATCCTGCCAAGATCTCGTGATATCAACTAATATATCATTCTTTTCTTGTAGTTTAGCAACCTTCTTAGTCAACTTAGCTACTATCTTTTCCAACTTTTCTAACCTTGCCAACAGATCTATTCCATCTTCGCCCATTTAAACCTCCAACATTGCGATTGATCCCAAACTTACCTCTAACAATCGTTACCGTGAACATCCTTGGAAAGTCTTCCAATTTCAATTTCCCCCTTAGCAATTCGATTAAATACTATTGCTTGGCCGTTATCTTGTAACTTAATTGGAGCACCTGCCTTAAAAACAACTTCTTTGTCCATTGCGGAATTTACAATATCAGCAGCTATTTCCAACATGTTCAATATTCTTGAGCACCCTTTATCTACCATTTCTGGCCAGACAATATATTTCAATCTATCTTTATCATCAGATGTAGCTCCTATGCAAGCATCCTTGTATCCTAGAACACTACCATCCGTCCAAAGAGCTGTGCTGTTCGTTCTGGCACGCTTATTACCTATCCAGGATCCAATCACTCCGAGACTCGGCGCTATTGCGTATCCTACCTCGTTATAGGCTTCTGCTAGGCGATTCGTTTTCTTGGATTTGGGTCGAGTATCCAAAAATAAAGAGCTGGCTGCCATCATAATCTCCACGTAAGATAACACATTACTTTATTTTCAAGCTTTTCAATTCGATTTTCAATTTCCCATATACGATCATCGGTCATATTACACCAGCTCCTTGCTAATCAATGCAGCGTATTCTCTCCAGTAATGTTGATCAATTTCCGGAATATGAAAATAGTTACCCTCGGTCGGATGGCCATTTATACCCCCGGCCAGTTTATTGGCAACCAGAACACAGGATCTCCAAGAGTAGCAAAATGCAATTTCCACGCTCTGGTTCGAACCTCTCCAAGCGCGTTATATCCGCGAACAACCTCTTTGCATATTCCTATTCCAATATCATTATCAGCATCTTTAACAAATACTGGAGTATTCATTGGTGCAGAGTCAATTGGATTCCAGGATTCAACCACTTGTTTTTTACTCATACAATCTGGACATATACAATTACTATCGCATTCTGTTGGAGTTGGATCGATTGAAATTATTGTTTTTCCAGTTCCATTACATTTTTTACAGACCCAGCTATCGTACATTCCCTTTGCACATACTTCTCCTGTTCCATTGCATTGCTCGCACTTAGTAAATCCTTTATTCATAGATTCAAAAGTCTTGATCATCTCCAACAATTCCATAGCAGATTCAATATTATCCAAAACAATAACCTTCATCTCAGTAAGCTCCTGTCAATACAGTCTTATTCTTCATATACAATTCACCAGTTGTCAAAATATCTCCCATGCAGTGCTTTGTTATCTCATCCAGTTTTCTAGCCCTCCACCAACCTTCTACCTGGGATCCTCTGCCATACAGCAAATCATAACAGCCATAATGATGAGCATATTCCTCTAACTTGCCATTTGTGCCCCACTTACCTCCGAACTTCTCATAAATATCACAATGATATTGATCATATTTATACAAAGATAGATATCTTCCAAGCTCTATTCCATACTTTCCTGCGCGATGAATCAAGAACGGAAAGTCAAAACTAATCCCATTGAACGTGACGTAAAGAGCTGGAGAACGCTGGCTGATATAATCGCACGCTTGTTCCAGAGTATCTTGCTCTGATTCGTTGATGATGACAACTGCTGGATCCTCTTGCTTACCTTCTTCGTCCAGGAACCCAATTGGATTCAAGCCAACGCATACGACTCTTCCTGTGAGCCAATGCAATGCTCCTTTATCAGACTTCAGCTCAGGTCGCTTTGGCGCCCTTGATTTGGTTGCCTTGGATTTTGATGCTTTGACATCTTCATGCATTGCGCACGATTCTCGGTATAGCTCCATCTTTCGGGTTTCGAAACGATCTTTGTAGAGCTGCATCTCGTCACCTTCTAGAGGGGCGGTTTCTATATCTATGATCATTGCGGGCGCATATGATTTCTTATTCATCACTTTCACCTGTAAAATTCTCAAGTTCATCAATTTCAACTTTAGTCAATTCTCTACTCCAGTCAGTTGGTAAATACATAAATTTTATAAGATCTCGGTCGCGCAAATATTTAAAAATCTGAACTATCATATCCATTGTTTTAATCGAGGGTATTACGCCCATGTTAATAACTACATACTCTAATATTTCTCTAAGTGATGTTCCACCTGGTTGGCAACAAATACGATAAACCGCATATGCATTAAATTTCTTCATTCTTTTCAACGCTCCTTGCCATCTTATACATTACATCCTGTACGATTTCCAGCACTTTACCAGTTACGGATTCAACATCTTTAGCTGCATTTATCCTACAGAATCGTAAATTATAATAATTTGCAATATTGTTATATGAATCTACTAATCGCTCTGCCTGGACAAAAGCCAGCTCTTCACCCTTGTTCGCACAACGTTCTATGGCCAATTTTGGACTAATTTCAAATAGAATAGTACGGCAAGGCCAGGTACTAAAACTATGTAGAACTTCAAGCCACTCGATTATTGCATCATATTTATTTCTTGCATTTCCCATGTCAACGCATCGATAGGCTAAATTGCTATCGATATATCGATCACATATAACAAGTTTTCCTTCTCTCAGTGCCGGAAGAATTACTTCTTCTAAGTGAAGAACATGATCTTCCATGAACCTGAATAATCGCTGATATGGATATTTTAGTTCCAATGCCCCGCCTGCGAATTGATATGGTTCTTTGGTATATATTATACCATTATTACCCAAAATCTCCTTTAGTTGATTCATTATTGTTGTCTTACCGGATCCATCGATCCCTTCAAATGTTATTAGTTTCCCTGGATAGCCATTTGTTATTGACATTCCTCCAAACCAATGCATGTTCATTTACGTATTTAAATGTTTCGGGATAAGTTAAAAAAGAGAATTGATCATGATTATTTATTGATATACTTTTCGATAGCCATAACAATATGTGGACATGTATTATACCCAGGCAGCGCGAATGTTTGACAGGAACATGTTCGCGCGTCGAGAAAGAGCTGGTGGTATCCGTCCTGGGAGTCCGATTTTATCCACAGTTCTTGATCACTAACCCGGATGAATCGCGGGAATGTTTGGAGCTTTCGACCCACTTTTGCTTCGACTTGGAAAAATGAAATAAGTGGATTAGTTACCATGTTGATATCTCCGATCCCATTTATCAAGCATTTGCGCATAAACATCATATTTATTTAATTTTACCATAGTCAATTCAAAGTTTTCTATAATATTACCAGTTTCTAAATAATTCTGTTTATACCACGTTTCAAGTTTCTCAAGATCACGATTACCAAATTTTCTACGTATCCGTCTTGCTAATATTTTAAATATAAAACGAATTCTTCGAACTATCAAACTAGCCACTCCAGAATTCTTGCTATATTTTTATGATATTTCTTGAAATCTTGCCAAACCATAGCATTTTTAACTATGTTTAGTGCAAAATCATTTAATGATGATTCTGATAAATTAATGTTAACAGCTAATTCAGTGAGTTTTAATGTACGTAAATATTTTGTATATATTTTATATCCACAACAAAAAGTTTTAAACATTTTAAATCTCCTGAATATCTATTTTAACTCTTTTTCCGCGCAATTCATACAGTACCTTTTCCACGCCAAGCGGTATATCATTTTCATCTACGATTTTTCCAGTATCATCAAAGACATAAGCTCGATCATAATCCCATTGAGCGATTCCACGAATTGTTACTTTTGAATTCTTAGGTCCTGGTTTCCAAATATACATCATTTCACCCATATTTTAATAATTTTAATCATAGCTGTATCTTTCTTTTCACCAAAGACACCTCCACAATCAGGACATCTATCAGGAGGCTCCAGGAATACGAAATATTTATTGCAGCCCAAACACATCATTTTCAATCATCTCCCGTTTATTACCAGTGCGTCTATAAAGTATGGTTCAAAAAGCCGTTTATTTTGTCTATACAATCCACCAAATGACGAATCCAGGATACAAGTAGTACTTGGAAACTTACCTCGCGATGTTCTTCCTGCTGCCTGCTGGACATTTACTATAGTGCAAAGAGTGTACCAGAGTTTGAATCCATGTTTCTTTTCGTCATATTCATTTCTCTTAACCATC
>Ga0172381_10005530_pt1 | contig 12799 bp, 10 predicted proteins | sample Leawel6488metaG_FD_119754 | JGI IMG/M metagenome (GOLD analysis project Ga0172381, IMG submission 119754) | Leachate microbial communities from a municipal landfill in Southern Ontario, Canada - Leachate well 64-88 metaG | ecosystem: Engineered > Solid waste > Landfill > Unclassified | place...
ACTATCTAAAATATGGTAAGACTGCGGATGTCTACTGTTCTAAGGACTGCCAGGAGAGACACTTAAAGGATCTTTCCGAAGCGAAATTCTTGAGTAAAGGGACTCTTAAGAATCGGGAATATGCGCTGATTGTTCATGATGCGGATGTTACAAAGAGGCTCAAAGAGAAGGAAGTCCATCTCATCACAGGAAACGAAACTGAACAACGAATTCGATGCGTCGTGGAAAAGCTCCTTTCAATGAGCGAGCGAAGAATCAAACTATTCAATGGAAATCAGTTCCTCAAAATGAAGTATATCACTCCAAAAGAAATTCAATCTTTTCTATTAATGGAAGTCGATGAAGGAATTAGGGTAAATCCTGAACGAATTCAAGTCACCGCATCGGAGATCATGACGAAAAGTACAGAGATGTTTCCAGATGTGGTTTCTATTGAGTGGATTAATAAAAAAGATAGGGTTTTAGTAAGCATAATATGATTATTATATAATTATGTTACGCCAGAACGTAAAACTTATCTTACGCGTTGGTGTAAGATGTATATAAACTACTTTTTTATATATCACCGAAATTGTATTTATTACGAAACGTATTTTAATATTTGTGATTCTGAGTACTGTTATACCGAGTTGCCTCTCTTTTTGAGAGTTTATTTTTAGAGATGTTTTTGATAGTGGTGTTTATTCGGATTTTTGTTTATATCTTAATTGACTCTCTTTTGTAGTGATGGCTTTATGTAGTGTAGAGGATGTCCGGGCACATGCGGACCCTAATAAAATATCAGATGCAGATATAACAAGTATAATATCAGTCGTCACTACAGAAATACTCATAAAGGCCAATACTACCGATGAAACACACCCTTATCTCAAAATAGCAGCAATACACGCGGCAGCAGCCATCACACTAAAACGAGCAAGAGCTATCGGCGAACTCTCGTCAAACAAAACACCAGAATTTGAGATCAGTTTCACCGGGATAATTGAAGAAATCAAACAGCATGAAGAACTAAGGGATGAATATCTAAAATCATACGCGGCAGCTAATCCGTCCTATGCCTATTCAAGCCCCTCGTATCACGCAGGATTCATTCAAGGGTCTAAGTGTAGGAGGGGGTAACAATTCCCGATGAAAACCACTTCTTTAGCTCCTGGCAGTGTTCCCCTTATCGCTCGTTCTCCCTGTCAGGAGATGCTTTATTTTTCTTATCAGTGTCGGAGGAATGTGAATGTTCCCCTCGACAGTAACCAGGTATCCGTATGTTTCGAAGGATGCCCATCACAAAATTACATACGGCACGTCTTCAAGCATTTCCTGCAAGTATGCTAAACTGTCTAAACAGATGTCAGGACAGGATAATACTGAAGTCCTTGCGGTTGCTGTCACTCAATTCCCGGCAGGGACAACAATAGGATACAATGATAAGATCGTTTTGCCTGATGGCTCTTTCTCCAAAATTGTAAAGATCAACAGGATAAATAATCACATTGGAGTTGAGCAATGTGTTGAAGTCTATTATGGGGAGGGCTCCATCTGATGCCTGGACTCCAACGATGTCTTACTAATCTCAAAGTTACAGAAAGCAAATTTGAGAAATTAAGTAGGAAAGGGCTTGTAGAATGGGCAAATAAGACCATGACAATATCAAGGTCTGTGTACTGCCCCGTGGATACAGGTCGGCTGAGAGGGTCGGCGGAAGTCAAGATCCAGAAAAACACTTTCACTGAATTTTATGTTAGGTTGTCCTATTCGACTCCGTACGCAGCCAAAGTTCATGAAATCCCCATGCATCACCGGTGGGGGTCGATGAAATATTTGAGTACCCCCTTTAATGTGCAGACACACTACTTAATGAAAAAATTAGAAAGTGAAGTGAGGGACGCGCTATGACTTGGCTCTCCGATATTGGAGATTATCTTCAAACGGCAGGATACGGCACAGTAGGGGCTTCGATTCATTTTTATAATTTTGATTCTCTCACTCAAAACGATGTCGCATTAATCCCTTTTTCCATAGGAGAATATAACAGGGTCATTTCTAAAGAAACCACGAATCCAAAACCAAGCGGTTTGGAGGTAGCTGTTAGAAATTCAGACGCGGAAACGGCGTTTAATAAGGTCACGTCTATTTATGAACTTTTGAGAACAGTTTCCAATCAGTATATTGGTTCTACAAAATTTATTTACATAGTAGCAGACGCATCCCCCGGCTTTGTTTCGGAGAGTGCAGGGAATTCTTTCATTTTTACAGTTAATTTTTCATTATTGATTCAATGAACAGGAGCTAAAAAAATGACATATGTTAACAGTCTCGCATCAGTCGCAAGAGGAATTAAAGTTGAAATTTTGATTCCTGAACCTGGACATACTAAGCAGAAAATAGGCGAACCGCTTGATGACGGAATCCCGATTCCGCAGACCAGCATGGATGATATTGAAGTGACAAATCAAGATTCCGGAGACTGGAAAGAGTACAAAGCCGGTAGGAAAGATGGAGGAGAATGTGAAATCAAATGCCACGCAATAGCCGGAGACCAGGGGCAGATTGAACTTGCGTATGCTTCGTCAAATGGGTCTACAGCGCAGTTTACCGTCACATTTTCGGACGGGTCATATCTGACATTTTATGGAACTGTCAAAACCTTTGACCACATCGTCGAAGGACAGCTTTTGCTTATATCTTCAAAAGTAAAGGTATCAGGCGAGCCGATTTATTCAACTTCTAAGAGTGCGCTTACCGGCCTTACAGTGACTGGAACTTTAATACCCTCGTCTTTCTCGGGCACGACTTATGTCTATACGACTACTATCGCAGACACAGATACAGAAGCGGTGATAGTGCCTCAGGCAGCAGCCGGAGCTACTATTACTGTCGATGGGAAAACAGTTGCCTCCGGGGATAATGGTACAATCACAATCGGACCGATTGGCACAGATGTAGTAAGGTCGGTAGCTGTCGTTGTCGCTGAGCCCTCAAAAGCTGTAACGGTCTACACTGTAATCATCATAAGGCCCAAGTGAGGCGGATAAATGGTAACAAAAGAGGTTGAATTTGTTTCAGGGTATCCACTCAGGTTTGACTGGAACGGAATCGAGTCAATGACCATTGCCCTTGATGCTCCTGCATTTACGGACATTGATCGAATCATATCAAAGGGCAATTTTGGGCCGGTCTCAGTTCGTCTCATTCTATGGGCTGGACTGCTCCACAAACATCCAGATCTGAAAAAAGAGGAAGTGTCAAAATTAATTGATACATACCTTGAAAACCACACACTCAAAGACCTGTCATTGACAATCAGCAAAGCGTTGATAGCATCTGGGCTGCTTGGAACAGAATCAACGGGGGCTGATACGGGGGAAGTGCCGGAACAATCGAAGACCTAATCAACGACGTTCAACGGTCATTGTACAGTTTTTGCAACATATCCCCTCTTGATTTTTGGAAGTACACCCCGGCAGAAACCACCCTCATGATTACGGAAGCAAATTCCAGATTTGAGTTTGAACAGTTGATTTCTGCGAGGCTATGCACTGTCATTCTAAATGCAAACGGGGCTACAAAAGAAAACAAGAAGCGTTTTGAGATCAAGGATTTCATGCCGGAAGAAAAATCAAAAATAAAGAAACTAACTCCTGAACAGTATCAATTAATGATGATACAGAAAACAATCGCGGCGGGCGGAACTGTAAATTATAGGTGATTTCATGGGACAGGTTGGAGAAATTTTTGCACTTGCTGGGCTCCACATTGACAAGGGGAGTTTTTCCGAGTATGGTTCCGCTCTAAAGTCAGCAGAAAACCAGGTAGGGGATTTTTCAACCGGAACCCAGGCAGCATTAGCTTCAGCTTTTGCCCTTCCAGCCGCAGCACTTACAGGAATAGCGTCGTATGGTGCTACGATTGCATCTTCTTATGAAGACGCTACGTTAACTCTAAAAACACTATATGGAAGCCAGGAAGCTGCACAGGAAAAGTTTGAATGGTTGGCGGACTTCGCTGCCACGACTCCATTTGAGTTTCCAGAACTAATGGATGCAGCAACCAGGCTAAAAGCTTACGGGATGGATGTTGAACAGTACGGGAGAACGCTAGGAGATACAGCCGCCGGCATGGGAAAGCCTATAATGGCAGTTGTGGAAGCGATAGCAGACGCTCAGCAGGGCGAATTTGAAAGGATGAAAGAGTTTGGTATCAAAGCTGTTGAAATCACAAAAAAGAATTATGAACAGTTGGGTGCTTCCGTAGAGGATGCTGGCAGAACTGCACTCACGTTCATGGACAAAAACGGCAAGCAGCAGATTGAAGTCATTGATCGAAATAACAAAGAAATGATCACCTCTACTATTTCGGCAATTTGGAACGACAAATATGCCGGGGCAATGGAGGAGCGTTCAAAATCGTTCACCGGGATGTTATCAAATATTCAGGACAGTCTAAAAAGCGGGTTGGCTGAACTGGCAGGTTTTGATCTCGGAACCGCAACAATTGAAACCTGGAGTTTATTGGGGGTCCTTAAAGAACTTGCCGGCGTAGGTGTGGTTGTTGCTGATGCTTTTGCTGGCATGTCAGAGCCTATGCAGACATTTGTAATCGTATCAGCAACCGGGGTCGCTGCCGTAGGACTTCTTGCGGCTGGATTGGTAGTATATACAAGTGCTGCTGCTGCATATTCTGCCATTACTGGAATCATGGTAACAAGTACCCTTACCTTGGGGGCTGCGATTTCTGCGGCAATCTGGCCTGCGACTCTCGTTGTAGGAACGCTTGCGCTTGTGGCGGCTGGGCTCGTTTATCTTAATGAAAAGACCGGGGTAATCACATATTCATGGAATCTTTTGAAAGATATTTTTACCATCGTGGCTCACGACGTGAAGACAGCTTTCACGATATTGTGGGAAGGAATTGTTTACGTCGCCGGAGAAATACGAAAAGCAATTGAAAGTATTCTCCCAATGGAGTTTTTGGGAAAAGTTGGCGATTTTGTAGACGGTGTTGTATCCCAGTTCTCAAAAATGGGGGTGGGATTCCATGAACAGGCTGAGGAGATAAGAAACGATTCCGGGCAGGTAACAAGGTCTTTTGAAGATTTCGCCAATATTGACACTAGCGGGACGCAGAGCGGGATTGAAAATATCAGTTCTGGAATATCATCTATGATCCCCACTGTTTCAGCCGGGACTGATGAATTAACCACAATGGGAAACGTGGATATGGGTGGTACTGTAGGGCAGGTACAAACAGTCGATGCTTCTCTTAATGCTGCTTCTGCAACCGGAACGAATTTCACTCACATCATTTCAGATGCTGGAAATGTCAGGATGGACGGTACAAATGCCCAGATATCCCTCGTCGATCAGAACGGGAAGACTACATCCCTTACAATCAATCAACTCACTCAATATCTTCAGGAGTCCGGGAACGTGTCTCAGGCAGGAACAGCCGGGCAACTTGCCCTTGTAGACCAAAACGGGAAAGTCGTAAATCTGACCGCGGATCAAATGATAACTCTTCTTCAGACTGCCGGAAATCAACCACTTGCAGGTACTAGAGCGGGGTTGATCGGGGTGAAGGGAGACGCGGATCAGGCCACGGTGTCTGTTAACGGTCTTGGGCAAGCAATCACCAGAATAAACATGACTCAGCCGAAATGGAATTCAGTCGAAGATTTTTATAATGATCCTACATATGCCGGGAAAAGAGCACCTTCTAACCTGAAAATGGGTATAACTTCATCGGGTGGAACCGGCGGGACAGGCGAAGGAAATGTTAAGATTGTGTCCACGACCAATAAAAACACGATAAACAATAACGGCGACAAGTTAAGCGCATCAAAAGCGAAAGCGGCAGGAGCTTAAAAATGGTTACTCTTTATGTTTCGTCATCTATCTCAGATGATTATACAGTCGATGGTTCAGCCGATCAGGTACAGATTAATCAGGCTCTTGCTTATGCTAATACAAATGGAACTCCTGTAAGTCCTGTTACTGTTTATCTTCGCGGACCTTATACTTATGATCTTACTGATTATCTGCTCGCTGGCTCAAATACGATCCTTACAGGAGATACTACAGCAGTTATCAGGCTTCATAATTCCGCGGGATGGCCTCTCTGGAAACCTCTTATAAGTCAGATTTCAGGGGTTACCCCTCAGAATTTCACATTAAGCAACATTACTCTTGATGGAAATTACGCAAATCAGCCTGAATACAGCTCTAATAACTGGGGAGATGGCTATTATCCTGGTCTGTACTTCCATGGATCTCTTGCAAATCCAGTTAGAAATTTCTCAGTCCATGACGCTCTCCTAAAAAATACTCTCACTGATGGCATACGGCTTTCATATGCTGATGGTGTTACATTTTATAATAATAAAACTATAGAATGTATGCATGAGGGCATCTATGTTCTGAGATCAAAAAACGTTGATATTTATAATAATGATTTCACTATCAGGACGAATTCAGGATCACGGTGTTACAATTCTCAAAATGTGAATATTTATAATAATGTCTACCGTCCTTATAATTTAAATTCTCTTGCTGGTAATTTTGGTATTCAAATCGAAGATAATTCGGCATCCTCCGACATCCACGCGCAAAATATAGACTGTTACGGAAACACTCTAATGAACTGCTGGGGTGGAGGTATCTGGTGCATAGACATAACCGGAAGTTCCGAAGACAAAGTAATAAAAATCCATGATAACACAATTTCCGGCTGTGGGCGAATTACTACAACAAGCTATAATGCTGGAATATGTGTTCAAGGGTTTAATAAAATTCAAGTGTATAATAATGTTCTCAGGGATAATTATAATGCTGGAATCCTGATTGCTAATGCTCCGTCTGGTGGGTCCGGGTATCTTTATTACATGCACGATAATGTAATTTATGGAACGCTTGACACTCTTGCGACTTCATCTTCTTATATCCTTGCTGGACATGGTTACGGGATGGCGAATAGACATCCTGATTATGTTACGGTTTCAGCGTCTAATAACTTAGTATCTTCAAGTTTCTCAGGCGACTATTACCAAGTAAGCAATATTAATGATATAATTGTAGCTCCGGTTAAAACAGTACCAGTAATCCGTATCAATGAATATGATGAACTTGTAGACTATTATGTTGATGGATATTCCTCTTATGTAAACGGTTACCCTATCAAGATTCTTGGATATGAAATTGACACAGATCAAAGCATTGGAACCGATAAACCCCCTGGCTCGGATGGTTGGGTACTGGGTGACTTCGGGGCAGATGGTTCAAGCATCGCACTCCGTTGTTATAGTCTTGGGAAAGATGAGGCCCGTAGCGCAATTGCAGCGTGGAAAAGATCAGGCCGGACATATTTAGAACCTGGTGGAGATTCAACCGGGTATCAGGTTTCCGGTATTGTTAGAAATCATACCTCGAAACTGAATAGAGACTCTGGCGACCCAATGGGAGATGAAAAACCATACCCATACAGTGTTAATTTTTACTGTGATGAACCTTTTGAGTCCAGTCTGCAGAAACATGTCAGAGCAAGGAAACTTACTACTTCAGGCGAACAATGGTCTGCTGATAACGTTTATGCAGGAAATGTCATAAAAAACGCATCCTTTGAAGAATGGTCAATGTCAAATGTTCAAGAGTGGACCGCAGGAACTCAAGCCGCAACCGATGAATTAAGGTGTGTTAGGTATTCCCCTGGCCTGAGCCAATATTGTATAGCCACTTCAGCAGGTATTCAAAAATCTTCTAACGGGGATCTCTGGACCGTACCTTCAGTCCTTCCCTCAAACTCAAATATGAAAGGGCTTACCTGGGGTTCTTGTGTAGGGCTGCAGGCAGGTACACAAAACGGGTATGTCCTGTATTCTTCCAATTCATTAAGATTAGTTTCGTCTGATAGTCAGGTGTTACTCTCTAATGATCTTTCTACACCTTCCGATTTCCTTTCTGGAAGATGGGTAGCTGTAGGATATACTGCAGGAACGGCGGGAGCAGCATATTCATCCGATGGGGATACATGGTATGATGGGACAACACCTGCAGGGAACTATGAGGATGTCTGCTATATCAGAGATGATGCAACCCAGAAATTCCGGTATGTAGCCGTAGGAAACAACAAAGTAATTTACTCAGATGATGGCGGGGAAACCTGGACTTCTGTTTCTGTTTCAGCCGCTTTAAAATCAGTTTGTTATTCGACTTCGCTAAAACGATTAATAGCTGTTTCTTCCGCAGGAGATGTATTTTATTCAGATGATTTCGCGGAATCGTGGACAGAAACGACCGCACCTTCCCAGGCATGGCAGGAAGTTGTAAGATCTGAAAGTTTAGGTATTTTCGTGGCAATTTCTTCAGATGGTACTCAGCAGGTGGCAACTTCTGAGACCGGTCTAATCTGGATACTGCAGGATACTCCCTACGCTTCTTCAACCGTGACCCCAGGAGAAGGAGATATATCAACTACAACATTTACTTCTGATGTTGGATTATATTATACGTCTGCCGCTACTGCTTATAGTTCTTCAAATACCAGCCTTGAACTCACAAAGGTTTTACCTGCACTTACGAATGGCAATTTTTACAGACTTGATCAAATATATACAAAATTGAGAACTGTCCTAAATGGGAAAATTGCCTACATGAAAGTTACCATTCAGGCAGCGTCCCTCTATAGTGGAGTTGAAACACAGCTTGCAGAATGGACAAACAACACTACTAATTATGTACCTAAAACCCTTGACCTTGCATTAGAATCAGCAACAAACGAAATGGTAACCTTAAGATACTACATGAAGACATCCGATGCAAGTTACAGGGCTGCAGGAACAGAACTCGGTTATAAAGTAACTACTGTAGGCTCTACGGGTGGAACAGTCACATATAATTATAATCAGTGGAGTGGACTATGTGAAGCTCCTGAAGTCGGCTTACTTGTGGCAGTTGCAAAAACCGGAACTGGAAACCGCGTGATGTCTTCAATAGATGCCGGAATATGGACATTAGGGGAATCTGCTTCTGACAGTACCTTTGAGTCAATTTGCTTCTCGCCCAATGATACAAAATTCGTCGCTGTCGCTATCGATGGCGATTTAATGACATCTGATACCTACGGAACGTATTCAGCTAATGGGTGGACTCTTGAAACATCTGGATCTTTCCGGTCTGAAATTGCATCCACTGGATTTCTGTCTTTAGGGATTACCGGAAATGGAGTTACTGCAGAGCCGGGGTTATCCACTCAGCAAGTAACAATCGAGGGCGGGGCTACCTATGCCCTGTCAGGGTACGTGAAAAAGGTAGGTGCTGAAGGTTCTGCAGTCGTGGATATTTATGCAGGTGGAGATGTTGTAAAGTCTATAACATGGACTGCAGAAGGTGATTTCACATTAAAACAAGAGTACATCAAATTTGAGACTACCCCACTCGGAGCACAACTAAGGATACATGGATCAGGAACACCACCTGATACCACTTCAATGTATTTTGATAATGTAAGGTTGCAAAAACTTTCTGAGTTTGATATTGATGCTGTAGGAAGCGATATTCTTACTTCTGGAACGGTTGACACTGTGCCCGACATTGCAATAGAAGCAATGGGCACTCTCGCTGGATCAGTCGAAGGAAGGGAAACCCCTGGAGAATCTTACACCCATTCTGATTTGACGAATGTAGGAAGTACAATTTATACAACTTACCAGCTTCAGGACTTTTTTAACTACACAATAACCGGGACTGCAGGAAAGAAATACAGAATAGACCAGGTTGGGATAAAGGGCTGTACTGCTTCTTCAGGTGGAAGATGTGATTCAAAAATAGAGGTTTATTTTGATTCGACCCTTGCAGGAACTTATACTTTTAGTTCCACTTCGGTACTCAGTTCATATACTACACATTCAGCAACCCCCTTACTAATTTCAGAGGCAGGGCAATCAATCAGTTTCAAGTATTACTTAAAATCGAGTACAGGAACCAAGAAGGCATATATCAGAGATGCCACGAACACAGTTACCGAAGTTCTTGACACTCCCACTGTAGCAGTTACAGCCGGGATATCTGTCTTTAATACGGCTGATCCATTAACAAAAATGAAACTGTGTAACAAGATATTCCCCGGAGTAAAGATATCAGTAAATGCAGACGGGACCGGAAGCATAAGGTATATCGAAAATTTCATAGATTCCTCATACCAGAGCGCGGCACTTTCCAGAACAGGAGACTCTTTTATTGAGTCTGAACGAAAACTAAACTTAACCGGCTCTCTTGTTTGGGAATTTGACACACTTGCACCCATCACCGGGATACCTTTCGTGAGGGCTTATGTCCTTTCAGGAACTCCGAAGCTTGAAATATCATATGATAATTCCACTTGGTATGCTTGCGATTCCAATTCTTCAGCTAGTCTAACAAATACCCTGATTACACAAGAACTTGATAATTCTGCCAACTGCCGGCTTTACGGCAAAACTAAATTTTATCTTAGGTTATCCCCTGCTTCCGGTACTCTTAGCATAAATTCATTCTATATGTTTTCGTATTTGATTACCGTCGATACTCCACATCCTGTTATTTTGGCGACTGGCGCGGCTAATACTTTCCAGGTTGACATGACTAATAATGTCCCTTGTATCGTTTCCCTGAAGTATCCTGACAAACACTGGATGGTATAACATGCTCTGGTTTTTTAAGGCAAGGGTAATAATTCAGAAGCCAGACGGGAGACTCTATTATCCAAAAATGGTATCAGCTTCTACTACTGAGAGCACACCTTTCTCAAATGCTGATTATGCAGAAATAGAACTTGCGACAAATCGAAGCCCATATACAAGTGAATATATTAATCCCGTCGAAAATGATGACATCGTTAGGCTGCAGATCTCAGTTAGAATAAATTCAAAAGAAAAAGCTGTCCTTGTAGACCTCTTTGAAGGCAGGATTGAAGCAGTTTCAGCAGATTATTCAACAACCAATAATACAACTCTTACCTGCAGAGGACATATAAACGCAGCCGCAAAACATCTGATCCAAGAAGATAAGACGTGGAACGGAACGGTGGAAGCTCGAACAATCTTAGCTTATTTTATAAATTCAACTATCCCCAGGCTTACATGGTCCAATCAGTTGCCGTATGTTGGCTCTAGTAGTGTATCGTTTACCGACACTGAATCGGCTTATTCTTCAAAAAAAGATCAAACTTATCTTACTCAGGTATTCCAAGATCTCGAGAAACAAAGCGGGTATAATTGGAAAATTGGAACTAAGAGCATGTATACTTCAGGAGGACTTCTTGATAAGGTATATCTTACATGGTTGCCGGTTTCAACTGTTGCTACTGAAAAATACAAGGCAATAGAAGGAACTGCGCGGTATCTTGGCAGTAAATTTGTAGTTTCCATTGAAAATCAGGCTACTCAGTATATTGTAAAAGGTGATACCCCTTCGGGTGGAACTCAATATTCAGGAACCGCCAGGAACGAGGCAGCAATTACACAATATGGGCTTAAAACAGATGTTGATGTTTTTTCAAACCTTCAGAGTAATGCAACATGCAAAAGCATAGCAGACGGCTCGATTTCCGCAAAAGTAGGAGATGAGATAACAGGCTCTATTACTCTTATAGGAACTCCTGAAGCACATGCAGGAGACTTAGTTTATGTTTATGCAAATTCCACCGAATTAAACGGAGCAATCATTGAAGGCACTTTCAACGTTTCAAGAGTCAGACATACAATTTCGTCTAATTCATACCGGACCTCCTTAGAAGTGGGGGGAATCGTCGTGGATGCATATGACCTCATAAGCAATATAAAAAAGATAGCAGTAACAACAAAATGTAATCAGGTGACCTAATGACAGATTATGTATTACCATTATTTGCAGCAGAAATTGAAGCGGCCCTTATTGGACAAAGAGAGCCGACTGCACACGCAACAAGCCATAAAACAGGCGGGACGGATGCCCTTAAGCTTACTGACCTTGCTCTTGCAGATGATACCACAACCCACAACACGAGCACGGCAAGGCCGGGGCTTTGCCCTAAAAGGGATGGAACCGGAACGAAGTATTTAAAAAATGATGGAGTATGGACAAAAATTTCCATAGATGGGGGAACGCCTTCTACACAAGAAAATTCAATCCAGTTTAGACGGGCAACCTCTCTTGTATGGGCTGCAGCAAACCCAGTATTAGCCGCAGGAGAACCGGCTTTTGAAACGGATACAAGAGTCCTGAAAATTGGAGATGGAACTACAGCTTATAATTCACTTGCTCCGATCTCGATTACAGTAGGAACCCCCATCGGAAGCGGATATAGGAAATCGATTACAATTGATCATACATACGTTACATGTGACCTCACAAGCTTCCCAGTGTTGATAAAAATCGTAGATGATACTGCACTTGGAGCACATGCGCGGGCAGACGGTTATGACATTCGCTTTGTGTTGAATGATAACACACTGTTAGATTATGAAAGGGTGTCCTGGGCTATCGCGGATGGAAAGTGTAATGCAATATTTTGGGTACGTGTCCCGACTGTTAGCTGTACATCAGATACGACTTTCTTTGTAAAGTATGGAAAAGAAACAAGCGACGGAGACAACACAACCGGAGTATGGGATTCCAATTTCAAACGGGTTTATCACCTTGAAGAAGTAGGCACGGGTATAGCCGGAGATTACCGAGACTCGACAATAAATAATGCAGACAGTTCCACAAATGAAAATACCGATTATCCTCTTACGAATCCACCTACTAGGGCTGCTGCTGTTGTTGGATACGGACAAAATTTCAATGGTGTTGAT
>Ga0172381_10005531_pt1 | contig 12796 bp, 12 predicted proteins | sample Leawel6488metaG_FD_119754 | JGI IMG/M metagenome (GOLD analysis project Ga0172381, IMG submission 119754) | Leachate microbial communities from a municipal landfill in Southern Ontario, Canada - Leachate well 64-88 metaG | ecosystem: Engineered > Solid waste > Landfill > Unclassified | place...
AAGAATTCGTTCCCACCGCATTCAGATTCGTGCTGATATCGGTAAGAATGGCAACAACCTCGGTTTTCTGGGCTGCTGTCGGGTTATCGTACGATGTCCAAGCATATGCAGCAGCCAAACCTGCTGCCTCTGAAATAGCTGCAATCTGCGATGTACTCGGCTCATCACAACCGACCATCCCTGTCATCCCTGCGATTCCTGCAACCAATGCCATCCCTGTAACCAACGCACTTGCCTTACCTGTACTTTTCTTCATGTCTTTTACTCCTTACTTTTTTAAAAACACACCCAAGATGGGGTGTAATCAAGCGAAAAACGGAAATCAACCCTGACCGCCGTTGACTGATTGGTTCGCCTTTACCAATCATCTGTATTATACCCATGTTCATGGAAATCGGTGTTCATTTTTTTGAACATGCTCTTTTTCTGATCAAAGTTATTCTCGGATAGAGAATACATAAACACTTTTTTCAATAAAAATAATTGGTTGGTCGGCAAGGCTGGACTCGAACCAGCAACATTAACCTTATAAGAGTCACGTTCTAACCATTAGAACTACTTGCCGTTTTTTAAAACTGAAAAGAGTATGATATGACATAGGGCTGGTGATGGAGCTGGTGATGGAGCTGGTGATGGAGCTGGTGATGGATTTCGGGTCCACGGTCGGTCGCTTACGAAGCGACTGCTCTACCTCTGAGCTACACCAGCTTTAATTTGCTACTCTTGAATGATTCGGAATTACCACGAAGACCAAACCCTTCGCAATGGACTTACTGGCATTTTCATGCAAATCATTTTATTCCTTCCCTGTATGAGGGTCGGGTGTGCCCGATATTTTTCAGCCCCCTGAAAGGAATAACCTGCAAGAATTACTTTGTATCCGAACTAGACAATTTTTCCTCAAGAGCAGCAATTGGCAGCCTGTAGGAGAGTCGAACTCCTCTTAATAGATAGACGGTCTATTATCCTACCGATAGACGAACAGGCTAAAAAAATAATTCTGTCTCTCCAGAATGTCACGCCTAACGCTTGGACGTTTGCGAGCCTTTGTCTTTAGAAAGTTAGTCAAAGGAAGTTAGTCATGGGCGTATTATTCCCAGACACATATCATTCGGTTTCCATACCGAATTCCCGTCTTACCGAACCTATGCTAACGATCCGGAGTCAAACCGGCATTCTGGCGGGAGCGACAGGGATCGAACCTGCCACATCTTCGTCCGTAGCGAAGTGCTCTATCCAAATGAGCTACGCTCCCATTCATGTTTTAGCCTATCTAGTCATGACATCAACCTACACTTTAAATATGTATCTGATGTTCTTACCGAGACTAAACAAGTGATAATGGCACCTCTGACAGGGAATGATCCTGCAACCCTCTGGTTCGAAGCCAGATACTCTATCCAATTGAGCTACAGAGGCATAATATGTTCAGATTTTTACTGCCGATTTTCCATTGGACCCATTTAAGTCCTTACGATTTTCTCGCAACGATCAAGTTGCGCAAGAATACTAGATCGAAAGAATAATTTAGTGCGCAAGAATACTTTGGTGCGCCCACGGAGAGTCGGACTCCGCTTCCAAGGATGAAAACCTTGTTTCCTAACCGATAGAAGATGAGCGCATGTAATTTTTATTACGACTACCAATTAACGAAAAATATGTTTTTTAGTCAAAAGGCATCTGAATTCCTGATTTTTGCTGCTTAATCCAATCTTGGATATCGTGCAAATATACACCTCCATCCCCATCTATAACAGGACAAGTGCATACTCCAAGCCCCTTAAACAAAGCTTTCGAGAATCTTTCAGGGATATCTTGTCTTCGTATTCCGAAACATCCTTGTCCGATATCGACAATCTTTTCATTTGGAATATCAAAAAACTTATCGATTTCCTTGTTCAGTTTTGCCGAAACTATCTTCAGAAGTTTAAATACTCCATCTTCTCTCCTGTGCATAACATAAAATTCAGGAATAAGGATATTTTCCTTATCTGACAACATATCGATTTTCACAAAATATTTTGTTTTACCGGTCTTGTATCTTCCGTGATTAACAACGGTAATTTTCCCGATTATGGTGTTTTGAGTACCGAATGAGATTTCTAACATACTTTTGTGTTCCTTTTTTTTAAAGATGTGTGCATGCCGGTTACATTTCACGGAATCCCGGCTTATCCTGGAACTCAAGGCATCATTTGGACTTCTCTGCATTTATCCTTGAACCACATAGGCACCGATAGCACAATGACATCCGAAGCTCGGAAACAACACTTCTAATGACTTAATAAGTTTTATGGTCGGAGTGACTGGTGTTGATCCAGCATCTCGTATTTATCAGACACGCAAACAGACCGCTGTTATACACTCCGAAAATCAATTCAAATCCGTACATATGTAACATTCTTTTTAGGTATAACATAAAACATGTTACATAAAAATCCTTGTTTAATCCGTAAGCAACCATTTTTCAGTTTTCTTATCCCATACGATTTTCTTGCTGCATCTTCGGCATGTCGTTTTACACGTTTCAAGATGCTCTTTCGTTGCCGAATTGCAAACCATGGGCTCATGTGTCAGAAAAACATCTCCAACCTTTACACATTGATCTTTTGTCCGCATTCTTAATTACCTTTTTAAGAGATTTTGCTTCATTTCTCTTGCCTCCATACATTACCATTTCTTTGGTAAAATACTAAAAATATATCTAAAAATTGGGAGGCTGACAGGATTTGGACCTGCAACTTCCGGTATCACAAACCAGCGTTCTACCAATTGAACTACAGCCACCATCTTTAATCTAAAAAATGTTCAACAAATGATGCTCGGAAATCTCAAGCATGCCACGAAAGAGGAATCGAACTTTGCATTATAGACAACTCATCAATGAAAAATTTTAAACCCGTCAAAGCACAGAAGTTCCTCGACATCATCAAAAACATCATTGATATCAAACTTGGTCGGTAAGGTGGGATTTTAACCCACGAGCCTCTCGGTCCCAAACCGAGCGTTCTAAACAGACTGAACTACTTACCGTTATTTTTTTTATTTTAAATTCTATACATCCATACTACTATGCTCGAACGAAGATATGTATCATTGATCCTAACCAGACTATCATCTATTTATTTTCTTCTATTCATCCTTTGGTTTAAAACTTCCACCCATTGTATTAAAGATAAAAAAAGATTACATGTTAATTATGGTGCAAGAGACAAGCACTCTACTATACTGAGCTACACACTGAAAAATGGTTGTCCAAGCGGGAGTCGAACCCGCGACCCCAAAATTACCTGCCACTATAGTTTTCACTACCAATTTTTCAGAGGTCTTACGCTCCGCGTGAACCGTCACTGTTTGTTTGTGGTCTGGACTATACTATTATCATAACGACACCGGCAAGAATCTCTTCTTGGTTTTACCCGTTGTAAACATATGTCGTTTTAGATACTCCGTGTCTAGTCTCTACACGCTTCCTGATGTTTCAGGGTCGGCTCGGGATTGAGTCGTCTTTTTTGTGAAAAGACAGGCTGTTCCCCGAATTTACGGAGTGTTCATCTCAAAGTTTCCAATGAGAGCTTCCTTTTTTTTGAAAGTTTTGTGCTCTACCTACTGAGCTATTGGACAATAATCTGAAAATTCTATAAAAACAAACTCCAAAAGTATATTTTTACCAATTGAGAATTAAGAATGTATAACGTATAAAGTATAAAGTATAAAGTATAAAGTGAATAATGGATGCGGGTACTAGAATCGAACTAGCGTTCTTTAGATTATGGGTCTAACAAGGAAACCAACTTCCTCCCATCCCGCGATAAAAAATTGTCCGCCGCTCTTTTAAAGGTATAGTTACATTAATGAAAACGTGTTTTACCTTAATGAGACTGAGCTTTCTCCCAATATATGGTCGGAAGAATTGTTTCTCGACACAATAACCCTCGGACTCTGGAACGGGCAACGAGAATCGAACTCGTGTAAGAAGTTTGGTCCCAAACCTCTATTCTTCCATTGAATTATGCCCGCAAAAAACGTCAGTGCTCTTTAAACGTTATGGTTAACACGTTCTATCTTGAGCTACTACCCCATAAGATATCCATACATCTATGTGGCGGAATAGTCCGGTTAAAATTTCGGAATCTTCTGACTCAATGGCAGGAGTTATGGGACTCGAACCCACATACCCTTTCTTAAGAGGAAAGTGCTAAACCGATTTAGCTAAACTCCCATAAAACATCAAAGAAAAATACCCGAGGCTTCCTGTCTTCCCCCAAGCTTGCCTATCACTGAATGCGAGAAGTTAAAGCGTGTAAAATCAAATTGATACTGCGTGGAAGTACTTTAATTCTATCAGCCTAGATCGCCACGTTTGATAGGACTCCCCGCTAAATGAGGTGACTTTTATTGCAACACTGGCATCCCATTGACAAATTTGATCTTGTATTTCATCTTTTTCTCATATGGTAGCCCGACCCAGAATCGAACTGGGAACCCATCCTTAGAAGGGACGTATGATGTCCTTTTCACCACCGGACCATATCAAACAATCTGAGTTATGTACTTCGGCATGACACCGACAACATAGCAAATCACATTTCTCCAATTCGTTTTTCATAACACTAACAGATTGTAGTCGTAACCTTCGGTTTTAGAAACCGACGCTTTGCCAATTGAGCTACATTCCCAAAAACATTATTACGCATTGGTGGGGGCTCTTAGGATTTACACCTAAGTCTAGGTCAAAAAGACCGTCTGAGTTACCATCATCAAACCGTATCAGGCTAATTGGTTAAAGCCTTGCTTTTTACAAGCATACTGAACCCCCTTAAAAATGGAGCATCGTGCGGGAGTCGAACCCGCGTAGATCACCTTGGAAGGGTGACGCCTAACCACTAGGCTAACGATGCATTTTTTTCTGTTAAAACGTTCCCCTTACTCTCAAGGGGCAAGCCGCACCACTCGCATCCTTCCTCGTAGGAAGTTTGCCGGGAGGTGTCCCCAACGATACTTATCCGGACTTGCTTTGCCGCTGTACATTCGGCGATCCGTCCGGCAACATTTCGAGTTGTTCATGTATCGCAAAAATCAAAAACCCGATAAAGCTTCATCCGTCAGGTTCCCGCTCTTTTTTGTTACCTGAAACTCGGTAGAACAAGGAGGGTCACAGGGGATTTTTACCCCACACCGATACGCATTGTGTAATTGGCGTATCTACTCAGATCGTTTATTGCTCATCTTTCAGAATCTTACGGTCGTTGCTAACCGAAAAATTCAGTCGTAATTCAACCAACACCAAGATGCAACTCGATAGGTATTGAGAATTCGCGACTAGGCTCACGACGCAACCCACAAAAATCATCTCAAACCGGTATCTCTTTCCGACAACATTTTACCTACCTTCACGATCTGCGACCTTTCAATATTGTTACGTCCCGAAGTAACACCAAAGACTTCAATATCATTAGGTGTAATTTTTTCAATAACTATCGCAGCTTGACTTCCATGCTTTTTTAGAGTGTCGAAGTTATACACATCGTCAGGATCTCTCTGGAATTCAATCCATTGTCCGACCTTAATCTTCATTGTATCTTTTAATGTCATCAACATTTTTCCTTTTTTTAATCTGCCATTCAACTTAACCCGGTATTTTCAGTAACCAATAACTTACCAGCCTCAACAATTTGAGATCTTTCAACGTTTCCGATACCAACGTTCGCATTAAAAACTTGGAAATCATCGCAATCTATATTCTTACGGATCAACACCGAATCTTGAACTCCAACGTCATTCCACTTGACACGGACCCACTGTCCGATCTTGAGCTTCTTAGCATTCTTCAAGTTCATTTGAATGAACCTTTCTTTGTTTTGGTTTACCTACTGGAAAAGAATTGAGCGGGTATCTGGTTGGGATACTCGGAGCTTTCTTCGTTTGCCATGTAAAAGACCATGTAAAACTAGACATGACCAATCAGAGATGGCGTTTAGTGCTTTAATCCTTCTGAGAAATAAGGAACCACCCCGTATTCTCACCGCTCAAAAAAATAAAAAGGAGGATTTCACTAATGTTCTTCAAAATTATCTTTTTGTAACCGTATTGGATTTGAACCAATGACCTCATCCATTTCGGAATCGCTCTACCAGACTGAGCTAACGATTAGATAAAATTGAATCTATCTCCTAAAACAGAATTAAGGATTTCACCAATGTTCTTCACATAGTTGTTCCTGCTCGCGAAACAGGAACTTTATTTGATCTATCTTTCTGTTTAAAATGGTGGTAAAGGGAAGATTTGAACTTCCAAGTTCTTCGGTTTGGAATCGAAGAACAGAACCGTTCCGTTTAACAAAGTTATCGGAATCAGTCCCACGTTTTCCAGTTTCGTCACATTACCAATAAAAGTTTTGGTGGCTTTCACCAGTGTGAAGATGTTCTACCATTGAACTATAGCCATCCAAGATAGACGAGAGGAATCAAACCTCTGTCTTCCCAAGCATTATACCGACCGAAATCGGAAGAAAAAAGGGGTTTTCCTAACCACTAGAAGAACCGCCCTTGCGGACGGTATGGGATTCGAACCCATGTTACCCCAACTGGGACGCGCTACCGGACTGCGCTACGCGCTGTTGCCAACGCGGTTGGATTTGGACCAACGACCTTCCCACACTGGCATCCCGTAGCAGATTCGAACTGCTCATTTTCGCCTTGAGAGGGCGATGTCCAAACCAAATAGACGGACGGGACAAAAAGCTCCGTTCTCTCCCGGAAAGCCGCACAACATAACCTCCACAGAATCGTACCGTCTGCCATCGCAGTCGTCTATCCTGTTTTTTCGGTCGGGCATGTGTCTCCCATATTTCCCAAAAAGGGAAAAACAATCTCCTAATCGGCATTAAATCAAACACCCATGCGAGGCGTTAGCCTATAGAGGACGCAATGATAAAACGACAATCAGGAGGTTGTCAAATTCATCGTATTCAGTTGTCAGTTCCTACACCTTAATTTCAAGTCTTTCAACCTTTAATCAAGGTCGGGGAATTTCAAGCTCCCCGTCGTTCAAACTCTTCATTCAAATTCTTCGTTCAACATCCACACATTACCATCTCTCGTCTAAAATACGAAAACTTTTTCATTATATCTGAAAAATAAAAACCCCGTTGGCTTTTTCTGCCTTCGGGGTCTTTTTTCTTCAAATACTGTTTCTGATTCACCTATGTAACGATCAGAAAAGAAAAAGACCCCGAAAGTACTGGGCGCGTATCTGCCGCTCCTGTACCGGGCTTCTGTTCTTTCGCAATTCTATGCCACATGTTAACCATATTCTTTCTCTTCTCGTCCAAATGCGGTTAGGGCTATCAAAGTCCTTTCTCACTCGCACAACAATACTATATCATATTTCTGCCTCTCTTTACAACAGTAAAATCAAAAAATCTTTCTTTGTCAAAAAAAATTATCTATCTCCTCTCGTACAATTGCATTAACTTCCCTTATAACCTTGCGCCTAACGGGAACACTGGATAAATTATCCACGTATTTCCCGATCATTCTGTTGGCGACATTATCCGCAACGATCTTTATCAAACAGATAGCATTATGCTTCTCTTTTTCAAGAGTTCTCAAATCAGCCTCATACCGCATTTTCTGTAAAACAAATTCTCTGTCTCGCTGCTCTATTTCATTCTGGGTTCTCATCCATTGTATTCCCATTCCAATGAATACCTCAAAAAATCCTGCGAGAATTCCAAGCAACGATCCAAAAAAATATCCGATTCGGGATGTTGCGAAACAAATCAAACACGGCAAAACTATAGCAAGAATCAAAACAATTCCCATTGTCTGAAGTCGGATGATCCTCATTCTTCTGGTTTCTGCAATTTCCGAAGAATTCCCATTGCAGCCGCCTTGAGCCGTTCCGCAACTCTGATTGCCTGAATCGGTTCCATGTTTACCCATAAGACATCCTTTTCAAAATTTATCTGGACGAAATTATCTGTTTCTCCGACATTAATATCCACGTGAGAATCTTCCGATGTCGTTTTTATTGTTTTTTTCAAATCAGGGACCTTTTTTTAGCATCCTCCATGGCAGTCTGCAACCTCGCAAAAGCGAGCCGGATATCGCTGTCCGAATTATATCGGCTGAGACTGATTCTAAGAGTAGATAACATATCTCCCGACTTATGACCGATTGCTTTCAAAACATGAGATTCTCGTTTACTTGTAGAACATGCAGATCCGGCTGAAAGACAAGTCCCGTATTGAGTACACATGATTCCGCATATCACTTCTGTCTCCACATTGGGAATCGTCACATTAATGATATTCGGCAATCTCTGAGTCGGATGTCCGTTCCGTTTAGCCTTGAAGGAACCACAGAGCGAACCAGCAAGCCATTCACTGATAGACATCAGCCTTTTCATTTCTTTAGGAATTGCGTTATGCGCCAACTCGGCAGCTTTGGCAAACCCGACGATTTCAGGAACAGCCAAAGTACCGGATCTCAATCCTCTCTCTTGCCCTCCTCCATGCAATAAAGGCTCCATCTGATTCTGAATCGACTTGCGGATGTATAAAGCTCCGATCCCCATAGGTCCATGAATCTTATGCGCCGAAAGCGACATCATATCACATCCCACATCATCCACATCGAAATCAACTTTCCCGAAAGCCTGAACCGCGTCACAATGAAACACGGCTCCTTTTTTCTTACACCACTCCGCAATCTTGGCTACAGGCTGAATCGTTCCGATTTCATTGTTTGCGTATTGCACGCTTACAAGAGATAAAAGCGAAGATGTTTTGTTTGAATCAAACCTATCCAAATCCACGATACCGTATTCATCAACGGGGATTTCATATAAGGCATCTTCTTCAGGATTGTGTATTTTCCATCTTGCAGGCTCTAATACAGAAGCATGTTCTGTAGCACCGACAGCCATCTCTCCTGTATCGATTCCTTTGATCGCCCAATTATTAGCTTCCGTTCCTCCGGATGTGAAAAAGATTTCTTCCGGATCGCATTTCAAAATCTCAGAAATGGATGCTCTGGCATCTTCCACTGCTTTGGCAGATTCTCGTCCTAAGCGATAAACGGTTTCAGGATTTCCGTACTTCTCATCCCAATAAGGACGCATCGCTTCCACAACTTCGGGATCAAGAGCCGTCGTTGCGGCATTATCCAGATAAATCTCATATTCATACATTTGAAAATCCGGCTTCATAAGATACTCCTATAATTCTTCTGTTTCAGCCAATTCGGATACATCATCAGACATTATTATATGTTCAAGCAAATACGGGCATCCATCTGGAGCCGAAGAATCCCATTCAATCACGCCTGTCAATTCACACCATGCCTGCGAAGATAAAATCTTAATCCCTTTTGAATTTTGGATCAAAGGACTGATTTTCAAACAATGCCCACATTTACGACATAGACCGAGATTTGCCATTTATTTTTTATTTTTAAACTTCCAAAAACGCCAGAACTGAATTCTCATCATTATATACATCTACTTTTTGTCCAGAGTCAAACATACTGTTGTATTTTTTACCTTTTAGTGGACCAAATAGATATTCATAATAAATCCTATGAGTTTGAAGATTAACACTAATAATCCTTGCTGGAAGTTTTTGATTATTTCGGTAAAGAACGACAATATTACCGATTACCTTATCCGTTTCAGTAATCTTAACCCTTTTAACGCCATTGTTTGATTCCGATTTCTTCACTTCTTTCTCGCCTTTTCCCATTGACATATTCATCTTCCTTATATCACTAACATTATCTTGCTTCCGAACTCTCCATTATAGCCATAATAACGAAATATTTCTATCATTCTTCTATCATTCTTCTTTGTTTTTCACTTCAATGGATGGTTTTATATCCGATTCTGGTTTATTTTGAATCGTTTCTTTTCTAGGTGGTTGTGATTTCGGACCAATATTCCTCAATTTCGACATAATGATAGCCTGAAGATATTGTTTGGCGAATCGATCTATCGTTCCGTCCGGATAAATCAAATGATAGCCCTTCAAACGAGAAAGGGTTGCTCCGACATCTTGCAATCTTATGCCAGCCACAATTCCGAATTTCTCCGCATCATAACGTATTTGATCCCAAAGCCAATTCCATTGCGCCACCGGATCTTTATGATCGCAATCAGAAGCGGGCAAATATTGTATCTGAACCGATTTCCAAGCGATCATGCAGTTTTGCAGTTTCTCATCGTTGACAATGGCGACTATATTTTCTGGCTCATCGTTTTTTTTGAACGAGCTTATCACTTCTCCAAAAGAACTCATTGTTTAGACCTCTTTAAAAATCTTTCATTGCCTTTATCGCTTTACAGATATCCTCAGCCCAATTCCTTTCCGCCAAATACATGCTTCTTGGATCATCCATTTTCCAAGAATCATCACATACAAAATTAATCCTCACATAACGTTTGATCGGCATTGACCTAACAAAATAATCGTGCATTTTATCGGCTGCTCCGTTCAACATTGCCCGTATCAGCCATGCCGCCGTTGTTAATCTTCCTGAAGGATAAGAGCCACCGCTGCAATATGTTCCCGTTCCTATACTGAATATCTCAATATCCTCTATCTTCGCCCCCAATACCCTTACCGCCGCCGATAAGGCAATCTGACTCGGATTGTTAGCGAATATTCCTCCATCGGCAAAACCCTTCCACGGAGGGAAATATGTCTCTGCGGCTGTAGCGCACCGACATACCTCCCAAGCCGGTAACGCCGCATCTTCGAAATTAACCGACGAAAAAACCTTAAGATTTTTTTGACATACATCGGCAGCCGTTATAAAAACAGGCTTTTTAGCATCTCCGAATAAGGCTGAATCAAAAAGATTTTTCAAAGCCAAATTAAGCCCAGTATCGGGATATTCAGATTTGAAAATATTGATTTTTCTCAAAAAAGAAGTATGAAAAATGGTCCCCATCCATTTGTCAAAAAAATCAGGTGAAGCCGGACGTCCTAAAGCCGCGCATAAGACTTGAGGAGCACCAATAGATGTTCCGGCAAATGCGTCAAATTTATCGATACAGTCAGCCTCGGAAATAATATGCGACTGTATCCTTCCGAATACGCCTCCTCCATCAAGCACAAGTATTTTCATATTATTCCTCCCTTACTCCGATAATGCCAAACGCATCTTGCATCCTTTGCAGAATAACGGCAACATATCTGGGGTCTAGCTCGCTTGCATAACATTTTCTACCCATGTTTTGAGCCGCCACCATCGTAGTCCCGCTTCCGCAAAAAGGCTCATACACGCTATCCGTGTCGTGGTTCTGCAAAGGATGAGACATGCACTCTAAGGGCTTTTGCGTGCTATGCCCCGTATCCGACTTTGTGGGCTTGTCTATCGTCCATACCGTAGTTTGCTTATGGTCCCCGATCCAATGCGCTGTAGAGCCCTTTCTGACGCAAAAGACGCAAGGCTCGTGCTTATGATGGTAATGTCCACGTCCAATCACGGCTTGATTTTTTACCCATACAATCAGAGCCCGGATTTCAAAATTACAAGCAATCAAGCTTTCCGCGACCTCATGCGAATTCGTCCCCGCATGCCACACATAAGCCACATCTCCTGGAAACAATTCCCAAGCCTCACGCCAATCCGCCCTATCATCATTCATCACCTTACCGATAGCTCGTCCTCCCAAAATAGAGCCATCCGAATGAAAAGCCTCATTTCGCCAATTGGCGTCATATTCAACTCCATAAGGCGGATCTGTCACCATAATCAATGGTTTAGCACCGTTAAGCAACCTCGTCACATTTTCGGGTTTAGTGGAATCTCCGCAACAAAGTCTGTGATTTCCGATAATCCAGAGATCTCCGAGTTTGGTATCCCATTTTTTCTGAAGCTCATCCAAACGATCAACCTGCGGATCGGCATCACTAGGATCAGAAGATTCCTGAAGCCTGACCCTTAAAGAATCCGCCAAATCATCCATTCTCAAGGACTCAAACAACTCCGACGATTCCGAATTGATCTTTTTCAGCATATCTCCGATATCGCTGTTAAAATCTCCTTGAATAGCGGTGTTGTTCATCGTGATGTTAAGCTTGATTTCCTCCTGTTCATCAAGGTCAACTTCAATTACATCTGTATCCAAAACTCCTTCTTTTTGAAGGATTCCGTAGCGTTGATGCCCACTGACTATATTTCCAGTTCTCTTATTCCAGACGATAGGCTGCACCAATCCGTATCTTTCCAGAGAATTGGTAAGACCTTCTTTTGCCCGTTCCGATATTTGACGCGGATTATAGGCAGCCGGTTTCAGTTCCGACATCGATTTTTTAACCGTTTTCCATTGTGTAATCATTTTTAGTCTCTTTTTAGTCTCTTTTTAGTCTCTTTTTATCCTTCTGCAACCGAAAGATCCCCGGCTTTCATTTTCCATTTATTGCCGCAACATGGACATTCCGTATCCCAATCCGCCTGCAAATTCTTAACCAAATCTTCTCCCGGAGCGTTACCCGAATTACTGTCGAAAGATTGTTCCAAAGAGGTTTTAAGATCGTCCATTCGAACAGATTCAAAAAGTTCCTGTGAAGAATTTTCAACCTGTCCTATGAGTTCCAACACAGGCTCGTCAAATTCTCCCTCAATAGTCGGATTGTTCATTGTCAAGCTTGCCGCGAGTTCATCTTCAGAAGACATATTAACAACGATCATGGGAGCCTCCGTAACTCCCTTTTGAAGAAGAATACCGTATCGTTGATGTCCGCTGATCAAATGTTTCGTTTGTTCATTCCAAACAATAAGCTCCACAT
>Ga0172381_10005532_pt1 | contig 12796 bp, 21 predicted proteins | sample Leawel6488metaG_FD_119754 | JGI IMG/M metagenome (GOLD analysis project Ga0172381, IMG submission 119754) | Leachate microbial communities from a municipal landfill in Southern Ontario, Canada - Leachate well 64-88 metaG | ecosystem: Engineered > Solid waste > Landfill > Unclassified | place...
AACAAAGTAAAAACCTGGATTTTTTAAAATGAAATTTGATAAGTCGTCTCTAGAGTGGGATTATGTAAAACATGACAAAAATGTTTTATGCGAATGGTTGCGCTGGGAAAAATTATTCGACGCCGGTTTACAAGTAAACACTATAAATTCCGAATTTAAATCAATCTTAAAACATGTAAGATTGAAATTAATAAAATGCCAGACATTAGAATATGAAGAATTTGAGTCAACATTACTCGATCTTGATTTTAATAAAAGAATTATTGAAGATTTGTATAAATTAGCAAATAAAGATTTATTTGCATTTATAAATTTCATGTATCATTCAACATCTTTTCATAATAATGAAATTTCTTATTGGACTGAGAAGGGTTGGACTCATAAAGAATCGCGTACGCAACTTTCTTTATTTTTCAAATCGGGTGCGCACAGAACTAACGTTTTAAGACATAATCCTATATATGACGCTTGGTACAAAACAACTAGAATTCCTGGAGCGATTGCTTCATCAAAGTCATATAAAAATTGTAAATCTATAAGGGAAACCGAAATTTTACATGAATTAAATAAGTTCCTAAATGTCGATGAACATTTTTACAGTCCGGTAAACAACAGAGTTTTGAAGACCGAATACAATAAACATAATTTTTTGCATGACTTTTATCTTACTGACTATAACACAATAATAGAATATAATGGTGTATATTGGCATAGGGATAATAATTATGAAATATTGAAAGCCCATAACTGTATATATGAATCTGGAAGAAATGATTCTTTCAAATACATTGCTCTTTGGGAAGATTATTCAACTGATATAAATGAATATGTTGGATTTGTGTTGAAATCTCTTACATCCACTAAACGATTTATTTCTACGCGAGAAAATGACTTCTATGAATTTGATGAATATCGTAAAAAATTTTTGAAAACTGAAAACACTATTTCCAAAATAAAAGATGTCGTGCAGAGCTTGTGTACTGAGTCAAAATGTTTATCTAAACAAGTTAGTTGTGTTGCTGTTAAAGACGGGCGTATAGTATCTACTGGAATAAATGGCACTATGCCAGGTTTGCCTAATTGTGAAGACTATTTTAAAATTCTTTATTTGGAAGAGTATAGCGATAAATTTATAAATTTTGATGAGTTTAAAAATTCTGAAATCTTTAAAGATTTGCACCACGAATGGTCACTCGTGAATGAGATTCATGCCGAACAACAGATGATAGGATACGCGGCAAGGCATGGTATATCATTGGAAGGTTCTGATATCTATGTTAGTTTAGAACCATGCAAAGACTGTGCTAAATTAATATCGGCCGTTTCGCCGGCTAATGTTTTTTATGTAAATGAATACGAAAGGAATTCAAAACAGTCAAGACAGTTCATACGAAATTCTGGAATAAATTTTGAAAAGATTTGAGAAAGTTAATGTACAAAAGCTATAAGATTTTGTAAATTTTATATCATATTATTAAAAGGGCTATAATGGGATTTAAGGAATTTATTGATAAAGAAGCAGTTGTTTTAAAGGCGCCGAATCATATAGATGACTATATGAACAAGTTCACGATATTTCTTGCGGGGTCAATTGATGATGGGACTGCGGAGAATTGGCAAGAAATTGTTGTTGATTCTTTGAAAGATAAAAATGTTTTACTGTTCAATCCTAGAAGAGATGACTGGGGTTCTAAGTATAATTTGAAGCAACAAATTGAATGGGAACTGGACTATCTTGAAGAAGCTGATCTCATAATTTATTATGTAACGAAGGATAGTAAAGTTCCAATTACTTTGCTTGAACTTGGTTTATATATGAAAGATTCTAGTAAGAAAATTCTTATATATTGTCATAAGGATTTCTACAGGTTCACTAATGTTGAAACCACTTCAGAAAGATATGGTCATAAAGTTTATACGGACCATGATCTATTCATTGAAGAAGTTAAAAAATATTGTGAGGGCTAATAATGAGTACATCGTTTATTTTTAGAGGACTTGATTTTGATAGTGTGTTTAAACTAGCTTGCCAGAATCTTTTGATGCAGCCTGAATATGCACCACGCGGTCAAAAGACAAAAGAATTTATTGATGCAACTTTGGTTATTGAAGATCCGATGAAATGTATCTTGACTAATCCGCATCGTAAATTATCGCACAAGTATTTGAAAGCAGAGTTTGACTGGTATCTGTCCGGGCGCCGAGATATTGAAATGATTAGAGAGCATTCTTCTATGTGGGAATCCATCGCTAATCCTGATGGAACAGTTAATTCAAACTATGGGCATTTCGTATTCTATCAGCAAATGGAAAACTATGGAATGAATCAGTTTAACTGGTGTGTAAATCAATTCATTAAAGATGAAGATACACGTCAAGCCATTATAAATTTCAACCAGCCTATTCATAAATATGAAGGCAATAAAGATTTCGTTTGCACTATCAATATGCAATTCTTTATCCGCGATAAGAAGCTGCAATTAAAAGTTAATATGAGATCGTGTGATTTGATCTATGGTGCATCGTTTGATATTCCTTGGTTTGTATTCGTTCATTACGCAATGTTCCAAGTATTAAAACAATTTTATCCTAAGCTTGAAATGGGAAAATTAATTCATAACTCTGCATCATTGCATTTATATGAACGTCATTTCAAGATGTTAGAAAATATCGTCAATGATCCCTTCACAGAATATAAATCTGTTGATCTCGGATCGGTTGTTGATTTGAAAGAATCTCTAAATATCGTGAGGTAAATATGGAAGAAGAAATTAAATTTGTAGATGCTGAATCTACATTCAGTATTAACTTTAGTGATGGCAGTCATTCTGAAATGATTATTGTGAAAAGTAAATATATCTTCAGGCTTTCCAACGCTTATAAAGAATTTCTATCAAAGATGGATATCCCGTATGAATCCGTTTATGAAGAATATGAACAAGATGAAAACCAACTTAGTTTCATGGATAAACTGGAGGATAAATGAAGTACTGTAAAATGCGAGAAGTTAAATCGATTGTTCGGGCGAACGAAGATGACGCCGGTATTGATTTTTACGTTCCTACCTTTACAAAAGAATTCGTTGGTGATCTGATGTCTAAACCAACGAATTCAAAATTACAATGGGCAAGCGCTACATCTGTACGCGTTCCTCCACATGAACAGATTCTTATTCCAGCTGGGATTAAGGTTATCGTTCCAAAAGGATATGCTCTCATCGCAATGAATAAATCAGGTGTCGCGACAAAGAAACGTTTAGATGTTGGAGCTTGTGTGATTGATACTCCATACCGCGGAGAAGTGCACATCAATCTCATGAACACTTCAAATGAACCAGCTGAAATTTCAGAAGGTGATAAGATCGTTCAATTTGTTTTGAATAAGATATCCACAGAACAACCCAAAGAAATTTCGCTAGAAGAATATGAAAAGAATTCAAATACTACCCGCAGTTCAGGCGGTTTTGGAAGCACAGGAACTAACTAAGGAATACACAAAAGGAGAATACCATGTCCGAAGAAAAGAAAAAAAATGAAGTCGAATATAATAAAATTGCGCTTGAACTCATTGCTTCCTTGGCTGGAATTAATCAGTCGGTCGTTTTTGAAAAGGTTGAAGGTGATGAAGAAAAGATTACTGTAAAAGGCGCCGATAGCAACAAGTCAATTGCTTATATCTTTGAAGCACCAAAGCAAGCATTTGATTTCAATGGTGAAGATTGTTCGTTTTTCAATTTCAACGAGTTCTTTAACTTGTTTAACTTGTTTGAGAATCCTAATCTTGAACAGGATGAAACGAATATCAAAATCAATGAAGGTTCTTCTGAACTCGAATATCGTCTGACTGATCGTGAACTGATCAAGAAGACTTTCAATCGTGTTAAGTTTGAAGATCCTGATGTTGATTTCATTCTTGATTCTGAATTGTTGAAGAAGATGAAGAACCTTGCTGGAAAGGCAAATATCAATGCCGAATACATCAAGTTTGAGGTTGTTGGTGAAACTTTGACTTATACACTGTATAACGAAAAGCATCACAACACTTATAAAGAATCTCTTCCAGTTGAAAATCCCAACGATGTTGAATTTTCTATTGAGAACATTACCCGTGTTTTTACTAAGATCCCGCCGGCGAGTTATCGTGTTGCAATGAAGGAAGAGGGCCTGATTCGTTTCTCGATGATTCGTGAAGATGACATCAGTGTTGTTATTTACACCGCGGATGCTGAGGACTAATAATGGAACAACCTATCGTTGAAGAAGTCAAGGAAGAAGAATACACAAGTATTAATTCCGAAGAGGCTGCCGCTGAAGAAATGAAAAAGATTTCTGAGATGGCTCCTTTTGACCAAATCCGATATGCTGCCGATAAGTTTGGGGTTGTCCTTAGAGACCCCAAACCTTCTTGCCGTAAATGTTACGGAAGAGGCTATATTGGAATTCGCTATAATCCAATTACAGAGAAGAATGAAGAACCGATTGCTTGCGCTTGTGTTCATCCAGTTATGACCGAAGCAAGAAAACATGAATATGATAATCGCGGATTTCTTCCAAAGAATCGACGTGAACGTCGACTGGCTGAAAAGCTATCAAAGAAATACGGAGGTTAATATGTTCGGAAAGAAGAAACGTACTATTATTCTTCATTGTGATGTTGACACTGTTCCGCATGACAAAGTTGACTCGGTTCTTGAAAAAAGAAAAGAAGCGTTTCGTTGATCAGTTGAACGATTCAAAAAATTACAGAGTTATTGCTGCGTACAGCACTACTGGTGTTAGCGCAATGTGGGAACCATAAAAAATGAGTAAGAAGAAAGCTGCTAAATTTATCTGGTTTGAGAAATTCAGACCGGAGTCCGTTAAGGATGCCGTATTGCCTTTAAAGTTTCAACGGTTCTTTACGAATATTGTAAAGACTGGTGAAATTCCAAATCTTCTTCTATATTCATCTACACCAGGGTCAGGTAAAACTACGATAGCGAAAGCCCTTTGTAATGATGTTGATGCTGATTATATCTACGTCAACATCTCCAGTGAATCTGGTATTGATACTTTAAGGTCTACAATTATGGATTTTGCTTCAACGAAGTCTTTCAATCAACGACCTAAGGTTGTTATTATGGATGAGGCCGATGGTGCAAGCCCTGCATTACAAAAAGCCTTGCGCGGATTCATCGAAGAGTTCCATTCGCATTGCCGTTTCATTCTGACTTGTAATTATATTACAAAGATCATTCCGGCGCTTCGTGAAGGCCGTTTGATGGAATTTGACTTCAACATGACCGACGCTAAAAGCGTTGAACAGATTAAGCCAAAACAGGCTAAACGATTGGCGATGATTTGTCGGTTCGAAGGTGTGGAATACAAACAAGAAATTTTGGATCGTCTTGTAGACGAAGCTTATCCGAACATGAGAAAGATGATTAGCATCTTGCAGAAAGGTGCATCTATGTACGGAATTATCGATGAACAGATTTTTACTAACACTGGTATATCTACTGAATTGTATGATTTGATTCTCAATAAGAAATTCACTGCGGCTCGTAAACATATTATCGAGGCATCGTATAATTATGATGAACTATTCCCTTCACTATATAGGGAAATGGTTCCAATGATTGACGATAAACAGAAGCAGGCCGAGATAATTATTTTGCTTGCTGATTATCAACACAAACATGCGACAGCAATTGATCCTGAATTGAATTTCTCTGCTTGCATGCTTGAAATTATTGGTTCGTTATGAGAAAACATATAGATCTTCAAACAGAATTCAAGATAAGCAAAAACAAGTTTGTTTCTTTTGGTTTTATTGAAGAAGCATTTTGTAACAGCGGTCTTAAAACTTGGTCATGGTTTTCTTTTAGATGCGCATGTGTGCGGAAGGAAGATCATCCAAGTTTTAATTTCGCTTTAGAGATTCTAGGTTTTCATTTGTTCTTTAATCCGCTTGATTATAGCGATATCATTAATGATGCTCGCCTAGCTGCATTAAACATAGAATTAGGAAAATTATTATGAAAAATAAATCTCCGGAAGTTATAATGTATTCCAATTTTAAAGATATGAAAAACAGACATGGTGTATATGCTCTACTTGATATGGAATCATGCGTATCATGTTCTCAATATATGAAGGACCTTAAGGTATACAACATTAGTGACTGGACTATTGTCGCAATGACTAAAGAAAATTCTGAAGAGTTTTTTGAGGTCGAAGGGTTAAAGCCGCCGATCACTCGTGTTTATAATAACGATTTAATAGAAGAGGAAATAAAAGGAATTCTTTATGCGGCTCAGATTAAAAAGGTCTATAATGCATTTTCCAAAGTTGTCAATAGTCTAAACGGACAAACGAATAAAACATCTTCCGAGGACTTTGAGGTAGTGCCAGCACACCAAAAAATGTTATTTGTGCAATGTTTTTTGGTGAAACGAATTTTAGACATTGAGATTCTTGGACAACGTATAACGGCAAGGGAAAATCAGTGGGTTGTTATGTATGAAGATAATAAGATTGAAGTTCTGGATGCTATTGATTTCAACCGGCGGTTTGAATATGATTAATCTACGAATCATATAAGTGATATTGGAGCATTCACAATCTCTAACGAAACTAAGCCTTAGCCTATACATTTTTAAGAATTTGACCAAGGAAAATTACAATGATTTATTATATCGTCCCAAAACATTCGGAAAAAATTTGTGAAGAATATATTTCGCAATATGTCGATCCGGGAAGAACGGTATACATTCAGGATTCTCTAGAGCGACGATCCATGATGAAAAAGTATAATGATGGTATTCGTTTTTTAGAATACCAACATCATTTAGATGATGATGACATTATTGTATTCGTCCATGAAGACGTTAAGCTTATGGATCCTTATTTTGAAACAAAGATTATAAATCATTTCAGAAATAATCCCAAACTTGGTGTCGCTGGTATATATGGAACTGTTGCATATAACGGTGGTGGTTGGTGGAATTATGATAGAGAACTTAACGCAAGGGGCCATATCATACAAGCCGGCCCAGATGGAATGGGATCCTTTCCTATGGTGGAACATAGGGGTAATCATTTTGATATAGTCACTGCCGATGGATGCATGCTTGCCGTAAAATATGCAAGATTAAAACAAGGTAAGTTTAGAGAAGAATGGGAAGGGTTTCATCATTATGATAATTCGTTTTGTATTGATACTTTAATCCATACGGATTTTGATGTGGGTGTCCTCGATATAACAATTTACCATGCAAGTATAGGCGAGATAAATAAAGGATGGCATGAAGGATCTAAATATTTAATGAAGCACTATTCTGATTTAGGTTTAACGTTTCCTATCACTAAAGTTGGTGTTTTGGCCTGGAAAAGGAGTATAAATATTAAAAACGAAATTGATAATATGGAGACATAACATGGCATCTTTTATGGAAATTTATTCAGCGGGACTATATTTAACGGAAGCCTTTCAAGCTAAGGATATGCTTAGGGCGGTTGATAAGATACAGAAATATCTTGAACGTGCTACTGGAATGAAATTTGTATATGCTACTAATGAAGAATTTAAAAATAAGTATGGTGATACACAGATTGGTATTCGTTATTTTATCGGAAACGATTTACAGTCAGTTCGTTTTAATTGGGAGCGCGGACAATCAAGCGTAGAGATCTCATCTATTGATGTATGGGATAACAACTCAAATAAAAATAAGTATTATCACATTAACACTAAAGGAATTTCTGTTGCTAAAGTCCTTCCTTCATTAGCTGAATTTATTAAGAAGCCCCACTTAGATGAGATACAATATGGTTCAACTTTTGATGGGAAAAAAATAACTGTCAACGGAACTACTTATAAATCTAACGAAGATGCAATTGAAGATCTGGCAAAACAAGGAAAAGATGCAAATGAAATCGCTGATATAACTGGTATTAAACTTTCAGAAGTTCAATACTATATGAAGAAGTCTATAAATGCGGTTCTTGGCGACTCTAACGAAAAGAGAATCTCGAGCCCAGATGTTGGTGCCGCTGAAAAATTGTTTAAAAGTAAATATAAAACTTTTGTTGATTCAACAAAGACGATCTCAGAGCTTGAACCGTTGGTTAGTATGGTTGCTTCTGGATTCAGGTCTTCTCTTATTGTATCAGGTGTTCCTGAAGCCAATAAAACATACACCATTAAAAATATTCTGTCTGCGCATGGTCTTGCAAGAAATAACGGTTACGTTTTAATTAAAGGTAATGCAGACCCTATGGGTCTTATGGAGACCATGTTTCTTAATAGATCTTCCGTTATCGTATTTGATGATATGGATTCTATTTGGGGTAATGAAGACTCAGTTAATATGTTAAAGGCCGTTCTTGATTCAAACAAAGAAAGGCTTGTATCTTGGAAGTCTCCAGCTTTGTATGATGCAGAAGCCTTAGGCATTGTAGCTTATGAAGACCAGCTTGCATATTATCGTGGTGAATCGGTCGAAACTAAAACCGGCACGATAACTCCGAAGAAAATTGGTATGCTTCCTAATGAATTCATTTTTTTAGGCGGCGTTATTTTTATCACTAACCTTCATCAGGATGATTTAGATGACGCTGTTAAGAATATATCAATGACTATTGATGTTACTTTTAGCCCTCGAGACATTATCGGAATTATTGCTAACATCATTCCTAATTTTGAAGTGACCGTAAAGAATCAGTCAACGAAGCCTTCTAAAGCAACCCAACTTATGGCACTAGATGCTCTCGATGAATATGCATCAGGAAATTCTGATAAGTATATCTCAGTTAGAACCTTTATAGGATTCTTAACGGGAGTTTATTCCGGTGCAAAGAACTGGAAAGAACTGGCCTTAAAATATTTCATATAATTTTTAAACATTGGGCTATTAGAGATTTAATAGCCCAATGTTTTTTATTTTTTTGAAAAAAGGTTTGTCATGGAAGAAAACGAAAAAACTAAATTATCACTCTTTGATCATTTGAACATTATCACTCTTGATAAAAGAAATTTAGAGGAAGAAGAACTACCTTCCTATACTCCATATATTATAAATCGTTTCGTATCAATGGTAGATCATTATTTGCCTGTTGTGAATCAAATTAACAGATATGATTTACCAAAGGATGTACATCAAAAATTCATGTGTGCATTCTTGCCAAAAAGAAAACAATTTTTCAAGTACATTAAAGAAAAGAAAGAAGACCAATCCTTTGAACGCGAATGTCTTCAAAAGTATTTTGAGTGTGGACTGAATGACGTGGATTCTATGATTGAAGTTATGTCCGTTGATGACCTAGAATTTGTAGTCGGCAAATACAGAACAATGACGGAGAACAATCATGCCCATAAAAAAAGGAAAAAATAATCGTTATGTATACGAAAACCCCAAAGATTTAGATGGGACGCCATATTGGGTATCTACTGTAGAGAAGAATAAAGATCGCCTTGTCGGATTTGTAGAAGGTCTTTGGACGGGTTTTAATATCTTAGAAGAAAATATATATTACGAACCCTCATTAGGATTATCATCGGAAAGATATACGGATATTACGGCTGAAGGTAAATCTTTGTCTATATTAACAAAAGAAGAACTTAGAGAATTTATTCTTAATCTTATCAATGATGGAATTGCTAGAGGAAACAGCAAGCATCCAGAAAACAAAGTTGATATGTCAGAATATTTCTATTATGCTTCTTGTTCATGCGGAATGATGTATTCTTGGAAAGAAGCTGTTGATATTCCCGAGAAAGATTTTTGCTGTTCATGTTGCGGAAGAAAGGTTATTGAATATATTGATGCGGAAGATAGAGATATTGATTATGTAGGCTTGGACAGAGAAGTCTTTGATGAACTTATGACGGATATAAGAGCCTATTTAGGATTATGATTATACATCGACTATTGTGATAATAACATCAATGAAAATGATATTAATTGTATATTTATTTTATAATAAATGTTGAACGCTAAATAAAGGAGACTATCATGGAAATTTCAAAGATTCAAGTTTATCCTGTTGCTGGTTCTGCTTCCTTAAAAGGGTTCGCCCAAGTTACTTTGGATAATTCGCTTAAGATTACCGGCCTTAAAATTTTTGATGGGCCTAAAGGATTGTACATTACATATCCGCGTAACCCAAAGTCCAAGAAGAATCTTTGTTTCGCTTTTCCGACTGATAAATCTCTGCGTGAACATATTGAGGAACGGGTGGTGACTGAGTTTACTAAAGTTAACGATTAATCTGTATGATCCTAAATCTTAACTGCAAATGGTCCTCTTCTATTATAAATAAAATAGAAGGAGGTTCTTTTATGAAAATTTTTGATTTCAAAAAGTTCATGAGACTCCAGTGTGAAGAGATTCGCAGGCACAAATGGATTGAATCTGAAAAGGTAGGTTATGATTTAGGAAAAGACGCAGAACTTGACTGGATTAAGAAATATGCAGTACAATATAGAGACTTTGCAAAAAGATGCGAAGTATTTTATACGGAGGAAAAATGAAAAAAGTATTATCAATTGATGGAGGCGGCGCCTGGGGAATTGGCGTAGCCAAGTTTGTAATGAATTGGGAACTAGATCACGGAAAGAAATTTTGCAGTCAGTTTGATGCATTTGCTGGAACATCAACTGGGGCTATTATAGCAGCATTGTTTGCCGAGGAGTTCTCGGGCATTGAGATTTATGAACTTTACAGAAACAATCTTAAAGACATATTTGATTCCCAGCCGTGGTATAATAAACTAAATCCTTATGCTCCAACATATTCAAATGAAAAGTTAAAGAAGCTATTAAGAAAATATTTGATCGGCGGAATGGAAGAGTTTAAGAAACCTATCTTTATTCCAGTGTCACGATCTAATGGTGTACAAGAAAAAGTATTTGACCTCGGTGATATTGGCTTTCCTAAATGGAAAGCCGTATTAGCAAGTACGGCTGCGCCAACATACTTTGATCCGGTTGACGGTATATACATGGATGGTGGTTTGTGGGCAAATAATCCCGCTGATGTTTTACAAGCTGGACTTGTGGATTCTGCAATGCATGGAAACTATAAGATGCTTTCATTTGCAACAACCGGTTCATATTCAGAAAGAAAATCGGTTGCAAGAATGACCATTCTAGGATGGGGTAAATACATTATCTCCGATTGGGTTACTGGTTCTGGTGAAGGATCAAGTTATCGTGCGATGAAAAATATCGGGAAAGAAAATTTCCTAAGAATACAACCCAAACTAAAATCTAATGAAAACTTCGCGATGGATAATGTCGCAAAGGCCAGTAATATGGAATCTGTATGGGATAGGGAATACCAAAATGTAAAAGAACGGTTAAACACATTTATGAAAGGATAAAATTAAATGTTATTAGTTTGCAAGCAATGTGGTCACGAACAAGAAAAAATAAATCTTGGTCGCCGTGTTACTTATAAATACAGCAATGGATTAAGTCTATACAAGACTCCTGAAATGCGCGATTGGAAAGAAGTACCAACTGACAAATGCGAAAAATGTAAAAATGAGGATATGAATTTTCCTATTGAACATTTTTCCAATATATCCGGAAAGGAATCAGGGCGCAGAGATCCTAAGTCTTCGTTATATTGGAAGAACGGAAAAACCGCTGACCAGATTTCACATGTAATTGCAGGAGAGGCTGAACCATACTAAGGCGCATATATGATGTTTGATCAAAATGAAAAGAAAATTAGAAAGATTAAATCCGATTCATATTCACGAAAATATATAAGGACAAAGTTAAGCCAGTACTGTTTACACGAAGATACTAATGATGAATTTTTGACATATTTGAAGAAGAACTGAGTTATAAAGAAACGAAAGTAAAAATTAAAAGCAATTCAAACAGATAAAATTGCGGAGTGAAAAATGTACGATACACGAACTGACAAGTTATTGAAATATATTGAAATGCAAATTGTTGCCGTCAATAATTTTGACGAAACTAAAGGGAAGAAAGGGGTGGACGCAAAGATAGTAGCTGCACACAAGAAAGGTTATATTGAAGCACTACAAAATGTGGAGAAAGTAATCAAAGATTATATGAAGTATTAATAACTTTTGTTTATGATAATTTGATTGTAGCGAACTGTTTGTTTATCCGACAAACAATATGAAAAAATCAGTGTCATTATCAAATAGAAATTTATTTATAATTATTGACGGCGAACAACTATTCAAATTATCAAAAGACGAAATAAAATTAAAAATCTTTTTTCTTAAAAAAAATATACGATGGAAAATGCTGCATTCTGTTACAAAAATTAGCCGGCTGCCGCACTTCATTTTTTCATTAAAAAATATAGGATGTATATATTTAACTGAAGATATATTTTGGCATATAGAAAAGAGAGACGGAACTTATATAAATACTAACAATATAGAAGATATTTTTAATATTTTATAAAGGTTGTATGATTTAATTATTTATATCAATTTTATAAGAATGATAATGAAATGATTTAAGTAGTTTGTTTGAATAATTTTTTTCTGTTTGCTATATTTTCAATATCATTGAACAACAAAATAAAAACTTGTTGCTGATGATAAAAAATATTGAGACACTGCTTCTCAATAGATGTTTAAAATTTTGGAATAGTCTTTAGCCCATGCGGTAGGATGCCTAGCTGTTAACAAAGTGGTCATCGGTTTAATTTCTGCCCATGGAGTTAGTTAAAACTTAAGGATGTAGCGCAGTGGTAGCGTTCTTGATTTGGGATCAAGTGGTCGTGGGTTCGAATCCCTCCATCCTTACTATCTTTCACAACCTA
>Ga0172381_10005533_pt1 | contig 12794 bp, 16 predicted proteins | sample Leawel6488metaG_FD_119754 | JGI IMG/M metagenome (GOLD analysis project Ga0172381, IMG submission 119754) | Leachate microbial communities from a municipal landfill in Southern Ontario, Canada - Leachate well 64-88 metaG | ecosystem: Engineered > Solid waste > Landfill > Unclassified | place...
GAGTTTGAGTTCTAGGCCACAACCACCCCCTGTCTGTTTAATACATACTCCACCCGTTCCAATTACATCACTTGCTGTTTCTCCACCAAAGAAGTGTTTGCCAGTATTCGTCGCATAATAACGGAGACTTGGAGTATACGTATAACCATCTGTTAAGGATGCATCCGTATAGAGACCGTAATTACCTGCACTAGTTGCTAATAAGCCAGCAGCTGTTGACCTAGCATAGTATGAGCCACCTACTCGTTCGACTCCAGCTCCAATATTAAAATGATTATCAGAGACAGAAGCCATATAGAGACCTTCGTTTGCAGTTTCTCCTAGGTGGAACTTGGCTGAATCGGTTGCCCCTGTGAGCATATCAATTCTACCTACAATAGTTGCGACACCATTCAACCATAAGTCTTTGAATTTATATGTAGTTGAGCCTAAGTCATAAGTATGATTAGCAGCTGGTATCAAAGAAGCATCATTCAAATAAGCTTTAGCAAGAGCTGTATCTAATTGAGCATGAGTATTCGTACCAATATCTGACAGGGAAGTATGTGATTTTGTTGTTATATCAGCGATATCTGAAGTTGTTTTATTAATCTGTGCCCAAGTATAATCATTAGAAGCAGCACTTACTGCTCCCGTTCGTGTGTTAAAGGAAGAAACGCCTGCGATACCAGCTTCAGCAACAGGTTCAAAAGCAGCACCAGTCCATGCCAAGAGTTGGTTATCATCAGTATCATAAAAGAGTTGACCAAGAACTCCAGATGCTGGGGCAGTGTCTCCTTTTGGAGGAATGAACCCACCAGAGGTTAGATTAAACAGGTCAGTTTCGACCAGTTGCTTAAAAGGTATCTTCGGCATTATAATATCCTATCAAGTAGAGTATACTGCGACAAGAACATCAGTTGTTGCCATATCAACAGCCGTTCCAGTTGAGGCAAGCCAAGTTATCGTTTGACTAGATACTGTGAAGTCCTTGCCAGCTCCATATTCTTGCTGTACGCCATTTAAAAATACTTTAACAACCGAACCTGCCCGTGGAGCTGTCGTTAAGGTGTCAGTCATAGCAGTATCAGAGCCAGTGATGAGTTCAGTATCAATTGATTCTTGAACTTCGGTTAGTGCGTGGGTGTGGTTAGCACGAGCAAGGCTTGAACTGTCCCCTTCAGCATTCGTTCCAGTAATCCCGACAGCAGCAGCACAAGCTACTGCGTGTTGATGGTCCTTTCGAGAGAGTCCAGCACCAGAGCCTTCAGCTGCTGTGTCCCCTGCGTTAATTGTGCTAATAGTTCCAGTTGTGGTGTCAACCTGGGTTGAGGTAATCGTTGCGTCTTGAATTTGTTTGCCAGCAATTAAAGGCATTTGTTGTTCTCCTTAAACATATTTGATAATGACCTTATCACCGACTTCAAAATTAAAAGAGTGATTTGTCCAAGTAATAGTGGACCCAGAAACAGTAAAGTCAAGGACATCATCATAAATAATACCATTTACAATAAAGAAAACGCTGTTTGGGTCCGTAGGTCCGGTCGATAGACTAAAAGATATTTGATTGAGTGTGGTGTCGAATTCATCACTTTTCCAAACAGTACCGCCGCCTCCGCCTGTCGTTCCAGAGCCATCAATGGTTATGGTGGATGGTGTGCCAGTTGTTCCAGATACAGTTATTCCACCCGTTCCCACAATGTTTAATAATTGTTCAACATCATTGGCAGCAATTAGTTCAGTGTCGGTTTGTATTTTATCCCAAGTTCGACTAGTTCCAGCCCGAACCTTCGGAAGAGATATTTGACGAGTGGTGGTTCTAGGAAAAGGCATATCATTTCCTTATTTACTTCGTGATTCCATAATAGCAAAAGTAAAATTACCGTCTACGGTTTCACGGATGATATTGAGAGTGTCGAGATAACCATTTGTTGCTATGTAGTCAATTGTATCACCAGGTAAAAAGAAAGAGTTGGTTGTGGTTGCTGCTTCAACACCAGAGTCAAGGTGGTAATAGCAAGCTTCAGTTGCTGCTACTTTATAAGTGCTGTTCGTTTCCATAAAAAAGCTTGTGCTCGTATTATTAAATCCGATGCCAGAACAAGTTGCGGGGCAACCGTATATTTCGCCAAAGAGTTTTTCGTTTCTTGAGCCCATTATATATCTCCAAAAGAGTAAGGGGAAAAGGAGTGAGGGGCAGGATAACCCACCCCCCCACAAATAATCAACTATCAGCCGTCAACGTCATCTTCGATACAAACTGCGTAAAGGTCAACGAGTTCATCAGCATCACCCGAGTACCAACCCATAAGGTCGAAGGCACGAGCAGTAATGTTTTCGTCAACATCAACGCCGATGTCCTGGATGTAAGCATAACCAGCTGCTTGCTTCGAGAACATAAGATTTGCGTAAGTATCAGAGGTATCACGGAAATTGATTTTGGTTGAAATGAAAGTTGGTATTCCGTAAGGTTGACCAACAAAACCATTCAAGTTCGTCATTCCTTCGCCAAACCCTTCAACAATCTTCACACCAACACTTGAGAAAGCAGCTGCGTCATCGAGTTCAGCACGGAGCTTACCCCAAGATACAGGATGAAATACTGCGTAATAAGGAGAAGGAGCCTCGGCTGCTTCAAGGGTTGAAAGGCCAAGCAAGAAATCAGCAAGGGCAACATTCGAAGCGCTGCTCTGGTCGTTAATGGTAGTGGCAGGGTCCATAGCGTCGATGATGAGTTCGTCTTCATCAGCAGCAAGGGCACGACCGATTTGTTCACCATAAGGGGCCAAGTCAGAGAAGGGGTCAGCGTGTAAAGCACGTTTAGAAATTTGAACATACACTCCACGTTCCACAGGGGTCAGGGTTACGCCGTCACTTGACCAAGCAGTGGAACCAGGAGCTGTACCTTCCGTTAAACCGGCAACGGCTAACGCCTGGAAGCGAGGAACCACGATGGAACCAGCACCAGGAGGAAGTTGTTCAGAACGAACGAGGGGACGCATTACACGATTGGCATATGCCGCACTTTGAGCGTCAGCAGAAACGATTTGACCAACAAGGTCATTAAGGGTAGTACTGTTCGAAATAGTCATAATAAAACTCCGTTATTCGCCCTTTTGATGGGACTGTGTTATTAATAGCGATTTGTAATAATCCCGCAATGCAGCCCGACTCTTCGCATCGGTTTTAATTTCGTTCATTGACTTGTTCCTAAACTGACCACCAGCTTTCGGACCTGGATTATTACTGTTCTCTTTCCTAGTTGCCATTGCTTGAGGAGCTGCCACTTGAGGAGCAAGCGATTGTTCACTCTGGGATTCGGATTGATTGACTAAAAGATGTGGGTATTTTTGGACGAAAGATTGGAGTGCTTCCTGAACACTCTGACCTTCGGCAACACTAACCCAACTCGGGTCAGCATTAATTCCCATTCTTGTCATTTCCGAACCTAGTTGAACGGTCTTTATTTGAGTCTCTAACTCTCGGACCTTCGTTCTCCAGCTGGCGTTTTCATTACGTAGTTCTTTAACATACGATTCTGAAAAACTCTGCTCTGGCGCTCTTACTTCATTCTCCATTTTCTTCTTCTCCATCTGCTACCACCTGGGCAGCGGGTTCAATTAACTCTTCCACTAAAGGAAGTTCAGGGGGCAGGGAATCATTCCCTATCTCCTGATTTGATGAATTCATTTTATCATTAAACGCTACATTTTCAAGGATAACAGCCTCTGCCTCTTCCTTCGACAACTCTGGTTTACGTCGCATCAGTTCGTCAGCAGCAGTCTTAATACCAAGTTCAATATCTTCTTTAAGGGTGTCATTCTCTTCAGTCAATGGAAGGATGGATGATTTGACGTAGGTAATGTTTAGCTCTTCAAGTGGCTCTATCCCTAGTACAAACAGAATTGTATTGGCAAGGGCCTTTTCATACTTCGACCATCTTATGCCCTTCTCTTGAAATACTTGAAGAAGGGGGAACCAGCGAATCATTAACTCTCTTCCACTGTTTCCATCACCACCACCAATTACCGATATCTTCGGAACATTGGATAGCTCGTAGGCTTTCTCTTCCAAGAACTTTATATATTCAAGAACGTCTGCGAGTTTAGGATTAGTCTGTAGAACTTCAGCGGTGGCACCAGCGGGAAGGTTGAATGCTCTGCCTGGGTGGATGGATACGACGGTGTCCCCTCTGGTTCCAGATAGGGCAATGGGTGTAAATGATTGGAATTTGATTGAGAAGCCAAAGTCAGTAAGGGTTCGATTGATTGTTTCATTGAGCAGGCGAAGGCCACGAGCAGGAGCGTGTCCGAAGTATTGGTCGTATACCTCGTCTCCCTTGAAATTGACAAAGGGTATCATATTGTAGGGGTTGGGTTCTTGACCAAGTAAAACGTTTCCTTCGTATTTGTAGATTGTCTCTGGTGTCCAGATTTGTTGTTTCAACCTTCGTTCCACGCTAAGGTCATCACCTACCACACGGTCCACCATTTGAACAATGCTAATGGCATCTAGTTCTCGGCTATCGTCTTCATTGGCAAGTGCGGTAATATTGGAAGCATCATAAAGGCGCAATTGAATCTTGTATTCAAAGTTGTCATTGAACACAGGGAGAATCAGTGCGGAGCCTGTAAGCTCTGCGAGTAGGTCGGCTTGAAGAAGGAGTTGGTCAATGTTGTTCTCTTTATAGATGTTCTCGATTACACCAATGGATAGGTTGGAACCGACGTATTCACGAAGGGGTGGTTGCGAGTATAGCAAAGATGTCTTCTTCTTTACAATTGGTTTAAGGATGTTTAATACTGTTGGGGATTGGTCATCGTTGAGCAACTCGATTGACTGTTCCTGTTTGTCGTAGAAGTAGTCCTTGTTCAAGGCCATCTCTTTCCTTCGTTCGTCTTCTTCGGATGAGAAGTTTTGACTAAGGGCACGACCTATTAATTCAGGGGGCAGGTTATTCAGCATGGGTTGTTCCTTCTTCGCAAGATGAGCAAAGTTTACGGTTAGGGTCTTTACTCATATATTTTAGCCCACATTTACCACAGCGCAAGAAACGAGTTTGTCGAAGGGCAGGGGACTTTTCACTAAGATAATCTTGTTGAACAATGTTGCTTGCCACATATTTGGAAGTATCAAAGGCATTGATGAAGAAGTAGCGTAAGGCGTCGACTGCGTGGTCGTGGATTCCGTCCTTCTCTGGTTCTTCCGATATATCCTTCGAGAAGTAGGACTTCGCCTTGTATGAGTAGCCATAGATGGAACGGATGAGGTTTGGTGCTCCCTCCCTTACTACATACAATCTTCTCTTCTTTTTGGCATTACATATGAAAGCTCGGACTAGGGCAAGGCCTGGGGCAATGCGGGAACCTTTATTAATTACTTCATAACCACCTTCCATACGGAGGGTATCGACAGGAGATAAACCACTGGTTAATTCTTCAGCATTACCAGCAGGGTCAGTAGCAATGAACTTGACCTCGGACTTTCTTATCTTGTTGGCAACAAGCTTTCGTTCCATCATCTCTAGTATCTCGGACATTGTTTTTCGGCTTTCATATATTTCATCAAATATGACCACCTCGTCAGTAAGCCTTGAGACAGCTGCGAAGATTATACTTGTGGGGTTGGCATATCCAAAGTCAGCTCCAAGGTAAATGTCATGTTCACTAAAGTTATATTCGAAGGACTCGATAATGTTGGCTTCGTCAAAGTCGCTATACACCATCCCCGCCTTCGTAACAAACTCTGCTAAATACTCTTGCTTAAAATCCTGCTCCGATAATTCATTCATTGCGTCTTCTATATCAGAAGGGGAAATTAAAGGGTTGATAGATGTGGGCCAATGGTCAACCATCCATCCTTTTATGTCGGGACGTTTAGCGTATTCATGTTGTGTGTAAAACCAGTTGCGACCATTCGGACTTGAGATGAGCAAGGCCTTTCCTTCTCTATCCGATAGGGCAGGGCGTAGTACTTTCTTCCACACATCTTCTTGCTGAAATGCTGCTTCATCCATAACAAGGAACGTGAGGCCACGGCCACGTAGGGCATCGGGGTTGTCGGAACCCTTGAAGTATATTTGACTGTTGTTAAGGAACGTAATGCGAAGGTCTGTGTATGAGATGTTCTTGATAGCAGGTTTAATAATAGGGAGGATGTCCAGGATGAACTGCCAACCAATTTCCTTCGCGTCTCGATAGGTGGTTGCTACCCACCATCCAAGTCTGTTGGAGGAACCCAAGGCATGTGCTAGTAATTCATAGAAGGCAAGCTTCGTCTTCCCTGCCCTTCGACCTGCTACAATTAATTTAAATCTCTTCTTACTATTGTGGATAATAGATTGATAATGGAAGGGAGCATATGGAAGTTCAATATTCATATACTGCGTCCTTCCTTGTTCATTATGTTCCATTGTACCAGGGCAAGTACATAATCCTCTTGCTCTGTTCGTACCCCTTGCTTAATCATCTTCGCTCTTATTAACTTTAGCTCGTGAACAGTCTTGTTCAAATAACGTTTGTCATTTAACAAATACTTGATGAAGATTGAATCATTCATTTATCCTTCCCCTTCGACAATAGTATTTCAAGAATTCTATTTTGGATTTCTTTTATCTCTTTTAATTCTTTCTCTATTGCTCTTACTGTTCCATCTGATAATGATGTCTTTAATTTTTCATTTATTAATTCCACTTGAGTTTGTGCTTGAGATGTTTTGAGTTCTGTTAGTTGGGACGTGTGGGCTTGAACTGTGTTGGCAAGCACAGCCGCTGAGCTAATCGTTCCTAAAGAAAATAAAATGATGAACCAATATTGGGATAAAAATTTCATAATAATTATTCCTCGTCTTCTTCTTCGGGAACGGATGGAGAAATGTTGGAAAATGAAAATGATATTGAAGCAATAGAAGCTCGTTGGTCTTCAAGTTTTTCTAAATGGTCAAGAAGAATTTTGATGTGGTGGTGGGAACCAATGGCTGCGTTGGAGGCCAAAGATTTGTAAACTTCGGGGAGAAAAGTTTTTAAGCGTTTTCTTGAGGCACGGATTACAGCATCCATGAACTCCCCATCCCTTGCCCATTTCGATAAGGTCTTATAATGAACACCCACAGCCTCTGCTATTTCCTCTCTTGACATCTCCCCTTTTGCTAAAAGTTCAATTGCTAAAGCCTGTTTCGCAGTTCGCAACTTGGGAGGTTGGTTATTGTCCTTCTTATTTGGCATTTTGATTTCTCCTTATGGTCCAGTTCAAGTACGCACCGTTGGTTATGGTTTCCCTCTTAACTAAGTGGCATTTACTTACGTTTCCTTCCCCAATATTAACAGTTGGAGTGTCATTGGTGATGGATTTGAGATTAGATGTTTTGATAAAGATGATTTCTGTTTCATCCGTTCCATGGTTGGGGAGAATGAAGCAGTATGAATCGGAGGTGGTGATTGATAGGGATGATGGTTTACCTCTACATTCTATCTCTACACACACGTTCCCTGTCTCTTGAGCTAGCTTGTCTATCTTACACTCTACACGTTCCACTGTTCCATCTACCATAGCGAAGAGTAAGTCATAGTAGCTAAACATACCCTCTATAAAGAAGACATCCTTGACTAAAGGTAAGTGTTCTGTGGTGGTGGGGTTATTGACAAAAAGATAGTTAAGCACCTTGCGTTCGTGTTGAAGGTCAGTTAAGAAGTTTCCCGCCGGATTATTATTATTACGAGGCATTGGGTGTTTAATCTCCATTAGTTAATCAATATCAACTATATATAGAATATCACACTTCCTCCGCTTGTAAAGAATGGGCGCGTGCCCTTTTGAATAGAGAGCACAGAACTATTAGGAGGTATGTATAACCTATCATAACAATTATTTATGTCAAGTTTAAACACTCGAACAGTTATTATTGACAGAGGAGATTATACTTGTTATAATCAAAAACAGTTCGCAGGAACTACAGTCCCCAGGTTAGGGAGCAAGCGTAAATATATAACCAATCGTCAGAGGGTCGTATCATCGCCAATGTTGACCCGATGGAACGCTGCAAGCAAGGTAGATTGAACTTGCCCTAAGCCTCCGTCCTACTTGTGGAAAGTAGAACACTGATAAACGATTCAACTCCACCTTAATAAAAAAAACCGTTGCCGGAGAAAGGGCTTGTTGTGTTTGAAGAGGAACGAAAGAGAATTGACTATCCTGTCGGATGGAACAGCAAGTAAGATGGAACACCAAGTTAAACTCCATTCCAAGAAGCCCTCCAGGGCGCTAATCATTCCAAGTCATTCTCAAGTAGCTCAAAGAATTAGAAGTTTGACTAGGTTAGCTACTCCAAGAACATATAAATATTAGAATTTTTAAAAGTAAATAAGAAAGAATAGCTACTCGAACAAGGATTAGCTACTCGAACAGTTCAACACACGTTCCATCAATACATTCTATCAAATATATTTTAGTGAATATGATTTGGGATTAGATACTTGGAGTGTATAATAAAGAAACAATACGTTCCATCTATAGTCAATCCGTTCCATCTACTACTCCAAGAACATAAAATAGCTATCCCACCACTATTAAGAAACCCAAGAACTGTTCTTACATGGAACAGAAGAAAAGCCCAAGTACTATTCATCATCTTTAGTCAATCAAAAGTCTCGAAAGAGAGCATAACAACTTGACCAAGAACTACTAGATGAAGCGCATGAAAGGAAAGTTAAGTGTTGCGACCGATTTGGGGGGTAGGTTCAACGTTCGTCCCCCTCCCTATACCTTGACCCATCTTTAGTCAATAATCGTTCCTGGGGCATTATAGGACGTTCTCAAAGGGTACTCACTGACCGCGTACCCTTTAGCCATTATAGGGAAGGAGTTTGGATGACATCTTCGCTACTTCTTCCTTGAAAGCATCGAGTTCTTCTTTAGTAGCTGTCATATCATCTAAATGGAATTGTCGCCAGGGTGGATGGGATAGAACAAGTGGGCCGTCCGTTGATTCATCTTTAGTATTCTCTCCTACGAATTTTGCTGTCCTTGAACCTCCCTTATAAGAGAAGGGAAGGGATTTGCCAGAGGTTATACCATAGTTGATATATTGTATTAATGATACATTTGAACTATCTTGTAAATCGGAGGCTGATTTCTTCGGTGTTATTTGATTGGTTTTTGCGCCGGATTCCGAGTTTGACATTAGAAGTCCCATTGCCGTTCCAGCTATTACTGCTCCACCTATGATAGCAAGGACAGCAATTGGGTTGGCTTTAGCTTTACTTCCAAGCTTCACTCCTATCCCTAGCACATCATCAAAACTACTTTTAGCAAGTTTGGTTAAACTGTTTCTTGTTCCAAGTTGCTTTTCTATTTGTTGGGAAGCAATGTATTCATCGTGTACTGCTTGATTCTGGAAGCCAAGCAACTCAAGGTCAATGGTACTGCCAAGATTAGTAATAGGGGCTTTCTTTCGTAGAATCTCGAACTGTTCGCCAAGCATTCCACTATATTTCTTAAAATTACGGATATCTGCCTTATCTTGTGTTTGTTCCCTGAATTGATTATAAAATTCATTTTCCAATCCAGGGATTAATTCATCATAGAAGCTGTCCCTATTAGCTGACTGACCCGTCATTCCACGATTAGTTGCTGCTCGTTCCTCCTTTAGTTGACGAAGCCGAAGAAGCATTTTATCGTAGGTGGTAATTTCCACGGATTATCTCCACCCATTGAAGGGACGTTTGAATCGAGGCGAAGTAATAGTTCCAGGGTCAACTGTAGTTAACCGTATTGACGAAGGTTGGATTTGTTCGAGCATAGCAGCACCTACACTCAAGTATCTATCACTTACTCCTAGGAGCTTCGGTACGTTGTCTAGGCGTTGTTGTCCAGTATCTCCCAGTGCTGTTGAACCGATACTGACTGATGGTTCCTGAAGGCTTTTATCTCGGTTAATCTCCATAATGATATCATCTGATAATCCACGGTATAGATGACCAAGAGCAATACAAATTTCTGCTTCCTTTAGTATTCGAAGGGTGGCGTTGTACTTCTTACGAGCAATTGGGGCTTCGTATACATCGAATCGGGAAAGGTCAAGTTCTGCTGTTCTTAAATCAATGACTGCCCGTGCGCGTTTCAAGGCTTTTGATACTTGCGAGCCTGTAGCATCTGAAGTGGTTAAGTTGGCATATTCAAAAACATCTTTAATTGACGCATAGTTGGCACCATCCGTGGATGTTGACACAGCAAGAAAAGGTGCTGCCTTACTAAAGTCTCCACCATATACTTTATCGCTTTCAGGCCCTGCTTCCGAGTCCGAACTATTATAAAATTGAATCTTATACCAGGTCGTATCGTCTAAAGTATCGAATTCATATGATAATTCACCATACTCATAACTGACCGCAACATCTAAACTGTACGTTCCATTCTCGGTCGTGGCCTTGTAGATGCGGAGAGTGTCGCTGTTGACATCTTCGGGTAAAGAAAAAGTAAAGGTTCCAGATTGAGTAGCCATTGTTAAAACTCCTTAAGTTTCACTAGGTAAAATTGTTCTTGAGAATGGGTCGTTCGAAGGTCCGACAACATATGCGTTTGCTTCGTAATAAGCAATTTGATTATTTATAAAGTGGGGGATGACTTGGGAGAGTTCATATTGATTCCCGCCATATTCACAGAGCCACACGGTTCTTTTTAAATAACCAGCAAGATTCACTAAAAATTGTCTTGAAAGGTGGAAGGTCGGTGGAAGGTATAGTTTCCTTACATCCTTTTCAACCCATTGTGTAAAATCAGCAGCAGAAATTGCTGGTGTGGGGAATTGATAACTTTGTGGGTCGAGCAATACCTTCTCCGAATATTCGGTAGGGCTCCCATATGCCGACCTATCGTTCATTAAATTATCAACATCTGGTTCATACTTGAGAAAGTGTATAGAATTACCCAAACGGTTAAATGCCGAGATATACCTTGTGGTAAAGTTTCCAGTTAAACCCAATGCGTAATAATCAACATTTTCAGAAAGTCCACCAATGTTATTGAATACAACAAGAATATTATTGGCATCAGGGGTATCAATGGTATAAGTTGTAGTATCTGTTGACAAAATAGAAGAATATGCGTTATAACTTAACAGTTCTTGAGCAATGATTACAGGTTTTGTATCATCAAGTCCATCAATGTCATTGCCAACTCCAACAGAAAAAGCTATGCGAGCTAACCCTGGGTCAGATAAATCTAAAAGATGACTTGAGATGGGTTTAAAGAACTTGCCACCTGTTATATGTTGACCAGAATAATTAATAACTCCAATTTCTTTTTCATCACCTAGTGTGTAAGTTGTCCCATCAGTTGTTGACAATCTGCGAACATATGTTCTAGCAATACTCGAAGCATTGAACCGCGTGTAAGATATAAGGAACCCACCGTCCCTTCCACCAATGATATCAGGATTGGAAGTATAAACAGTTGCTACAGAATCTAAGAAAGGAGTATGTCCAGTAGTCGTAGGGATGGCTGCTGGTGTTGAAAAGTTGACTCCATTATCGATAGAGTAAGAATACATAGGTTGAACACTTACTGCTTCATCTTCATTGTCATACACCACAAGAATGGTTCCGTATCCATCATAGTCAATCAAAGGATTATGCATATAATGGTCTGCGTCCATAACTTCGATGCTAACTGCTCCACTAAAGGTTAAGGAAGATTCAGTAAATTTAGCATATCGTACAGTTTCAACATCAGCAATCGTTCGTTGATAGAGTAAATGAACTATCCCTTCCTTCGTAGCACGGGAAGCAATCATAGGCCATATCAAAGTATCACCTGCTTCACTTGCTGCCGAAACAGAAGTTGTGCGAGGAGATACTAGTTTTAACTTCATCGTGTTTGTAAGCGAGCCATAAACCAAGTATCCTTCATTATTATTACTATCAATACGAAAACAACCATCAAAGATATCCGAGCCAGAGAGAGCCACCAGGTCAGTATACGTGGGTGTGTCAGTTGCTGCTATGGTTGAAAGAACATATCTTGCCCTTCGAACCAAATAACTATCTCCTAGATTTTCCCATCCCGCATATATTACATCAAGGTTGTCATACATTTCATCAATAATCAAAGAGATGGCAGGACCATCAAAATTTGTGGTTGGTGAAGTTCGAAGGTTGGAGTAATTACAAGCTCCACGATGTACGACTTCCCAAGAGAAACCATTATCTGTTGAACGGAATAAATGAATGACTGCTGTGCCTACTGCCATAGCGACCCACAAGGTACCGTCAGGTTGAATTAGGCAAGCACGTGGCTGTGAGTACCAATCGCCTATTAAAGCTCGACTGGAGTAATTCTGGGCACGAATAGGGGTATTGGATACATAGTTGGCCATTATACTTCCTCGATATGGATAAGGAAACTTCCAGAGCAAGTGGCAGCATCCGAAGGGTTAGTGTATCGACAATAGAGATTTTGGGTGATTGAATTGGGTTGAACACCCGATACTGTCATTGAGCTTCCCCAAGTTGCTTTATTATCTAGTGAATAATCAACTTCAGTTATAATAGTACTATTAACACCAGAAGTAGTAATGTAAAAATCGGTTTCTGTAGCATTGAGATTTCCTATACGAAAAGGAGTTATAATTTCTTGTAGCCAAAGGATGGGGCCGAAGTCGAAGTCTGTTATAGCATCTCCTCCCAGAGCATCCATTCCGTTATAATCTGGGTCAACTAGTTTAAAAGTCATTATCGTTCCCCTTCAACTTGAATCTGTTGAGGTTGATTATCTTGAAGTAAAATTTGAACTCCACTGGCAGCTCCTCCACCAAGAAGAGCA
>Ga0172381_10005534_pt1 | contig 12791 bp, 10 predicted proteins | sample Leawel6488metaG_FD_119754 | JGI IMG/M metagenome (GOLD analysis project Ga0172381, IMG submission 119754) | Leachate microbial communities from a municipal landfill in Southern Ontario, Canada - Leachate well 64-88 metaG | ecosystem: Engineered > Solid waste > Landfill > Unclassified | place...
GTGACAAGAGGGTCTTAGTGTGATGGAAGGACCGTAGTGAGCTACGGTCCTTGTTATGCCAAGTTGTTTTTAGGATTGAATATAAAGAAAAAGTGCGGGAGAACACTTGCAGAGGAAAACAATAATGAGAAAAAGAATTGCCTTGAGTCTCTTGGTCATGACGCTGATAGTAGCTCCTTGTTTTGCAGAAGGCTCGATGAAAGCGTCTTTTGAGAGTGATGTTCTTGGGTTGGGTGGAAGTTTTGGATACGATACCGGTCTTATTGATGCCAATGTCGGTTTGCAGGTTCCTGTATACTCCTATTTGTATTGGCTGTTCGTTCGGCTGAATACCGATGCTGACATGACATTCCCTTCCAATTTATCCGCACGGGTGAATTGTCTGTTCCGCATCATCAATGCAGGTAAATTCAGTTTCAAGGTGGGTGCGGGAGCTTCCGGGGCTATCAACGTCATCAACCCCTCTGAATTCGGCTATATGGTCGGAGTGGCTTTGAAAGGTGAGATTCTTTTTCAGGAAGATCAGGGAATGTATATTGAGGGCCTAGTCCCCCTGTATATCTCCAGGACCAACGGAAATATCGAGGGATATTCCTTATTGTCCCTGTCCAATTGCCTTACGGTTGGATACTACTGGAAATTCTGATAAAACCGACAAGGCGGCCCGGGGATTATGAGAGGCTTTTCAGCAGTATAAGAGCCTGCTTGCGGATTTTATCAGTGAGTAGCAGGATTGTCCGCCTTGTATCTTTTTGGCCATTCCCCCCGTTTCCTGTCGGTTTCTCTCCGCCTTTGAATTCCTTGAAGTTCCACTCGTCCAGATTATAGGAAGCCTCCACTTGGATTTCCAAAGGGTCTGGCAAGGCAACAAAGAAATCAAGATGTGTGAGTTTCTCGACATCGTCGACACTTGTGGCGAAATCCTCAACCTTCCTGATGCTGCCCTCGTTGTTCAGGATGAAGCCTATTGCCTTGGCCTTCTTCCCGTCATAAAAGAGGATTACCTTGTAGAATTGGTTAGGCACAGCCACCTGGTTTTTCCCTATGGTCTTGTATGGGCCGTCAAAGAGCACCGGGCCTGTTGCAATATAGATTGCTCCATTGTCATTGGCAAAGGTGCGCACCACTGATTCCAAGTGACTCCAGATGCCTCTGTTGAAGGCTCCCGTCTGAGGAGACATGTTGCTCAAATAGAAGGAGTCATCCATTGCCTGGGCGCTCCATTTCTGGTCCGCAGCAGGAATGAGATGTCCTCGGTCGTATCCACTGGAGCGATAATCATCCAATGAGGCGCTTCGGGTAAGGATGGCTGGATCAGGACGGAAGTTATCAGTCCTTTCAATAGTGCCGTTGACCTCATCGCAGGTAAGCTGGTAAGCCACCCAGGAGGGTTGCTCATACTGTTCGTTGTAGCTAAGAGCATACCCGCAATGGGATACTTGCTGCTCGCCGGGAACCGGAGCGGGTAACTCGACACCCTGGGGCCAGGAGACTGAGCCAGAAGAGACATCGTGCGGCGTGGGAGCCACCAGGATACCGACGAAGAGTGCGAGAAGCACAACCAGAGAGAGAAGGAGTGCTTTGCATCCAGTATGTTTTTGTTTTTTCCTTACCATATGGACAGTATAGGGGAAAAGTCTTTTTGTCGCAAAGCTAGTAGACCAATTCAGACTTATCTCCTACAATTCAAGACATACAATTATGGATAAACCTGACAAAAGCCTGAGATTCCTCGGGAAACTTTTTTGGACAACCCTCTCGTTGAGCGCCTTCACGTTCGGGGGAGGTTTTGTCATTGTGTCCTTGATGCGTAAGAAGATGGTGGAGCAGTATCATTGGATAGATGACGAGCAGATGCTGGACTTTGTCACGATTGCCCAGTCCTGTCCCGGACCTATCGCAGTAAACGGGGCATTGATCGTGGGCTATCATCTTGCGGGTTTTATCGGGGCTATGGCCGCCTTGTTGGGAACCATATTGCCTCCGATGATAATTCTCTCAATTGTGAGTCTCGTGTATCGTATGTTCCAAGGAAATCCTTGGGTTGCCGCTGCCTTTTATGGTATGCGTCCGGTGGTTGCCGCCATCGTGCTTCAGGTCGTATGGTCCTTGCTCAAGCCTTTTGTCCATGACAGGAAGTTCATCCAGATCCTTGTATGTCTGGGGGTTTTCTGCCTGCTTTTCTTTTTGAAGATCAATGTTGTCTTTATCATGCTTTGTTCCCTGGTCCTCAGCGCCGCTTATGCCCTTTACCAGGCTAGGGAGGCAAAACGATGAAACTGCTACTTCAGTTATTCCTCGCTTTCTTTCAGATTGGGTTGTTCAGCATCGGTGGTGGATATGCCGCCATGCCTTTCATCCTGCAACAGGCGGTTCAGAAATATGGCTGGCTTACCTTGGATGAGTATGCCGACCTGGTTACCATCGCCGAGATAACCCCTGGACCGATAGCACTCAACAGCGCCTCGTTTGTGGGTATGCGCACCGCCGGAATTTGGGGAATGGTCATTGCCACCTTGGGTAATATCCTCCCCTCGGTGCTTATTGTGTTGTTGCTTGCCAGGTTGTACGAGAAGTACGGACAGCAACAGTTCATGAAAAGCATGTTGGAGAACATGCGTCCTGTGGTGATTGCCTGCATCCTTTCCGCCGGGATAGGTTTGCTGAGCATTGCCTGTGGTGCTGTGCTGACGACAGTATCCCTTCGGACCTTGTTTCCTGTCGTGATCTTTCTTCTGGCTTTCATACTACTGGATAACAAGCACCTGCAAGTCAATCCCATATTGCTTCTTTGTTGCGGTTCGGTCGTAGGGATCCTTTATAAACTGGTGTTCTAGCCTAGAAACGCTTGGTGTGGATATGGCAATAGGGTTCGCTGCCCCGTTTGAGATAATGTTTCTGATGGTATTCCTCCGCCTTGTAGAACGTGGCGACCGGTCTTGTCTTTGTCGCGATATCCAATCCCTTTTGTTCAAGGCGTCTGATTAATTCCTGTGCGGTGGCAAGCTCTTCCTCTGTCTGATACCAAAGCACTGATTGGTACTGTTCCCCGATATCAGGTCCCTGACCGTCTTTTTGGGTAGGGTCGTGTATCTCGAAAAAGTACTGTGCGACAGAAGGGTAGTTGATGACATGATCATCATAGCATACCTCGACTGTCTCATAGTGACCCGTATTATGACTGCATACTTCCTGATAGGAAGGCTGCACTGTTGTCCCGCCCATATATCCACAAGTCACCTCAAGGACACCTTCAAGTTTTCTGAAAAGATGTTCCATACCCCAAAAGCATCCACCACTAAAATATGCATATTTGTTCATATCGATATCATATCAGGATTTAGTCCCTTTTTGCAAACCCCAGGCAGAGGAGGAATGACAGGACGAGTGCCATGCCGAGCTGGAACACATCAAGAAAAGTCCCTACGGTCTCCCTTGAGAGAAAAAGGGAAACCGAAGGAAGCGAAGAGAGCTCATAGTTGCATATCAGGGCGATGAAGAGATTGTTTGCAAGGTGGATACCCAGTGAGTATTCGAAACCACCCAGCTTGAGGCTGACCAACGTCGCAAGAAACCCAAAAAGTGCATAGTACGAGATGACCGCGATTGCGCTGTCACCTTGTCGCACTTCCTTGTTCGCAAGATGGGGAAGCACAAAAAGAAGCATACAGAACAGGGAGCTGGCAAAATGATTGGAAAACAGACGGCTAGGAATGATTCGCATCAGGAATTCCTCGCTGAAACATTGGATAGTGGTGGCCAATAGGGCAACGAGAACCATCACCAGTAGAGAGGAAAGGGAAGGATGCAGCGCTTGGTAGAGAGTTGGATGAAGTCTTGCCCTCAGCAGGGTGAACAAGGAAACGATAAGGAAATAGGAGGTGAAGGCGAGGAAGAACAATGGTTTCTTGATCCCTCCCTTACGGATGAGTTCCTGTGGTTTCTGTTTCAGGATAAAATGGGATACGAGCACAATTGCAAGAGCCATGGCCCAAAAGGAAGAATTGACAATGAGATAGGAATGGAAAGGCTGAGGGAGAGGAAGCCTGCCTGCCAATGCCATGAGAATAGGTCCCAAGGCTATCCAGAAGAGATAGATAAAGAGGATTGAGGCGAGGATACGAAGTTTCTCGGTCTTTTTTTCTTGGTCCATAATCCAATTCTACTCATTTTGATGGTATACTACCACCATGAACTGTCAAAAAAGAGAATATGTATTCCACGCCTTGGACAGTGGCGATGTCTGTGTGTTCCCTAGTGAAGTGAGCGCCCGCTCTTATCTTGTGGACTATGCCATCCATTCAAAAAATGGTGCCATCCTCTCCAGCCAAGGTATAAGCAGTGACACCTTCCTGCAGCTGTTCCATCCCTATCATGAGCCAAAAGAGCTTTCCAATGATATGATCAGGCAACTGTTCGTCCAAAATGCCATCAAGGGTGGCTTGTCCCTTTCCTATTTTCTCAAGGGGAGGTTCGAGGAATCGACAGTGCGTATCAGCAAATACCTTGCAAAGATTCTTCCTCAGTTCAAGGATCTTTGCTCCAGTCCCGTATTTGGGAAATTGGAAGCGCCGTTGCGCTCAGATGTCCAGCATCTTTATGATGCCTACCGCTTGTTTCTTGCTGATCGTCATCTCTTTGAACCCGCCTATGAGGAACTGGTCATTCCCCAGGACCATGGACGCTATCGCATACTCTTCAGCGATACCCAGCTGGGGTTTTCCCGGTTGTATCATCGTTTGGGCTCTCCTGCCTGGATCATCCCTTGCCCCACTGAGGAGGTTCCTGAGGAACCGGTCATCCATAGATATGAGAATTATGTGCAGGAGATCAGGGATACCCTCCGCCTGATAAGGGAATTGCTTGATGAAGGCGTGCCCTCAAGGGATATAGCCATCTCCGTTGCCAAAAGTGAGACGATGGTCGAACGGCTGAGGGATGAGGCTGTCTTGTATGATGTGCCGTTGATTCTTCGTTTTGGGCAGAATCCTTTTTCCCATTGTGCGGGACGTTTCTTTAATTTGCTCAGTGTGGTATACAGCCAGCAATTCAGCCTTGACAGCATGAAGGCTCTTTTGCTGGAGAGGGGCATACCTTGGAAGGATTCGGCCTTGCAAAGCCGTCTGATCGCCTCTGCTGTGGACCTGTTCATCGACCAGGGGTCATTGTCCCTTGACAAACGGGATGCATGGCAGAGGAACCTATGGAAGGATACGGAGGCGGAAGCCTGGTACACTTCCTTCAAGCGGTTGGTTATCCAATTGAACACCACAAGCACCATAGCTGAGTTGCAAAAGGTGTTCCATGCTTTTCAGCGGAGTTTCCTTGCAGAGAACCTCTGGGTTGGATTTGAAGGTGAGGATCTGTATCGTTTCTGCCTGCATAAGCTTGACGAGCTGGATGATTGCCTGAAGAGTGCAGGGATTGATTCCTATCCTAAAGTCTACTCGCTGTTCCTTTCTTTCTTGGGAAACCAGCAGTACGTGAGCCAGCAAATCCAGGCCAGGGGAATCAACGTGTATCGATGGACGGATAGCAGCGCCCTGTATGTTCCTCATCATTTTGTGTTGAGCCTGGACTATGACAGCACCAGGTGCATCGATACTCCTCTTTCCTGCCTGCCAGAGACGGTGGAGAAACTCTTGCGTGAGGAGGAGGACCTGACCGAGGCGACCTTGAAAGCCATCTCAATGGATAAGGCACGGCTCTCTTACCATCAGAGTGATTACCAGAGTGAGGGGGTCTGCCCTTCCTTTTTCAGAAAGGAGGAGGTTGTCACGAAGTTTCTTCCTGACTGTTATGAAGAGGAGAAGCTGCTCTGGAGCCAGGGGAAGGCTGATCTCAGGGGCAACAGGTTCCAGCAAAGATGCTATCAGAAAGCCCTTTCTTCTTCTCTTGCTGACACCTCCTCGCATTTGGATTTCACCAAGGATCCGGTTCCCAAGGAATTTCTTCAGGTCCTTTATCGGGAAGAGGGGAGGATTTCTCTTTCCTCAACCGCCTTGGATACGTTCACCGCCTGTCCCTTCAAGTGGATGAGCCAGTATGTGCTCATGGTGAAGGAAGCCGAGTACAGCGTGGATCTGGTGGACAACAGGGCGATTGGAGAAGTGCTTCATAGTGCCTATGAGGCTTTTTTCCGGGAGATAGGGATCTTCGACCCTCATCAGAGGGAATACTACCGGGAACGGTTGCTTTCCTGTTTTGATGATGCTCTTGAAGCAAAATATGGTACCGATGGACCGAATCCCTCGGTACATCAATGGCTTGTGAGCAATTTCCGTGAGCAAAGCACCCTTATCCTCCAAGAGGAGGAGATGTACTTTCCCCATATACCGTCAGTAGGATTTGAGGAATGGCTTTCCTACCAAGAGGACCAGATTGTATTCTCTGGCAAGATAGACAGGATTCTCAAGCTTGCTGACAATTCCTACTGTGTGATTGATTATAAGAAAGGGGAACCACCGATGAAGAAGGCTGACAAGGGGTTCCTCTCGATACAATTGCCTTTTTATAATCGCCTGATTGAGCATGCAAAGGGAGGAAGAGCGGATAGCGCAGGGTATTATAGTGTCTCCTCAGGCAAGTATTATCTCATCTGGGACAAAGAGAACACCGCGTATCGGGATGCCGGTGATCAGGTTTTCCAACAGTGCCTTGAGAGGTTTGTCTCCCATCTGGACTCAGGGGAGTTCCCCGCGACTGTATCCTCCAAGGGATGTGAAGGTTGCCTTTGGCGTCCGACTTGCAGAAAGAGGTTCGCAACAAAATGATGAACACGATTGAACAGATACTCGCCATAAAGAAGGTCCAGTTGGATGATGACCAGCTCAGGGCTGTCAACTGTATGGGCAATACCGTTGTTGGAGCGGGGGCAGGCTCGGGGAAGACCACGGTCCTCTCCTACCGTTTTCTCAAATTGATGCTCTCAGGGATGGATTGTGACCGGATTCTTGCCTTGACCTTTACACAGAAGGCTGCCAAAGAGATGCAGAGCAGGATTGCCTCGTTGCTTGCTGGTCTGATTGTCCAAGAAGGGGTGAATGATGAGACCAAGGCTTTCCTGGGTGACCAATTCGCTAACCATTTTCCTTTGGCGACCATTTCCACCTTGGATAGCTTTTGTTCCACGATAGTCCGCAATGACGCCATACGCTATGGGCTTACCGCTGATTTTTCCATTGATGAGGACCGGAATTCTCAGAATGCCAAGTTCCTAGCTCGGCAGATGCTCAACCAATGCGCTTCTGACGAAGGGGCGAGAATCCTTTCCCAGCTGTACAATCCTTCTTCCTTGTCCGATTTGCTTTCCTCTTTGGCTATCAAGGATTATTATCTTCCTCATACTCTTGATCCTCAATTGTTTCAGAACGTGGTTTCCTCCCTTGCCAGCATGCTTGAACAGAAGAAACGGAGATTGCTTGAGCTTCTTGGTGAATATGCGCAATACGAGCCTTCCAAAGGTGTTATAGAGGGCAGTGTCTCTACGATAGCCCGTACGAATATCGACCAGTTGAGTTCAGGTGGGGATGAGCTTTGGAAAAGATTTGTCCTTGCTCCAGGGACAATCTGGAGAAAACCCGGCAATGTCTCAAGTGAATTCTCCTTGTATATCAAGAAAACCACGGATGAGTACAAGGAATTGAGAAGCGGTATCCTCTGCGGGCTCTTGGCATTGGAGAACCAGAAAAGCTTGGGAAAGGTCATCGATTTTCTCTGCAGGTTCCATGATGCCTTTCAAAAGAGCAAACGGGAAACAGGGTTGCTTTGCTTCAATGATGTGTCGAATCTGGCTGTGGATATACTCAAGGAAAATGTGTCCTTGCGCTCTGCGTTCGCTTCCCGTTTCGATGCCATCATGATAGATGAGTTTCAGGATAACAACCAATTGCAAAGGGATCTGCTGTTCCTTCTCAGTGCCAAGGATACCTATACAAAGCAGGAGGTCCCCCCCGTTTCAGAAATAGAGCAGGACAAGTTGTTTTTTGTCGGGGATGAGAAGCAATCCATCTTCCGTTTCCGTGGCGCCGATGTCTCAATCTTCAAGTCCTTGAGCAATGATTTTGCTCAAGACGGGACCATCGAGCTCAATACCAACTATCGGACGGAATCGTTCCTTATTGAGCTGTTCTCCACAATGTTCTCCCAGATTATGGGGAATGCATCATCTTCTTTTGAAGCGACGTTCAAGACGTTGAAAGCATACAATGCTACCGGTCCCTCAAGTTTTACCTTGTTGGTCAAACCTTATGAGAAAGAGACAGTGGTTGAGGGGAGTGAGGAAGAGGAGGATGCCTCAAATGCCGAGGCCGAGGCATATGCGGTAGCCTCAAAGATGAATTCGATGCTCACTGAGGGCACGTGTCTTGTTTTAGAGAAGGATGGGACTTCCCGTCCTCCCAAGCCCAGTGATATCGCACTGTTGCTCCGTTCCGGGGGAAAGCAACTAAGCTACGAGAAAGCCCTGAAGAAGTTCGGGATTCCCTATAGCATTTCCCAGGTGTCCCGTTCCTTGATGCTGGAATCCCCTGCCAATGACTTGTATGCCATGTTGCAACTGTGTGTCTATCCTTCTGACAGGATAGCCTATGAAGCGGCCCTCCGCAGTCCTTTTTGTAATTTCGATGATGCCCTGGTCGCTACTGTCCTGAAGAATCCAATTCCCTTTATGAGGGAATCCTCCCCTGATATGCAGTACCAAAAGGCTTGTGACTTCTTTGAACAGCTCCAGGAGAATGTGAGAAAGCTCACGCTTCCTTCCCTGGTGCAGTTCCTTTGGTACGAAAGTGGATATCGCCTTGCATTGATGCGGTATCCTCGTTTTCAGGTGTATCTGGAGCATTATGAGTATTTGTACCGGCTTGCGATGATACAACAGGAAAAAGGGAATTCCCTGGTGCAGTTCCTTGATGAGATACGACCCGCCTTGGGAACGAACACCAAGTTGGAGGATGGACAGGGAGAGGTGATCACCGAGGGGAAGCAGGGTGTGCAGATCATGTCCATCCACAAAGCCAAGGGACTGGAGTTTCCCATTGTGTTCGTTGCCGATCTGGCCAGCAAAAGTAAGAACGAGGTGATAAGTTCCTGTCTTGTCAATGGTGAGCATATTCCCAATTTTATGGATGAGAACGGAATAAGGAATGTCAATTTACTGTTTGATGCCAGGGATGAGGAGAAGCAGCAGTCCATTGCCGAGATGAAGCGGTTGCTGTACGTGGCTCTCACTCGTGCCAAATCCCATTTGGTGCTGAGTCTCTGTCTGGGGAAAAAACCTAAGAAGGAGAGCTCGGTGCAGCGAATGTCCGACTGGGTTTTGGATTCTCTCTCAGTCGATAGGGATACCTTGGTTTCCCCTCATCCAGAGGTGACCATTGAGAAGATCCAGGATGTCAGGCAAGAGGAATTGAACAGCAGTCGTGATTTGTCCCGTACTTCCTTGGATACCTTGGATTCTTGGTATGGGGCTCCTCTCGCAATCATGGATGACAGTCCCGGCAGAATGGCAGTTACAGCCCTGATCAAGGAAGTGAAGGATAGTACTGCCCCCTCCTTGCCTTCCTTGCCTTCTGATGCAATCTTTGAGAAGAGGGAAGGGGATGAGAAAGAAGAGGCGATTGCTGACTTTGGCACCTTTGTCCATGCTTTGGTCATGCAGGATATGGACAAAAGCATTCCTTCCTTGAAAGGAGAGCAACTGGTTCCCCAGACCTTGAAGGATGAGCTGTCAAGTGCGGAACTTGAGACGATACTCTCTGACGGGGAGGCCCTTTCCTCTCAATTCCTCTCAAGTGCATTCTACCAAAAGGAAGTGAAGCCCTTTAAGGTGAAGACCGAGGTCCATTTCTTTTCCCGGGAGGAATGCCATGAGGGGGGCAAGGCGAGAATGGTGGCGGCTGAGGGTTCCATCGATGTATTGGTGGATAAGGAAGATCATTTCGATCTCTTGGACTTCAAGACCGACAAGTGGCGTGATCCTGCTTCCCATAGGCAGCAACTTTTAGTGTATGCGAGGGCGGCGCAACGAATAACAGGAAAACCTGTGCGTAGTGCGATAGTCTTTTTGCGTGATTGCAGGGATATTGTCTGGAATAAGGAGTAAATGTTAAGGTTGCAGTATGCTGAAAGAATCAATTGAGGCTTGCCTGGCCCGTCGTATATGTGGAGATTTGTTTGTCAGACGGATTGAGGAAAAACAAGCTGTGTTTGTTTTCTCCGACCAGGAGAGAAGTAGCCGGTCAGTGCCAAGTTGGAAGGATGAGCTTGCCTCCTATTGTCAGAGGAGCAATCTTTATCCTGCGACTATTGGTTTTGATGGTTCCGATGCCGTCTTTGCGTTAGGGACCAACTATGACGAGGCCGGGCAGGCTCTTGGGGCATGTACCATTTTCAATCTTCCAGTCTCGAGAAAGGCGGAGGATGTGGTACGTGACAGGATTGCCTTGGCTATTGATTGTCCTGATGCCTTGACTCGTATTTTTTATGAGATGGGGGCGTTTCTCGCTCTTGTCGGTCCGGATTCCGAATCCTATGCCGCAAGCCTGAACTGGGAAGCCTGCATCACCTTGGCACGCTCATATGAGCGGTCTTCCTCCCTGGTCGATTCACTTTGCCAGGATACGGGAGGGGCCGATTTCGTCATTGAGTATTTTCCTCGGGGAATAACGATTGAGCCTGATATCGAGCGCATGCTATCCTTGCAAAGGAAAGGGTATCTTTTTGCTTTGGTGGATACTATTCAAGACCAGGTTTTTCCTTCGTATGTGAGGCAAGTGCTTGTCTCGGATGAAAAAGATATGATGTATTCCCTCTGTTCTGTATTGAGAACAGATTTAGAGAAGACTTCTTAGCGATATGGTTGATAGGAAGGGAGGAGACTCGATGAAGACAAAAGACCTGGATTTGCAACCTTTACCATTACGTCGTGATGCCATTTACCAATTGATCAAGGATGAGGGCGTGGTACGCGTCAATGATTTGAGCGAACGTTTAAAAGTCACCAGTATGACTATTCGCCGTGATTTGGAGACTCTTGAACGGGATGGGCTTGTCGAGCGTGTGCATGGAGGGGCTGTCGCCACCAATAGAGGACTTCGAGACCCTCTGTTTACCCAGAAAAGTATTTTGCATCAGAAGGAAAAGGATGCCATTGCAAGTGTTGCAGCGAACTTGGTGGAGGACTGTGATACGATTTTTATCAACAGTGGATCTACCACTCTTCGGATTTTCCGTGACATTAAGGCGAAACAGGTGAAAGTGATTACTAATAATGCCTGTTTTCCTATGGAGGATATGCCTTCCGGACTAGAGATTATTTCAACAGGTGGAATATTCCGTAGAGAATCCTTTACCTTGATAGGAGAAACGGCCACACAGACGATTACCAATATCTATGCATCTAAATCCTTCATTGGTTTGGATGGTCTCTCTGTTCAATATGGACTGACGACACCAGTCCAGGCCGAGGCTCAAGTCAACAGGTTGATGATTGAGCATACCCGAGGGCCTGTCATTGTAGTTGCGGACAGTTCCAAGATCGGGAGGGTGTCCAGTTTCTTCGTCGCTTCGGTTTCTGTGGTGAGCAAACTTATTACTGATAAGTTTATCTCGGACGAGGATCGGCGAAGTTTTGAGCAGATAGGTATTGAAGTGCTTATCTGTTAAAACAAACAATAGGGTTAATTTTTTTTACCTTATTTCTTTGTTTGTGTTTCAATATTCAAATTATTTTGTTTGTATAAGTTCATTTAAGTTCTTTTGAGTTGTTTTTCTTGACAGATGAAAAAACCGCCTATATCCTTAATTCATTGTGATAAGATTCCAGTGGAGGAATTGTGGTGAGCGTTGAGATAAAGATTAGGCACGCCCTGAAAAAATATGGGGAGAATGTAATTATTTCTCATTTGAACCTGGATGTGAAGGAAGGCGAATTTTTCACTTTGCTTGGCCCCTCCGGTTGTGGGAAAACTACACTTTTGAGGATGATTGCAGGCTTCAATACTATTGAGGGTGGTGATTTTTTCTTTAATGATACAAGAATCAATGACTTGGACCCCGCCAAACGGAATATCGGTATGGTATTCCAGAACTATGCGATATTTCCTCATCTTTCTGTTCGGAAGAACGTCGAATTCGGGTTGAGGAACCAGAGACTTTCCCAAGATGAGATTACCAAGAGAGCGGATGAATTTCTCAGCCTTATGCAAATCGATCAGTTGGCGGATCGTATGCCTGATCGTCTTTCCGGTGGGCAGCAACAACGTGTCGCGCTTGCACGTGCGCTCTGCATCAAGCCTCATGTGCTATTGATGGATGAGCCTTTGTCCAATCTGGATGCCAAATTGCGAGTTGAGATGCGTACTGTCATCAAGGAGATACAGAACAATATAGGGATCACCACCATCTATGTCACTCATGATCAGGAGGAGGCAATGGCCGTCTCCGATCGTATTGCAGTGATGAAGGGTGGGGTGATTCAGCATATTGGGACTCCCAAGAATATCTATCAGAGACCAGCCAACTTGTTTGTATCTTCCTTTATTGGACGTTCCAACACGCTAGAAGGTGCATTGGTAATGGAAAATGAGGTTCCCCATCTCTCTCTTGGACAGTTGGATGTGGCTATGGACAATGTGCAGGAGAAGTATAGGAAAAACCAGAAGGTGATGGTCTCCATTCGTCCTGAAGAACTTCTCATGAGACGTGAGACAGAATCTGGATTGAAAGCCATCGTGGATGATGGGGTGTTCCTGGGCCTTAATACCCATTATTTCCTGCATCTTGCATCTGGA
>Ga0172381_10005535_pt1 | contig 12789 bp, 8 predicted proteins | sample Leawel6488metaG_FD_119754 | JGI IMG/M metagenome (GOLD analysis project Ga0172381, IMG submission 119754) | Leachate microbial communities from a municipal landfill in Southern Ontario, Canada - Leachate well 64-88 metaG | ecosystem: Engineered > Solid waste > Landfill > Unclassified | place...
CTTGTAGTCTTTACAGCTTGATTGAGATAAGAATCAATAGTCGCGTGAGTTAGCGTTCCCGCGCCAATTAGCGATTGATGATTAATTGAAGAGCCAAGCGAAACCCATGCCGCCGCGTTATAAATAATGCATTGATTCGCGAATGTCGCGCTATCATCATCTTCGACGTAGCATGCGTTTCCTTCCGTCGGTGTGTAATCCGCGAATGTATCTGTCGCGTTGTCATAAGTATAAATGTGATTCGTAGTAAAATCGCCACTTGTCGTGCTTGCGATATAGCGTTTTCCATCAGCAAGTCCCGTGGGGTCCCCTGAGGCGAAATCCCAAAATCGATTAATGTTCGCGATCCAATGCACTCCCGTCGCCATGAGCTCATCGACGTAACCTTTGTTAACCATATGCGCGCTCGCACTTGCAACAACCGCGCAAGATGGCACAGAAGTGAACACTTTGGCACCGGCGATTGTTTGCGCGTCCGTCGTAACAACTCCCGCGGATCCCGCACCACATGGCGCGATATTCAAATCACCTGAAATAACGTCATATGTTAGTGGTGCATGCGCTATGATTGTTGCGCAAGCGCCTCCTCCACTACCAGTAGAATCGCCGAAATCTGATGCAGGCTCTATTACCGGATAAGTTGCCATGAATTTTCTATCAATTTGCTTGTATTGATTTATCGCTATCTTATATATTATTCGCGCATATTATATAGATCGTGAAATTCAATCACAGAAAATGGCGGATTCAAGTTTTGGTGGAAACGGTAGTGAAATCGCGGATCTTTCTGCAAACTCCGCGAATATGACAACAGAAGAATGGATAATCGCGCAGCTTCTTAATCCGAAACTGCAATCGCAGACAAATGGACAGTTGGATACACTTGATGCATTGCAAGCGCAAGCATTTGCGCGCAATTTGAAGAGCGGACGTCAGACGATGCCCGGCGAACCTGACGCACCTGTCCGTTGGGGAAATACAAGCAGCATTGAACCTCTAGGCGATGCGGTAAGCGGATCTGGCGCAGGACCACAAGGCGGATTTTTCGCAGCTCTTGTTCCGCTCCTCACATCGCTCGCAGGTCCACTTATTAATGGCGCGATTGGTGCGCTCTCCAAACTCGGTTCTTCATCTGTGCGCGGGCGCGGTTCGCGATCGCAATGCGATGGTCGCGGATCGCGACCTCCGAATGCGCGGACCTCTGGACGCGGTTCGAATCCTCCTAACGGTCGCGGTCTCTTCTCCGCGGATATTGAAAGCGCGATTCAAGAACGTTTGCGCGATGTTGATGACCTCCCAAGCGATCCTGTGAACATCTGGAAATACATCATCGATCTCGCGGAAGATGTCATCGCGGAACATTTGAAGAAGACTCATGAAGGTATTACGGGAAGCGGCGCACCGATCTTGGCGCGTCAATCCATTTATAAGACGATTCCGCGCGGTTTCGCCGATTATATTCGCGGACCCCACGGACAGCTTCATCATCCGCCCGGTAGCGTCGCGCCTTCTCTCGACGCGTGGCGCGCGGGACATCTAGCGGATCCCGTTATGCGGTATGCCGCGCACAAAATTCTCGGCGCAAACGCAGCGCGAATCCCGAACGAACTCTATGAGCGTGAAGTTGCATTCGCGACGCGCAAACCAATCGGCTCGGGAAAGGCAGGCGATATTTTCAAGAAGATCTTTTCTGTAGCGAAGAAAGGACTCGCGCGCATTCTGAGCGACCCGACAATCAAAGCTGCCGCTGTTGGCGCGACACCTGGCCTTATTAACGCGGCGTTCAAGAAATTCAATGTGGGCGATAGCGGTATTTCGCAAATGATTCGCCAAGCCGCGCCTGGTATTGTTGGCAGCGCCTTTTCGGCGCCTTCGGCTCCTTCGACGACATCTGGAAGTGGACGTGGACGTGGACGTGGACGTGGACGCGGACGTGGATGTTCGCGTCCGATCGAAGAATCGACACAGGGAAGCGGACGCAAACCATCGCGCACTGTAAATTTTCACGTCAAGCTTCTGTGAGCCTCCCGATTCGCGCACCTTCAGAGAAGCTTATTAATGCGCAAGACATTGAACGCGCCGGGTTTCCATGGCGCTACATTGATAATATTGAACCGCGCGACTTGGAAGCGAATCGCGCAATAATCGTAAATACGGATCGCGAAGATGGACCTGGCGTGCACTGGATCGCGATCATTCCGCTCCATAATCGCGAAGTGTTCATATTCGATCCACTCGGTGCGAATAATTCGCGCGTCGATTCGGCTGGCGTACCATCTATGAACGAATTAAAACTTGATTTACATCGTGCGAAGTTTCGCATGTATCCATACGCGGTGCAAATGAAAAGCAGTACACACTGTGGTTGGTTTTCGTTATACGTCGCGAAAATGTTGCAAGATCATCTTATCGTTCATCCAAAAGCAAGCGCTCGCGAATTAAACGCGCTTATCGAAGACAAATTCGGTCGCAGCGCTGACCCGGCAGACGAACGCGAGATGAGAGGCGGATTTTCATCAATGTAAACACGAACCTTTCATATTTTTTGATTGTTTGAAAAGAAACGCGTGTATAATATAAGCAAAATGACAAGCAACATCCTATCATTCTCGCGCTCTGTCACTGGTCTTGGTCGATGCGATGGCAATGTTCAAATCGCGCCCGCAATCAACATTCCTGTAAATCGCAGCGATCGGAGCATTCGCGTCCTCTCAGCATCTGTGTCTTCCAATATTCCAAACGTGTTTACGACAAATGATTTTAGTAATGCGCGTTGCAATGTTTCGCGCGATGATGGCGCATCGTGGAAGACAGTTGTGCTTCCGAACGGTATCTATAGTGTCGCGCAACTTTCCGCTGCGATAAATTCTGCATGTGCTGAAGATGCTTGGTGGACCGATGCAAGCGATGCGGGATTCACAATCGGAGTGAATTTGGTAACCGACTATCTGTGGATGCGCGTAGACTCAACAAAACTCGCAGTTGCGGGACAATTGCGCATCGATTTCGCAGAGTCATCTATGAATGAACTTACAGGATTCATGGTTCCGCATGCATTTATCGTTGACGGACTCTACAGCGCGAATGCAGCCGCGCAAATGGATTGGTTCGGTAATCGCGTATCTGTTCTAGTTAGCGGGTTCGGCGCGATATCTTATAAGAATAATGATGAAAGCTATGAAATTTGTACGATTCCGCTTTCGTCTAGCGCGACAGTCAACGAATATTTGTTTCCGCTAGAGGGCACTGTTTCGCCTCATATTCGCGCGACTGGAATTTCAAACACCGTGCGTTCATATGGAGTGTCGTTTATTGGTTCACGTCTAAACGCAGATGGTTCGCCGCGCCAACTGTACATTTTCGATGGTGACGTTTCTCTCTATCTCGAACTTAGATTCTAACGAAGGGGCAGAAGGGGCTCGTAATCGCTTCGCGATTCGCTCAGGCTTCGCATTTCGCTTCGCTCAATGCATCGCCTGAGCTACGTCCCTTCAACCCTGGAGCTAATTCGTAAAGCGAAGACGACGATGAGTTTTCGTTTAGTATGCGCGTATGAGCGCGATGTTAAAACAAGGTTGTAGGGGCGTAGCTCAGGCGATGCATTGAGCGAAGCGAAATGCGAAGCCTGAGCGTGAGCCCCTACTTTAACTTGTTTTTTTGAAACAATCGCGCGATACAATATAAGAAGGATGAGTTGGGTATCATTCGTGAAGCAAGTACAGGATGAGGTTGGATGCACATACGGAGAAGCAATGAAAATCGCGTCAGAGCGTCGACATTTTGAGTATGATTCAGGTGTTCCCGCGCCATCCCCGCGCCGACCGCGTATTAAACAAGCGCCATCCGAAATTGATGAAATTGACGGTAGTGGTGTTGTAATGGACGCGATTCGCAGACATACAGCAGGCGTCGCGCGTGCATTTCGCGGTAATCGGCGCAACATCAAACCATCTTCGCGCAAAGTTTTAGAAAGCGCGGGGAACGCGCCCATTGTTTCAATCAGTGTGGTGCGCGCACCCGTGCAATCTTATATTAACAAAATCATTAACGTGGCATCGCGCATGCGTGTCGGAAAACGCGATTCGGAAACACCAAGTCAGTTCTTTCACCTCTTTTTCGTGATCGGCGTTCATCAGGGTGCTTCGGGAACGCATCAATTTATCGTTGAGAAAAACGAACACATCAATGTGGTTCCCGCGACCTCAGACAAATTCGCGAATGCTGAGAAAATGGACGTCGCGCTTGACGATGATCACGCGGATTTGACAATCAATAAGATGCTACAAAATGCGAAGGACGCTGTTGGAACGCGCCTCTATGAGTACACCGCGACAGACGCGAATTGTCAGCGCTTTATTTATGACGTACTCGCCGCGAACGGGTTTCGCATTAGCGCGGCATTGCGCGCATTTATATTGCAACCTGTCGAAAATCTCATTCCTTATTGGGCAAAGAAACTAGCACATGTCGGCACATCGCTTGCAAATCGCGCGAATTTAATCGTAGAAGGGGAAGGGAACCCTGAATCAGATTCGGAAAGCGAAGACAATGAAGATGAGTTTTCATTCAGCATGCGCGTATGATTATCATTGATGGTGTTGTTGTATTTGTTGTTTTCTTTTTTTTGTTTGCTATTAGCGTGTTGTGATTGAGATTAGCGTGTTGTGATTCGATATCTGAATTAGCTCCGGGATTGAAGGGGGCGGAGCGCGGAGCGAAGCGAGCGCGTGAGCCCCCTTCTTAGGTCACGTCCATCGAAACGGGATACGCGGAGCGAACCGCAAGGATGAACTTCGCGGCTTGCGCGTCTTGGTTGACTTGCGCGGCTTGTTCGGAAGCGGAAACGGAATGCGCGTCCTTCGATTGCGTCCGGTGATGCTGATCAAGCGCGCATTCCAGATCGCCATACATGATCATGAACAGCCCGTCGTTCGAGAGACCGTCGATGTTGAAGTCGATCGCCTTGAAATACGCGGATTTCACCGCACAAGCATACACGAGTTCGTCGTACGAGACGGTCGTGAGAATATTGCGCGGCACGAGGAAGAGTCGCGGAAAATCGAGCATCAGGCTTACGATCCTGTTGTATTTCTTTTCGATCGTGTTGTATGCGAGGAAGTGGTTGCCGGACATCTGCTTCCACTTCTCTTGAGGGTTCTTCCAGCGCTTCGTCCGGTGCCACTGCGCGAGATTGACCATAATCACGAGAAATACGTTTTCCAGAACGGTTTCCGTGCGAGCGCCGAGTAGAGATTCGCGGATTTCCTGTGCGTTCATACAGAAATCCATCACAATCTTCGGCAAGTCGTACTTCGTGTGCACGAACCTGTGATTTAAAGTTAGGATCGCGAAATCCTTACTCTTCTCTCAAAACACACGTGAGCGAATTCGGAGTCAAAATAGGCGAGGATTCGAAGCGTTCTGCATTCGAATCCGATGTAATATTCATAATCATACGCATCTCTGTCGATTCAATATTGAGTTTAGCACGCGGACGTTCTTCGTCGTCGGATTCGGATTCATCGCGACTTGCGTCCGGACATTCGTCGCGCTTAGCGCGTTTGACACGCGGACATTCTTCATACTCTGATTCGCAATCGCTTCCCGCGATTTCCCCCGATTCCTCTGCTTCTGCTGTTGCCCTCTTGCTCATTTTTAAACCGAAAGAAGAAAATTCCAAGCGAATTTTGCTTTCACGAAAATTCTTAAAATAAGATATTTCGCGATTTTATGAGAATCCGCGCGATTCAAAAAGTTCCATCGCGAACCAAATGAGTTCTGTGATCATCGAGATCTAAAAAAGTTCTGAGGCTCATCGCGAACCAAAAAAGTTCCATCGCTAACCGAAAAAGATCCATCGTGAACCGAAAAAGATCCACGAGTTCCAAAAAAGATCCATTGTAAACCAAAAAAGATCCATTGTGAACCAAATAAGTTCGATTTGATCTCAATTTATGAACCAAATAAGTTCAGCGCCAACCGAATGGCACTGTAATTCCTTCTCCAATGTACGCGCGACCGTTCCAGCGATGTGAAATGATCTTGCGCTTCATATAAACTTCGCGAATCGTGAACGCGGATGAATACTTTTGTAATGTGTTTTTCGCGCTTGCCGACACAGATGATGGCGCGATCTTTTTCAAACGATTTCCAATATCAGCGGTCAAACCTGCGCCGTTTTGTCCGTCTTCCAAGTGTTCGCGTTTGTATTGCTCTTCCATCCTAAATAAAGCACCAGCACTCATGACCAAATTCGTCGATGAATCAATTTGCGTAATAACAGATGAAGTTGTAACACCCTTTGCGCGGAATTTGGTCCACAGTTTGCGTGTAATTGGATCGCGCACGATGCATGCGAGTACCTTTGGCGCGGGCGAGAACCAACGAACGACCTCCATTTGAACGTCATCATACAGCTTCGGATCGCCTGTCAAACGGTGAGCAAACGCTGTATCGAGTAATTCATCTGCAAGTTGTCCGGCGCGCGCCCTTCCATTGGGCGGAAACCATCCGAGCGCATCAGTGTCCGCGATGCGCACACCGTCGCCAATATAATGTTGCGGTCCGCGGAAATTGCGCAACCTCATCGCTCCTTCATATGGGACGAGAAGTGAATCAGTGTCACCAAGTGCGGGTTGCATTGCAGGATTCGCGTCAGGGTTCGCGACTTGAACGATCTGTTGCACCATCGCGCGCGTATATGCGAGAACGAATGATCCTACGTATGTCGGACGCGTTGTCATAAACCCGAGCTCTGCATCGCGCGGACTGCCATAAACGATGTCGAATTTCGAATCGAGACAGATGAGCACGAAATTCATATCGAACTTGTCCAAGAAATCATAGAGCTGCGATTCGCGCTCAACGATGCGATATTCGCTATTATGATCGCGCTTTAACATTTGGCCGTACGAGGCATTCGCCATCAGCTTCCAAAATGTAGTAAGCGCGCTATTCCCGGCTTTCTTCGCATCTTGTTTACCGATGCGACATTTCTTCGACCATTCGCCCATCCACTCATTGTTATTCGGAAAATGCAACATCTGTCCGCATCCGAAATATGTGCCGCCGTTGAGTAAGATCAACAACAGATCGTATGACGTAATTCGCGCTGTACGTCGCGCGAGATTGTAAAATGTGCCTTGTTTCGTTTTGACAGGCAACACCGGTTCTAGCGAATGTTCGTTTTCCTGAAATTCGATATCCGCGATCCAGAAATCCGCCAGAACCTTTCCTTCAGGCGAACTTTCGCTTCCCATCGGCGCGTAATGAATCGGATGAAAACCGTTTTTGCGCGCCATCTTTTTCAAACGCTCAGCTTGCGCGATTATAAGTTGTACATGTTCCGCCACTCCTTCTTGCGCAATCCACTGCGGTTTCCCATGTGGAAAAGACGCACGTTCCAGAATGGACATGTACATACCGCTAATATCGACGTAAATGTGTCCGTGATCATCCGCACCTTCCGTCTGTCCGTAAATAATTCGCGGACATGAGCGCCCGCCGATGATTGATTGGCGCGCGAATTTATCTTGCGATGCGTTGAGCGAATACAGATTGAGTTTGCGCTTGTCTTTGCGATCTGCCGATCCGCCAGCTCTTCCGCTTTGCAACATTGGTTTCGCGCTATGAATCGCGCCATACCATGCCATTCCACCGGCTGTCAACAACGTAAATGAGCTCAGTTTCAGAATCTGCGATGTGATTTTATTGAGTGTCGCATACAGCTTCGGCAACACATCAGTATCGCGCGCACAATACGCGAGGACATCGAGTGGTTTGTAATGCTTCTTTTTCATAATCGCCACGCGCTCTCCGATGTTAATCTTGTGCTGCTCGGCGATATGTTCAGGTGTGTATTCGGGACTCAATTCGTAATACGATAATTCGAGATCGCGTCTCAGATCATCCTCCATCCAATCATTCGCGAAATAATGCGCGGAAATGTGCATTATCTCTTCGTGATATTCAATTTTCTTGTTGTCAGGATCATCTTTTGGCAAATAGTATTCGCATGCATTCTTAAGAGACGCGATAAGAACTTGGCACAAATCGTGTGCGCGCAACAGAACGATACCAGTCGCGATTGACACAATGGAAAATCCAACTAGAGCCGCGCCTTTCATAATCATACGAATCGAGTATTTCGATGAATCGAGTGGACTTTCAGCTGACAGCAAATATTTGACAAGGAAGTAGAAATCGAACGACGAACCATTATACGCACTGATCACAGGCGCGCATGAATTTACATGTTTGCGCATATTGCGCCGAATTTGAATGCCATTTGCGCGCCCCATATTGCTCTCAGCGAACAGTTCTTGATCATGGATTAGAGCCATCACTTTCTCGGCGATTCGCGAAATTATAGATGTAGACGAGATTGACATTCCCATCGCGCTTTCAAGCACACCATGCGCGATCAATCCGCGATCAATTGTCGTTTCTTCGAACGAATCGTCATCTTTCCATTTGTACGCGACTGTCATATGAGAGCAAACGTATGGTTCGATTTCGCCCGCTTTGTTAACCGCGGTTTCAAAATCGAAATAGAAGACGCGCCGCGGATGACTTGATGTGCGCGTTTCGCAAGTTAGCGGTTCACCATCGATGCCGGGTGCGAAATATTCATCGTCACCGATATCGCGGTGCATTTCGCTTATCGTCGGCACGTATTCGCCATTCGCGAACGCAATCGCCATATTATCGCGCGCCAACATCTTCGCGCTTGGAATCGATAAATCGCGATTTCGCGATTTCCCACTGATCGTCAAATTCGCAGGATCTGTAACGCGCGAAATCGCCGTGTAGTACATTCCGGGTTGCACGAATTTATCATCGCAGATGTATAATAGCGTGCCTTCGTGAGAGAGACCTTGGCTTTTGTGAATAGTTATCGCGTAAGAGAGGCGCACGGGGAAATACGTGAATTCAACGAGACGCCGATACGTTTCACCCGGACGCTTGTTTGAAATGCGCGCCAATTCGATCGTCGTCTGTGTTTTCGCGACGCGCACAAGAAGCGAAGATTCGGAATCGTTTCGCGATTCTCTGAAACCAACGATTGTGCCAAGCGAACCATTGACAAAGCGACTATCACTTGAGCGATCATTCTTAGTAAACATGATTCGCGCACCAATCTTCAATTTGATCGTGTGTTTCGCGATGACAGATGCGCGTTTCGCAACCGCGCGCGAACTGTCCATTGCGTTTACAATAATTGGCGCGAATGTGCACTCTTCGCCTTCAAGCGCGCTTAACGCTTCAGCATTGATGCGATCCACTACATCGTTGCGCGAAGCAATCGTTAAGTCGAAATCGCGCGGCATTGCATCAGCGCGATATCGCGAACGAAGAAACGCGAAATCTGCCGCAGCAATCGCGCCATCATGAATGCGCATCTGAAGCGCCGCGAAATCCACGTTCTGTGTGCGCCGAATCGTCGTTAAATGCATGAAGCGCCACGCGAAAGTGCGCATAAATTCGCCTTGCATCCAGAACCCAGCTTCCATGCGTTCAACCGGCGGCAACTGCATGTTATCGCCAACGAGAATGAGCGCGACTTTGTTTTTATGCGCGAATGCCGCGATGCGATCGAATTTAAGACTATCACACATCGATATTTCGTCAATGATTAGTAAGCGTTCGCGAACTTTGCAGCAACCTGAATGCGATGCGAGATAGCGATCGAGAGTGCACGCGTTATCGATGCGATCAGCCGCCGCGCCTGTCATTGCGGTAGTGCGAAACTTGAGACCCATTTCGCGCGCTTTCCGCGACAACATATTGACGAGATACGACTTGCCAGTTCCCGCGCCACCATCAATGATCCACGCCTTATCGCTGTCGCTAATATCATCGTCGAGAATGCGCGCCACGATTCGCGCGAACGAAGGCGATTCGCCGCCAAACTCTTCATCGGTGTCGCGAAAATGCGCGACATTCGCATCTCCACGACAAAACGCGCTTGTTCCGCGGATTGCAAGGCGCAACTGTTCGCGCGCCTCCATAAGAGCGGCGAGCGCTTTAGAGAGCGCGTCCGAATTAGTTCCAAGTTTCAACGCGTCGACAATTCGCTCCTTCGTGCGAACGTCGTGTTTCAATTTCGTGATTTGCGTTTTCGTGATTTGCGCAATCGCACATGTCGTGCTAATTTGTTCGATGCGATTAAACGCAGGAAGACCGCTAATAATGCATTGGTAATGCGAAATTCCATTCACGTCCGGTCGAGTAAGCGCGTTAAATCCGATCGCAAATTGCGCGCCAAATATCATTGGTTCAAGCGTGAAATCCGCGCCATTATAGCGGCGCATCTGTATGCCAAAATATTCGCACAGCTTCGCGATCTCCGCATCATTTTTCGCACCGATTGGTGAAACACCCGCTTCAATATTCATCTTTGAATGAACGCGCGGGAATGCGCTTCCCTTCGTCGATTTCGCGATTCCAAGCATTTTCGCGCTATACGCAAAGCATGCGGTGACACAATTATTGTCGCGTGACTTCGGGCTGTAAAGTCCAAGCTCAATAGAAAGCGCGCCAACCACGAAATGCATGTTACTCTTGTATGGCGCGCATGAACATCCGCCAGGCGCAACATCGCTTGGAAGCGGTCGATTCGTCCATGTGATTTCGATTTTCGTAATATATGTATCGCCATCATAAATATCAAGCGGTTGTCCAGGATCTTCTGTGATATCCTTCGTTTCAAATGATATTATTTTTCCGCCATCAGCATCAACGACATGCATGATTATCACTTGCATGCGAAAATTTTGCTTGTGCTTCTCTGCTGCGGCGATTTTAAGAAAATGGAACGCGTTGAAAGTATCGAGCGTAATCCCTGTGCGATCTTTGTAGAATCGCACATCATAATTCGTAACACGAAAACCGTCCGGACGGATGATCAATCCGCGCGGATCTTCTGATAAGCGAATTTGATCAACGATATACGTATGAATTTGAATTTCGCGCTTCCTTTCGCGAAATTCATTTCGCGACACTTCCAATTCGTAGAGACCGGCATTTGCGGCAAATTCGCGATCTTGATTCGCAATAACATAGCGCGCAATGCGCTCATCGATATCTTTAAGTTGCGCTAGGTTTGGGCGCGCATTCATAATTCGCGCAACATCTTGGCGCAAATAATATGGCAATCGGTGATGATTTTGCACATCAGCCTCTATAAATTGAGTGCGCAAATATTGAGTGAGCATTCGCTTACCACGCGCACCCCTGTAATGTTGATCGCGGAATACCGCGCGTCTATCTTGCAATTCGCGATACAGTGTTTGCGAAACTGGTCGTGCCATTTTCGGTATATTATAGATGGAGATTCTTCAAACCAAAAGAAATATTTTTCTGTCGAAATTGTTACTTTTTTCGGAATATTATTATTTCCATCAGTTTAAAGAATTCACCATTTAATATACAATCTCAAAAACAAAAATGCGCATCCCCAAATATTATCGCGATTGCTTCATAGCAATCGCATCGCATGGAGCATCCGATGCGGAAAAACGTGAAAGAATGGCGCACCGTGTGCAGCTATGCTTTTTCATGTCGCAGTATTGCCTTGACCATAGCGGAAAACTCGACACTCATTTTGCAGAAGCACGCCTTGATCCGAAGACGCGCGAATTCAGATTTAGCGCGCTGTTAACACCAAGCAAGCGCGCATCAATCATCGATAAACAATCGCGCACCAACATGATGGTGACGATTCGCGCAATGTGCACGCGCATACTCAAAAAATACAAAATCGCGAAGATCTCATTCAAGGCAAGCATGGAACACACTGATCGCGCGAAAGTAGCAAAAAAGCGCGAATCTATTGTAAATCAAGCGATCCCAATTCGCGCTCGCATCGCAGTAATTCCGCTTTCCCTTGTGGAATGAGTTAACGTAGGGGCTCCCGCCCCTACAACCCTGGTGTTAACTGGAAATCAATCCGCGGTTGAATAATTCGTGCTTTAATTCGCTTTCATCAAGTGCATTTTCGCGCGCCAAATACTCAATGTAATCCTGAATATTCTTACGAACGCGCAATAATTCGCGGTAAACCATTGTCGACCGCGGACGATCAACAAGTTGCTTCTCATTATCAAGTAACGATAGTAATTTTTTGTCATCGAAAACGCTCTCCAATGTCATGCGCGATGACACGATTTCGACCTCCTCAAGCGCAGAATCCGCGCCACGTTTCGCGTAAAGATGTCCGCTCCCTCCCTCTTGTACAAGCAACATATAGCTATGAGGCACTTTCGTGACATCGCGGAAACATTCGCGCACATCCTGACTATCGATTCCCGTCGCTTCGAACACATGGCGCGAAAACCCATCAAGCGCGTACTTGTCGTGCATCGTGAACGCGAACAGCATATTCGTATTATTGCGCGACTTCGTGCCAATATTTGTGTATTGCTGCGTAACGATGCACGAATGGTAACCGTCGTTGCGTTTTTGCATCGTGCAGACGTTCTGAACTTTCATATAAGGACTGTTGTGCGCCGTCGTACCTTCGTTGAAATCATCAAAGATAATGATTCCGTACGTATCCTCTGGCTTCTCTTCGGTCATTCGCGCGATTCCCGCGTCTGCTTCGATCGGACTTGTAAATAGCGCGAAGTCGATTTTCGATTCAGGGTCATCATCGTCTTCGATCGTTGACGCATCGCACCATTTGCGAATCTGATCGTAAACAGGTGTGTGAACGCGCGTACAGATGATTACTTGACTGAGTTTCGCGATTTGCGGAAGGATGCTCAGCAAGAGATACGATTTTCCGCA
>Ga0172381_10005536_pt1 | contig 12784 bp, 8 predicted proteins | sample Leawel6488metaG_FD_119754 | JGI IMG/M metagenome (GOLD analysis project Ga0172381, IMG submission 119754) | Leachate microbial communities from a municipal landfill in Southern Ontario, Canada - Leachate well 64-88 metaG | ecosystem: Engineered > Solid waste > Landfill > Unclassified | place...
AAATGCTTTTATCAAAGTTTTTTATAATGATGGTTCAGCCATTGCCATGGCGCTGACGGCTGATATGGTGTCTGGTTTTGCTTCCACAACTGCTGGAAGTTTTACTATGACCATTACATATGGTGCTAATACCGATACTTTAGCATATACTGTCACTGCGGAACCCGCAACGGGAACGCTTGTAATATATGAGGTGTATGGTGGCGGTGGTAATACGGGGGCCACATATACCAATGATTATGTCGTTTTATATAATGGAACAAATACGGATATAAACCTATCTACTTATTCGGTTCAATATGCTTCCGCAACAGGTACTACTTATACAGTGATTGCGCTTACAGGTTCAATCACAAGTGAAAACTATTATCTGATATCTTTGGGAAGCGGTGGTACTAATGGCTCAGCTTTACCCGTTGTAGCTAATGTTTCGGCGACCACTAATATTGCCGCGACTGCTGGAAAAATTGCTTTGGTGACTAATCAAACAGCGATAACAGGTAAAACCACTGAAACTGTAATTGATTTTTTAGGATATGGATCAACAGCTGATGAATACGAAACTGCTCCCACAGCAACCTTATCAGCTACTTTGTCAGCCAAACGCAATAGCAGCACTGATACTGATGCCAATGTTGATGACTTTACCGTTGGAACTCCAGATCTTTCCTATGTCGAAGCGAGTATTACTTTAGTGTCTATAAGCGCCAATAATATTGATGCCTATTATGAAGTAAATGATCCATTGAATATCTCCGGAGCGACACTGACACTATATTACTCCAATGGTTCAACCGGATCGACGACTTTAGAATCATCAATGGTCTCCGGTTTTAGTTCTACCACTTTAGGCGATTATTCCTTGACCATCACTTATCAAGGTCTTACCGATGATTATGCATATCATGTTATCGATTACTCAGCCTTAACAAACGCTGAAGTTCATTTCGTGGATATCGGTGCGACTGGTGGGGGTCCAGGAGAAGCTATCTTAATTCAAATCGGTGGAATTGACATTTTGATTGATTCGGGAGAACAATCAACAGCTACGCAAACGGCATTATTAACATTCCTTGCGGCAAACGTGACCGATGGAACGATTGAATATATCATTGCTACCCACCAAGATGCCGATCATATTGGTAACTTTGTGGCGGTGCTAAATGCTTATGTCGTTAACAATGCGATCTTATACTCTACAGATGTATCGATTGCCACGGGTTTAAGAACCACTTTTGAGACGGCAGTCGCCAACGAGGGTTGTACTGTTTACTATGGTTATGATCTTGCAACAGCTACTGATCCGACGCTTACTATTGCTACAGGCATTATCTTAGAATTTTATAATACGGGATATTTGACAACCGATGATGCAAATGCCTCATCGTTAGTCTTTGTGCTTGAAGCTTTCAATACTCGCATGTTGTTCACAGGCGACGCTGAAGGCAATCAAGAAGCAAATTACGGACCATTAGTTGGCGATGTCGATATCTTTAAACTTGGACATCATGGAGCTCTTGCCGGGACAACGGCTGCGTTACTAACAGCTATTACGCCAGAAGTAGCAATTGTAACAAATGGTGATTACTTAGGCAATTATTATGAGCATCCCAAATACGAGTCTTTAGCAAGAATATATGCATATTCTAACATTGTTCCTATTTACGCTGTAACGGGAGGAAATGGATCGGGATCCGATATTTCCCTCCAAAGAAATGGCACCATAACTATAGAAATAACTGGTTCTGGTTATACAATAACTTCCGAAAATTATGGTCTCAATCCGATGGAAATATCAAATACTGACTATTGGAATGATGTGGCAAACACCACTGGGTCGACTGGTTATTATTATGCTTTAGCTACAGGCATCACTGATGGTGAGCTTTTGAAAACGGCATTATCTAACATTATTGATGGCCATACGGTTTTGTCGTATGATGATGTCACAAATGCATTGAAAACTACTGATGCTGACCCAAATAATGCTGGTAACATCATACTTTTTTATACGGGAAGAAGCCAAGACGCAAATACATTCGTGGGATCAACTGGCAATCAAGATTACTGGAACCGCGAGCATATCTGGGCCCAAGCCCATGGCATTGATGGTGCTTTGCCGGCATATACCGATTTGCATCATCTCCGTCCAACAGATGTAAGCGTCAATGCGGACAGAGGTAATCTTGATTTTGGTGATGCGACAACTCTTGTTGCGGACACCTATGGCGAAGATGTATTAAGTTATTGTTACATATCATCATCATATTTTGAGCCACGTGATGAAATAAAAGGCGATGTAGCTCGGATGATGTTTTATATGGCGACCCGCTATGAAGGAAATAATGGTGAGCCAGATTTAGAACTCATTAATGGATTAACGGATACTGATTCGGCATTATTTGGCGATTTGGCAACCTTGTTATTGTGGAATGAACTTGATCCCGTTGATGATGCAGAAAGAGCGCGAAATGAATTGGTTTATTCTTACCAAGGCAATCGCAATCCTTTCATTGATCATCCTGAACTTGTGGATCTGATTTTTGGGAATAGCGAGGGATAATCAATGAGAAGAATTGTTTTATTTCCTGATAATTCTTGGATTGACATTATTTGGGTGCGTAACTACCACTACAAGTTTTATGACTACAAATATTCCTACAGAAGCACCAATTATGTTAGCTAATCCGACTGGTTTTCTTGTATCTAGTGAAGACATATTAACTTGGGATGCTGTTGATGGAGCGACAGGATATGTTGTTTGGATTAACGGGACAACATTTTCAGTTACTGAAACACAATATCAACTAGTACTAGAAGAAAATAACTTTTATGATATTAAGGTTAAAGCCATCTGCTCATCAGGTGAATCATATTACGCTAATGCAATGTATGATCAAACATTTCGTGATTTAAACATTGAAAAGAAATTTTATTTTTCGACCAACTCAAATGCACCGATTATTGTGGATATCGGTGCGAGTGATGCAACAGTAGTGGCAATAAAACTTGGTGCTTTAGTAACTGATGAAGTCAGTTGGTGTACTGAGGGGATGGACTATACCAAAACAACAGGGGCGTTAACTTTCACAAATGCTTTTTTAAAAACACTTTTGGTAGGGGATTATACATACACTGTTTTCACCTCAAATGGATTCATTACGGTAATCTTGACAGTAAATGATAACGTAGATCCGTATTTAATTAACAAGTCAACGCAACACTATACACCGGGTGAAGATCTTGTTTTATGGTTTGAAACCTTTGGTGGAACGGTGGTTTCCTTGAATGGAAATGAAATTACTGTAAATGATTACGCAATTAATAATGGCCAAGTTACAATTGACATCGATTATATTGCCAATAAATTTGCCACCGAACCACAAAGAACAGCATTGATTTTAGGATATACTATTTTGCTTGGCTCTGACAATTTTGTTGGCTACATAATAATTGGAAAGCCTGTGTCATAATTGTCTTCATAATAAGTAAATTGCATCATAAATGCTATTAGTGAAAACGGTCTATAGTTTGAAAAGACCGTTTTTTTATTTTCTTCGCTTTATATATTACCTATTGAAAAAGCATCTACCGCCGGAATTACTAATCGTTTGCTGATAAAATAAAAAAAGCTCAACTCCAATATGGCATCGGAATTGAGCTTATATAGTAAAAAAGCGGTTGTCCTATTTCAAAAATTCTTTAACTTCATTTTGAATGGCTTTAGCAGCGATGTTATCGAGTGCAGTACCAACAACAAGGATATTAATTCCGACTTCTTTAAATGCTTTATAGTTGCCTTTGTTAATGCCACCCTCGGCAATAGTTGGAACACTAACGGCTTTGACTAAAGCTTCTAATCTGGCTTTCATAAACGGATGAATCTCTCCGCCTTTGACACCTTCATAGCTCATACCAGTCATCATACCGATGAAGTCAACGCCAATAGCTTCCATTTCTTTAGCAACCTTAGCGACTTCTTCAGGAGTTTCGGCAGGAACACCAAAGATATGTTTATCGGTGGGTTGACCAATATAGGCATCAACCAATAGACCGTAACTATGAGCTTTTTCAACCCAAATTTTTAAGTCTTCAATACTTGATTTATGAGTGTGTAAACCATCAATACCAGCACGAGCGATTTTAATAAAATCGTCATCGGTTAGTATTACTGGCATTACTTCGGTAAAACCACCAGGTACACCAGCGGTAATATAGATATCTTCACCAACAACTTGTCTTACTCCATGAGCGGCTTCCAGCATTTGTTCTAATCTGATTTCATGTCTAACTTGCTCGGCGTCGTCCATATTATTAACACCTTTATAGCCTCTTGCTAGCACTAAAGCGGGATGGTTTGGTTCTAGTAATCTAGCCCCGGCATCAACGGCAGCTTTTGCCATTCTGGCATCATCGCCAGTGATTCCGGTACTTAACAGGGTCGTTCCACCATGTTCTTTAATTGCATCTAATACTTTTTTTCTGCCTTTTTCTAGTTTTAATCTCATGTCGTTAAATATCATTTCGCGTCCACCTTTGGCTTTCCGATTCTATTTATAATGATTGTTAATGCAAAAGCAATACCCATAGCAATTAACATACTGATAGCAAATCCTAATGGATTATTGGATAATGCTGGAGCAACTACTGATGGTACATAGGCTGTGCCTTTAACACCGAATATACCGACGAATAATCCTCCAATTCCTGAAGCGAGAATTGCGGTTCCCATAATTAATTTATTAGAAAACATAAATGGGTAAGCCGCTTCAACAAAAGTACCAAAGCCAACATTAATCGCAAAACCAGGAGCAGCGATTGAACGATCGTCTTTTCTTCTTGGCCAAACGATATTGGCTAACGTGATACCAGCAGAAACCATGACAAGTCCGACCATGTCGACAGCACCTAAGAAACTCATGCCTTCAGCTTCCATTTCAATTAAAACGATTGGCAATATGGCTGCGTGATAAACGCCACCCATAATTGCTGGCCAAATTAATAATCCAGCAACAAGTCCGGCTAAAGCTGGGCTTAATACTAATGCGGAATCAATTAACCATCTGATGCCGTCGCCAGCCCAAAGAGCAACTGGGGCGATTAAGTAATACACTAATAATCCAGCGATTAAACCAGCAACACCACCGGCGATAATATTAGCTGTGGTTCCCGGAATTTTCCATTTTGTTGCTTGTTCGATAAATAAAGCAGCGAGGATACCGGCAATGATACCACCGATAATTCCACCAATGATACCACCATTAACCGATAACACACCGGCAACCACACCAGCAACGATTCCGACTTCATCTAGTCCGGAAACCTGCTTAGCCGCAATGACAGCGACTAATACTGGTAGTGCTACAATTAGAATATCAAATATCGAATAGAGTTCCGCTAAAGCGGGAATTTGGCTTAAAGCTAATACTAAGGCCATAGCGATAAATCCTGGGATTGATGCTAGCATAATTCCGCGGATACTAATACGACTTAGTATTGATGAGTTATCTACTGAACCTGAGGAACTAGATGATTTAATTACGGCATGATACTTAATCCCGAAAAATTTGGATAAGCTAGTTAATGCCGCAATCGCTCTGGTTCTGTTTGTCGTTCCCGTGGTCCCCGAAATGGAAATGACATTTGCACCTAACGTTTGAATATAGGCCATTGACGTGCCACCGGTACCCGTAATGGGGATTTTTTTCTCGGCAGCGGCTGCTAAGCTTTTTGCATTAATGCCTTTGGCATCAGCGCTCATAACAACAATTCCGTCAACTTCACCATTCAAAATGTCTGCGCTAAGTTTCTGATCAGCTTTTTTAGCTAATTCGTTAGCTTCGGTTAATCCAACTAGTTCGGTATTAACCAATTCTCCATCTTGAATTTCATACAAACTTGCTTTTGTTGTGGCTTTGATACTATCCATTGATGTTGTCGCACCAACGAATACAATGTTACTTACGGTGATCCCAGCAGAATCTGCTTGTGTCAAAATTTCTCCAAGTAATTTTGTAGGGTTTTTTCCGCCTAAGCTAAATAAATTTCCACCTGAACTACCAACAATAGCAATCTTCTTCATGTTGACCTCCTATTTTTTTGTATGTCTATACATACGCTGATATTATAACATTATGTCCGTACATGTCAATAGGTTTTTGTAAGGCTTTTCATAATTTTATTATAAATATCACTTTTTGTTCGTACATATTGTTTTTTTACCAACTCAATGGTAAACTATAAGGTAAGGAGTTGGTGCTATGTACAGTGAATCACACTATTTACATGAACAAATCTATGAAGACTTGAAAAGTAAAATCCTCAATAAAGAATATCCATATGGATCAATGCTTCCAAGGGAGATTGATTTAATAACTATATACGATGTTAGTCGACATACGATCAGAAAGGCTATGGATCGCCTTTATAATGAAGGATATGTTTATAAAGTAAAAGGTACCGGAACTTTTGTAAAGTCCGCAAAGGCATATTACAAGTTATCAAACATGTCGAGTTTTAGTGAAATTATAAATAATCAAGAAGGAAAACCCAATAGTGTGGTAATCGAAGCTAAAATGATACCCGCTACGGAAGAAATAAAAGATAAACTGGATTTGGAAAATACCAAAAATTGTTACTATATGGAAAGAATTAGGAGAAACGGGAATACTAACCTTTGTTTTGAAAAAACCTTTGTCAATCCCGAATTGTGTCCCAATATCATTGATTTTGTGACACCGAATGCTTCATTATTTCAGTTATATGAAAAAAAATACAATCTGTCTCTGCACGAAGGTGTCTATAATTTAGAGGCGATTACCGCTTCCAAACATATCGCTAAAATATTAGATATCCCCGAAGGTTCTGCTATATTATATATGGAAGCTAGTATTTATATCAATAGCGGAAAAGCTTTATATTATGTCGAAGCCTATTATATTGGATCAAGATATACGTTTACGACAACGCTTAAAAGATAGATTCATTTTGATTGTTTTTGTATTATGAAGCCAACTTTGATGTTGGCTTCTCGTATATAATCAGAGTGTTTACCGGATAATGGGGTTCGACATTGCATTTCAATTGTCCTTTTGGTATACTTATTACCATGATAAATCAAAGAAGAAATATAGTAGACAAATCACGATTTCTGTATGGAATGCCATATCAAATGATTCTTGGCATCATGACTTTAGGATTTTGGTTTATGGAATGGGGACGAGTCGGCATACCGATCTTTTTAGCATTTTTTTTGGTTCTCTTGATATTTAAAAAAGATACGACCCCTTCAATTCCGTTGCTTTTTAGCGGTTTATTCATGATTAGTCAAACCGAATGGACATATGAGTTAATTCCTTTTTATTTGTATTTGGTACCGGTTGTTCTCTTTTTGGGAATGCTTGTTCATGTAATTCGGTTTAAAACAAAATTATTGCGTGGGAAAATGGCTTTAAGTATTGCACTGCTATTTGTGGCAATGATTCTTTCTACCTTTAATGCGGCAGCAATCACAACTATGTATGCTTTCTATGGAGTAGTTGGCTTGGTATATATTTTGTTATACTTTTTCTATACGAATACGATTGAAGGGAATCAAACAAAGTATCTTTTACAATTAATGGTTATCTTAGGAACGCTCATCAGTTTGGAAGTGTTGATCTTTTATCTTCGGGTTGATGATATATTGGCGGCGATTTCATCTAAAGCCCTTAATTTAGGTTGGGGACTATCTAATTTTATCGCCACTTATCTGATTATATTTATTCCTGCGGCTTTTTATTTTGCCAAAGAAACGAAAAAGCCAATATTGTTTTTGTTATTGATTGGCTTTCAATCATCGATGTTATTGATGACATTATCGCGGGGTGGCATCTTAGCTTTTGGAGTGATGGCTATATTATTACTAGTCTACCTTTTTAAGTCAAAAACTTGGAAGACGTTTTTAATCCAAGGAATAGTAATCCTGCTTGGATTGGGATTCTTAGCATACTTCAATTGGGATATATGTACTGCTATTTGGGGACGATTCGTTAGTAGTGGTCTTGATGACAGTGGACGTTTGCAAATCTATGCGGATGCTATCGGCAAATTTTTAAAACATCCACTGTTTGGCAACGGAATCTTAGTTCGCTATGAAGATTTAGGTGAGTTCCGCATGTATCACAATACGATTTTACATACACTTGCTTCGTTTGGGTTGGTGGGGTTAGCTGGCCTCATTGTTCAATTGGTTACGACTTTTAAAATCATCCTTACGAAAAAAACTTCAGAACGATGGGTGTTGGCAATTGCTATCTGCGGAGCCCATCTTCATGGCATGGTTGATAACGTCTATTATATGCCGCAATTTATGATTTTAATCTTCATTATGATTGCCATCATTGAAAATGCTAACAAGGCCGTTATGACCTCACCACTAGTAACTGTCAATTGAGAATAAAACGATGTGCTTTTATATAAAAACCGGAAATCTCCAAGCGGGATTTCCGGTTTTGTATACAATAAAAAAACATTGAAATATTACGATAATGGTGCTTTAGGAATGTGGTTTTTGTCCGTCATTCGTCGCGATATGGCCGCGAAGATATCCAAAAAATAGTAGGTTATGATGAGTCCAATTGAAAAGAAGACGGCAAGAACAAGAACATGATATCCGGCGGGAATGATGTTAATGATGGGAATTGGGCCACCGAAAAACGGATTTGTCATTAAGTACATGTTGTTTGCATTCATGTCGACAAATAAATTACCATACATGGCCCAAGCTGCCATTCCCAAAACACCGATGGCTGTCCGTTTCCAGTTTTTTCTTTCGATTTTCGTATCGCCGGTGGCGATGAGAAAACACGGAACAAAGACCAGTAATAAATGGACAATCATGCTTCTAAGCATTGGTAAGGTGATGACGAAGGGGTCACCGGATAAAACGCCTAAAGGATAAATCATAACAGCTATTCCTCCTAAAATGGAAGAAAGAAAAATGTAGTCTTTGAGTGGTTTGATCTTAAACCAGATGACCAGCGGCAGTAAAATATTGTTTACACCACACATTTGAAATGAGAAAAACGTTCGCCAATCCCAGAAGGGGTGGGAATAAGTTGAGACAGCTCCAAATAGATACCATTCGGATACAAAGATGGCTTCTCCAGCATATTTCATAACAATCATCAATACCAAGCAGATGTTAATGAAGATCTTTTGCGTGGCTGGTTTTTTATGGAGAAAAATCTTCATTAAGACAATGAAGATGACAATACAGATGAGGAAATAGATGAGATGAATTGGAGTAAAAAGATATTGAACCGGCTGGTCATCCATTCCGGAACTGGAAAAGAAAGACAAAAATCGCATAAAGAAACCTCATTATTTTTTAGTTATTTCTAAGTATACCATACTATGAAGCAATGAAAAAGAACAGAAAGATTTTTGTTGGCATAATATCTCACTATATAAAAACCAAAACGACAATATTAAACAAAAACAGAATTATGTGGCCTCAGTTCAGTAAAGAAATGTCACCGATTTATTAGGGCGCGGATTAAATGATCTTGTTCCGACAGAAAAAATCATCAGACTAGATTTCTTTTAGGTTTGACAGCGCATAATCAAGACGATATCGTCAGGAAGATGTCGGTTAGTGAATATTATGGTAATCCATCAACCAATCATAATTTGGGAAGAATTGGCGAAGTGTGGGTTTTTAAACATAATCATTGTAAATGTACTATATAAAGTTAAAAGAAATCAAAGATGGAAATAATATTGTTAATTTCCTAAACTGCCATTTTGATAATATGATAAATAAATAAAATGGGGAGGACAATTATATAAAAAGATTGTGGAAGTGACAAAACAATTCATGAGATATTAGCAGCTTAAGAAACAAAAGAGTACCTGATAAAAGATACAAAGGCAAGTGCCAAGATTAGTATTCTCAAATGTATAAATTGTGGAAATGAGATTGATGATATATGAGAGTTAATAATTAGTAAATATCCATAAATTGTCGCATGACAAATCGGCTTTTTAGCCGTTTTGTTGAAAAAAAATATTGGAGCAAGGATTGACAAATATAAAGGAGGAGAGTATCATAGATAATGTTTACAAACGTAAACGTTATCTGGAACATCAATCGAAAAATGGCAAACATCATCACTTGCTAGGAGTGAAAAATCTTTTCGTGGCAGCAGTTTATCCATGAATGGGTTTAGGGCGGATTGATACGTATTAAAATCTCAATTATGAAATGATTTATAGACAAACAACCTGAAGGGGATAAAAATGAAAAAAACGGCACTCAAGCAATGCATCATTTTAGTGTTTTGTTTCTTTTTAACAAGTTGCCTCGCCATTACTACTGAGGAGACAACCAACACCACGTCGTCGCCATCTACCATTACTACGCCCACTACCCTAGAAACCACTACCACAATGCCAACAACCGTGCCAACAACCGTGCCCACCACCGCGGTAACCACAGCCATCACCACGGTTGAACGGGTTTATACTAGCGTAAAATTGTATTTGCGGGAACCCCGTTTAACGGGTTTTCTTCCGCAAATGGATTTTATGACCTGTAAGGAAAATGACATCGATTACTATTTTTTCAATACCATCGATCCGACTTTACGTGATGAATTCATCAATTATCAGCTAGCGCTTATATCCTACTTGGAATCAAACCAAATCATCCCCGATTACAACATCAAGCACTACATTTTAGTTGACTATCCGTCACGTTCTGAGAGCGCCAGACAAAAGGCTTATATTGATATCGATACAGTCGGATCATATTGGCAGATTTTGACTACATTACAGTCCTATTTTGGTGATTACACCAATTATGGAATGTTGTATGGGCTAAGCAATTATATTGCGAATCAACTGGGATGGGAAACGGATATACCCACCTATTCAATAGGAGAGATTGTTTCTTTTACCGAAGTTTTGGAAAATCAAGATTATCTTGATTTAACCTATCCTTGTTTTCTTTCCTCATATGTTGGCGAAGCGCTTCCGATGATCAAAGCCATCGCATCACGATTGATGGTATATTTAATTAATCAAGAAGGCATTGCCAATGTAGTTGCGATAATGCATCGCGAAAATGCTTCGCCGATGTTGTTTTTATCGGAAGCTACTGCAATTATGAATGAGTGGTTGCTATCGATAGGAAGCACGACCCATTTAACCGCAAGAGAAGTGGCAATTCGTTTTCAATGTGGTGGTGTGACTTCTCCCATCATCGCTTCCACCGAACATGCTACATATTACCTATTGAATGATTATAGCGAGGCTGACATGGATATGATGGGAATTGACTACTTCATGTCTGATTATGCTCATATGATTGAGGCTTTTTATATGACTGAACTTGATATGGCGATATCAGATCAAATGTACAAAGACCCCATTAGAAATTACCAAGCATTAACAATTGTTCTTTGTAGTGAAGAAGCAACCATGGCTGCGGCAAATTCCATTGCCTATTATTCCACCGCATCTTTTACAATATATAGTGCGTCTGTATGGCCGCTTAATCATGAATACCTTCATTATTTGACTACTCCATCGTATGGATATAATTGGCAGTATGAAGCAATCGCGGTTTATGGCAACCGTGATGGTTATTTTTTAAGAAAATACTATCAAGCTTTGTTTGAGGCTATGATTCAATATAACTGGAATGGATTAGCTGAAATGCAAGAATATTTGGGACGAGATCCGCAAACGGATGATTTTCCAACCTATTGTGATATTTGCATTACCCTTAATAATGAAAATGATGTCAATGCTCTAAATCCATATATTCTGTCTTCCATTCCGAACTATGTTTATATTACATATGGAGAGGAAGTCATGAACCAAATCTTCTTACACCAAGACACAATTGAAGCGGAAATTTCACTTACATGGCAAGGATTGATTGATGAATGGAATCAATGGTTGATTGATACATATGGGTATTTGGCGGAATAATTTATTAAGATAAACGGTATGAAATAAGATATGTATGCAATCTATATATAATCATGCTGGTGTGTTATTGCCAAAAAAACATATGACAAAGTAAACAAAAAGAAGGAAAAATGAAAAAGAAAGCCCTATTGCTGGGTGGATTTCTATATTTTGCTTTATTATGGTCAGTTTTCTTGCGACTACAACTTGGTTTTGGCATTCATTACCGGTTTTTTCACCAGATGGATGTGAGAGATGTATAGGTCTAACTATCTTGTTGGTAGCGACAGGATCCAGATTTGGGTATCATGATTTGTTCATCTGTTTCCCAATAGGAGAAGGAACATGTACGGAATCGATTAGTTATAAAAGTCTGATCAACACGAGTTATGAAGATGGCAGATTTCAGAATACTGCGGATGGACAGTTTTTTATTTATTACGACGGAAAAGGCAAGAGGTTTAGGATATAGTCATTGTTAGGTTCGGATTGAACAATTTGATGTTTTAGTGCACAATAAAACAATTTTTTTGAAGGTGCAATTTCTCATAATCTATGCCACCTTGAGCCATTAGTTTGGACTATGTCGTCCATAGGCAACCTTTGTCACCTATTGACACCTTAAAACCAGCATTTTCGATGATTTCAGTGGAAATGACGCTTTTTTATTGGTTTCTCCTCACTTTGAATTGAATCGAAAAATAGTCGTTGTGTTTCTACATCTTCAATACAAAAATCGCTTTCTGACTTACGAAAAAAACATTTCAAATCGAAATGTTTTTTGTATGTATGTATTTTTTTGCGTTTTGCCTCTTTTATTTCCGAG
>Ga0172381_10005537_pt1 | contig 12783 bp, 12 predicted proteins | sample Leawel6488metaG_FD_119754 | JGI IMG/M metagenome (GOLD analysis project Ga0172381, IMG submission 119754) | Leachate microbial communities from a municipal landfill in Southern Ontario, Canada - Leachate well 64-88 metaG | ecosystem: Engineered > Solid waste > Landfill > Unclassified | place...
CCTCCTCCATCATCGTCATCCGTCGTTGCCGTATCACCTCCATGGAGGTGCCGGGCAACGCTAATAGGAATGCCTGCAGCACCGCCTCCGTGGAGAAAAGGAAGCAGATGCTGCATTCTCCCTCTTCATTCCCGCATTCGTATCATGAAAAACCACTGTACCTACATCATCTCTTCTCCGCCCCAGACTCCCTGGTGGGGACACGGCATGATCCCCATGGAAGGGAACCACGCCATGGAGCTCAATGCGCAGAAGAAGCCCGACAACGGCAAGCTGCAGCAGGAACTGGCGGCCTGCAGGCAACTCTACGAGGCATCGGATGTGCGCTATCTTCTCAAGCCTTTCTCTCCCGTTCTGGATGCGCAGTACCGGCATGACGGCGTCTTCTGTACGGATGCCATGGTGACGACGCAGGGAAAAGACGGTCTGCCGTTGGCATTCAAGAGCAATTTTTCCGCAAAATTCCGGCAACCCGAAGCCGAAAGCATGGAGCGGTTGATGAAACTCCAGAGCATCCGGGCCATCACACTTGATCCGCAACAAAAACTCGAGGGAGGGGACGCGCACTACACTCCCTACGATCACCTGTACATCGGCGGACTCTTTCGGGCGAACGAGCAGGGCCATCAGGCGGTGATCGCACAGAGCGATGTCGCAGATGCCGTGCTGCTGAAGACGGAGGGCTTTCACGTCGATACCGTCCTCGTTCCCGCGCTGGATCTTCGGGGCCGGCTGAAGGCCATCATTGCCTGCAAACAGGCGATCGAGAGCGCCAGCTGGGACAGGCTGCATGCCTTCGCAAAGCAGAACAGCGCGGAGCTGCTCGCTATCGACTCTGTCGATTCCATCGGGAGCGGCTCGCAGCACTATTCCGACGGCCAGTATGCCGTGAACTGCATGCCCCTGCCGGGGGTTCTGCTCGGCAACGGAGCATTTCAGACTTCGGGTATCGAGGACCGGCTGAAGGAATTTGGCATCGATCACCAGTGCTCTCCCATGCCGGAGTGCGCCAGATCCGGCGGGGCATTCCACTGCCTCACACAACAGATCCCCGTGCACCATCCGCAGGAAGTTCTCACATGGTACATGATCGGTGAGGCAATGGAGCTCTACAAACTCCTCAAGCATCCACCCTCTGACACAGTTGAAAGGGAGTTGATGCGAAAGCAACTGCCGCTCATGCACTTTGATGATCTCCGTCAGTTCGGACTGGACGAAAAAGCCATCGCCATCCTTTCACAGGCGAGAGAGGCATTTCTTTCCGCCGTTTGATATTTCCTCTTCTCCTTTTTTCTCATGCATTCATCCACTTCACACAGGCATCTCCGATCCATGCTCGACCTCACTCCCGCCGAGATCGATGTGATTGTCGCGAGCGGTTTCCAATACAAAAAAACCAAAGATCAGGGCATCGCGGATACGCCGATCCTGAAAGGTCAAACAATCGCCCTCGTCTTTGAGAAGCCTTCCCTGAGAACGAAAGTCGCCTTCGAGGCCGCCGTTACCGCCCTCGGTGGGACGCCGGTATTTCTTTCGGGCGTCGAGATTTTCAAGCGGGCCGATGGGGCCACCCGCGAGAAGACCAGTGACATCGCCCAAGTCCTGGAGCGTTATTGTGATTGCATCGTCGCCAGGGTGCATTCTCACAGTTCCATTTTGGAAATGGCGGACTGTGTCTCTATTCCGGTGATCAATGCACTCTGTGATCTGCACCATCCGACTCAGGGGTTGGCTGATCTGATGTCCATTCGCTGGCACAAGCCGGATCGAAAGAAGCTAAAAGTCGCCTACCTCGGCGACGGGGCCAATGTCGCAACCTCCCTTCTGCACGTTTGCGCGATGACCGGCATCGATTTTGTTCATGCAGGGCTCCCTGCATACCGGATTCCCGCTGACAGCTGGAAGCACGCGGAAGACTTTGCCGCTCAAAAGTGTTCCAGTATCGCATTCACAACGGATCCCGAGAGTGCCGTGAGAGGTGCCGATGTCGTCTACACTGATACGTTCGTCTCGATGGGGGATGAAGCGGAGGCGGAGGAACGGCTCAAGGCATTTTCTCCCTATTGTGTCACGAAGGAGCTCATGGCTCTCGCGAAATCCGATGCGATCTTTCTTCATGATCTTCCCGCGCATCGGGGTGAAGAAGTTTCTGCAGATGTCATTGATTCTCCCCAGTCCAAGATTTTCGACCTCGCTGAGTGTCGAATGCATATTGCCAAAGCTCTGCTCGAATTCTTTCTGGTATGACTTTGTATTTCTTATGATCTTTTCCCTCTCTTCCCATGCAACACACCACGACCTATCAAAAAATCGCCTCGCACGAGGCGAAAAAAGGCGAATTCAAAACGTGCCTCCTTCTGTACTCCGGCGGGCTCGATACCTCCGTCATGCTCAAGTGGATTCAGGACGAGTATGAGGCGGACGTCATCGCGCTCACGATCGACGTAGGGCAACTGCACGAAGATCTGGAGGCGGCAAAACAGAAAGCGCTCAGGCTGGGCGCGAAAGAAGCCATCGTCATCGATGTCAAAGACCGCTTCGCGGAGCAGATGCTGACGCGTGCCATCAAGGCGAATGCCGATTATCAGGGCGGATACCGACTCTCAACCCCACTGGGGCGGGTCACGCTCTCTCAGGTGGCCGTTGAGCAGGCGCAGAAGTACGGCGCGACCGTCATTGCGCACGGCGCGACGGGCAAAGGTAACGATCAGGTGCGTTTCGAGAGTTACATCACGACGCTTGCTCCTTCGCTCAAGATCATCGCTCCGGTCCGTGAGTGGGCGATGGGCAGGGATGAAGAGATCGCCTATGCCCTGAAGCACGGTATTCCGGTCACGCAGACCAGTGCCAAACCCTATTCGTATGATGACAACATGTGGGGTTCGACCGGCGAAGGCGGCGAGATCGAGGATCCCAAGCTCGTGCCACCACTCGAGAACATCCTCGAAGTCTGTACGCACCCGAAGGATGCTCCGAACGAACCGGAAATCATCTCGGTAACCTTTGAGCATGGCATACCCGTTGCTTTGAATGGGAAAAAACTTTCCATGTCCGAGCTGGTGCTGCAGGCGAATGCGATCGGCGCGAAACATGGCGTCGGTATCACACACCTGATCGAAGACCGGCTCGTCGGATTGAAAGTCAGAGGCATCTACGAGGCTCCTGCGGCCGAAATTCTGGTCACAGCGCACTTCAATCTAGAGAAACTCGTCTCGACGAGAGACTTGAACGAACTCAAGCAGTCCATCGATCAGAAATGGGCGTACTTCTGCTACGGCGCCAAGTGGTTCGAGCCGACCATGGCGGCCATTCATGCGTTTCAGGATTCCGTCAACGAGCGGGTGACCGGTACGGTGAAGGTGCGGCTGTACAAAGGAACCGCGACCGTCGTGGCGCTGGAATCGCCGTATTCGCTCTTCAATGCGAACCTTGCGACATTCAACAAGAACGCGGCATTTAACCAGAATGCGTCAGCCGGATTCATCGAAATCTACAATCTTGCCCAGAAGACGTTCCACTCTCTCCACCATGACTAAACTCTGGCAACAATCATCCATCGGCTCCGCCACGAGCGGTCTCGACCGCCGTGGCTCCGCTCAGGACAAGCCGGCCAAACTCCATCCGACCATCGAAACGTATACGGTCGGGGAAGATCCCGCGCTGGACCTGTCTCTGTTTCCGTTCGATATCGCTGCGAGCAAGGCTCATGCGAAGGGGCTCAATAAAATCGGCATCCTCAGCACGCACGAGCTCTCTCAACTGTTGGCTGCGCTGACGGAGCTCCAGCAGAAGTTTGAAGATGGCAAGATCACGATCGCCGTGGAGGACGAGGATTGCCATACGGTGATCGAAAACGCGCTCACGAAGAAGCTTGGAAGTACCGGAAAGAAAATTCACACGGGTCGCAGCAGAAATGATCAGGTGCTGGTCGCGCTGCGGCTGCTCATGAAGGACAGGCTGCAGAACATCCGCACGGGAGCGCTGGCTCTCGCGGAATCATTCCTGTCCTTTGCGAGGAAATATGAGCAGGTGCCACTCCCCGGATATTCGCACATGCAGCAGGCCATGCTGGGGAGTGTCGGACACTTTGGCTGCAGCTTCGTGGAGAGCCTGCTGGATGACATTGCTCTGCTCGATGCCATTCAGAAGCACATCGATGCCAATCCGCTGGGGAGTGCCGCGGGCTATGGCGTCGCTCTGCCTCTCGATCGAGAAAAAGTCACACAGGAGCTTCAGTTCGGCCGAACGCAGATCAATGCACTCTACTGTCAGAACAGCCGTGGAAAATTCGAGAGTGTGTTTCTCGAAGGGCTCGTACAGATCATGATGACGCTCGGAAGGTTTGCCAGTGACCTGCTGCTCTTCACGACGCAGGAATTCGATTTCTTTGCCGTGGATGCTTCTCTGGTCACGGGCTCGAGCATCATGCCGCAGAAGAAGAATCTCGACGGACTGGAAATCCTGAGAGGGAATGTCAGTGTCGTGATCGGTTATCAGCACATGGTCAAAGATATCGCGAAAAGTCTGCCCTCGGGCTACAACCGCGACCTTCAGCTGCTCAAGCGGCCTGTCATTTATGGTGCAGATATCGTGCTCCAGAGCATTGATGTGGCTCTTCTGTACCTGAAAGGGATCACGCCCAAGAAAGCCTCAATCGAGCAGAAGATCACGAAAGAGATCTTCATGGCTGACGTGGCGGTTGCCCTCTCGAAGGAAAAAGGAATTCCGTTCAGAGAGGCGTACCGGCTCTCGAAGAAGCATATGAAGACTTACAAGGTGGATTATCAGAAGAATATCGCTTCGAAGGTGAGTCCCGGTGCGCCCGGAAACCTTCAGTGGAATGCCTACGCCAAAAGGATCGCGGTACTGAAACGTACTGTGTAGCCGGATTGCGCTATTTTCCGTTTTGGTGCGAGGCCCGCATGATCCGTTCCATGCTTGGTTTCCTCCACGGATGGCAGGTGAGGAGGCGTCTTGCCGTCAGGATGCCTCCTACAACCACGCCCCGTTCCATGATGACGCGCTTTCCATATTCCGAACACGTCGGTTCATGGCGGCAGTAGCCGTATCGCCAGAGGTGCCTGAGCGGGCCGTGGTCAGGCGAGAGCGTGTGCTGGTACACCGTGATCGCCGCAACAATCATCTTGCGCGGCAGCCCTTCGGCTCTGCTCAGGGTAAACAGCCACAACGAGGTGAGGGGATTGCGCATAGACAATGAGAGCGGTACGCTCAGCGCTACGTTCTCCTCTCCTCATGATTTCTGCAAGTGATCTGCTGCTCGGAATGGAATTCGCCATTGCCATTCTGCTGCTCATCGTCCTCTATCACGTGATATTCATCGTTGTGGATCTGCGCAAGGTGATGCGGAGAGTGGAGGGGATTACGCAGGAGGTGGAGGATGTGATCATGAAGCCGCTCAGTATGATCGATTCCATTTTGCAGTGGGTGCTCGATACAATTGAAAGCGGCAAGAAGAAGCACGACAAGAAGGATTAGGGGGAGAAAATGTGAAAAGAAGATCAGGTTCTCTTTCGTCATCCGTCGCGAAGCGACACGAATAATTTGTGCCGAAGCGTGGGTCTTGCGGGCCACGTCGCACATGTGCGACAGTGGCGGGTCCCGCGCTGGAGGCACACCTTTAAGGGAAAAAAGAGTTCATGACCCATTCGACAGGCTCAGGGTCACCCCAAAATCATCAAAGAAACATCATCAACTTGTCACCCCGAGCGTAGTCGAGGGGTGAGAGAAAAACCGTAGGTTTGTCTCTCATGCTAAAGAATTGGTTGTTCATCAATGAACACTCTGATGAAGAGCCGCTTGATGACGTCGATGGAGGATTCAAACAGTGTTGAGAGCAGACGATTCAGGAGCCGGATGCGTGCGTAGAGCTTGTTGAGCCTGAAGGCGCCTCCCGGGTGGCTGCTACTGGGGATGGAACGGATTTGAGAGCGCAGTGTGCCGACCTCCGAACGAATTTTTTCTGCGAGTTTCGTCTGCATGATTTGCTCGCTCGGCAGAGCAGCGATGGCTTGGTCGCGTGGCGAAACTGTGCGGGTTCCCGCGGTACCGGTTTGCATCTGGCCGCCTGAGCCACTGCCCATGTCGCCCGATTTGTCTTCACCCATACGCTCGCTCATCTGATCAATCAGATTCAGGGTATCAAGCAGGCTCCCGATTTTCTCGGGTTGTGTGACTGTCAGCGTCAGCTTCGGTGCCGTCGGAGCGGTTTCAGTGTGCTTGTCAGGGGAGTTGCCAGCGGGCATCACCTCTATTATCTCTCAAAATGGCGATAAAGTCAAAGATAGCCATTCCTTTCCGATTCCTAGAACATTGGCTGACTCTCATCCGTTTCGTGGTCGAGCCCGAGCCGCGTCTGGAGTTTGCCGAATGTACCTTGGTACGTATCCGACGAGGAATGGATGTGCTCTGTGCCTGTGATGCATTGCATTTTGTTGCGGTACCACACGCGATGCTCTTCCAGAATTTGTTCAAAGGGACCGAAACGGTCTGCATACACGTAGAGCAGTTTGTGTTCATCGAATTGGATTTCGACCGAATTTTGCGGGCGGAGAACGGCGATGCCCGTACATCCGTCGTTGCACAGAAGATCCTCATATTCGTGGAGAATGCTCTTCAGCACGGGCAGGTCGATGCTTTCCCGGTAGTGATCGACGTGATGTTTTGCATGCGATTTGTGGCTTGTCTCAAGAACGGCATCCACGACCGGCGTTCCAAGGGAGTCTAAAAGATCCAGAAATACCGCGAAGAGGCGTGCTCGCGTCACTGACGCCACGATCACCGGTATCTTTTCCTCCCAGTCATCTTCATCGATCCAGTAATCGTAGCGGTAGCCTTCGCTCGGGACGATCTTGAGGTCATACGACGGCCGGATCGCTTCGGTGAGCTCGAATTTTCCATAACGATTGACTGCGAGAAATCGCTCCAAATCGGCTTCTGGTACGCCATCGAAACTTGATTTCTCTTCCGGCGCAGCGATAGCACGACGATTGAGGAATCTTTTATAGAAACCCATTGGAGCGGGATTTTGAGTTGTTTCACGATTTGCGGCAAGCAGTCCGAAGGCTTTTTGGTATGTTCCGGATGTTCCTCATCCCACTCGTATGACCAACGACAGTATCTTCCACCCTTCGACTTTGCTCAGGGTGGAAAATCGTCTACGAGCGACGTATCCTTCCCGGTATGACTGAACAGACGATTTTCCACAAAATTGCCCGTCACGAAATCCCCGCATCTATCGTCTACGAAGATGACGAAGTGCTGGCGTTCAAAGATATTCATCCCAAGGCACCGACGCACCTGCTCTTCATCGCCAAGCGCGATCAGGATTTCGTGCCGTCCATCGATGATCTCACGGACAAGACCGCGCACGTGCCCGGTCTTCTCATCCGCAAAGCACAAGCCTTTGCCAAGGCGCATTGTATAACCGGTTACCAGCTCAAGTTTCATGTGGGGAAGGAGGGGGGACAGGAGGTGTTCTTTCTGCATCTGCACTTTTTGAGTGAGCAGAAGATCGGCTGAGGATGCTTTCCATTCCCTTCGCAAAACCGTAGCTGGGATTCGCGAAGCCCAGCTACGGGAGAAGATTTCTTTGATTACGCGCTGAAGCCCGCCTTCTCTGCCTCCTTTTCGGTCTTGAAGTACACGCGGTTCTCTTCTTTGATCTTCTGTCCGGCAGCGGAATCCAATGCGTAGTACTTCTTGCCTGTCTTCGAGGCGACCCACCTTCGCTCCTCGCTCTGCTCAGAGCTACGGCGGGCAGGCGAACCCTTCGCTTCGGCAACATCCTCGACAGGAAAGAGGGCTTCCTGCTTGGCTTTCTTTGCGGGCTTCTCTTCTTCCTTTGCTCCGGATGCTTCGGCGGGCGAAGTCGTTTTCGTTTCTTTAGCCTCTTTTTCCTTTGCCGCTTCCTCTTCGCGTTCGCGCTTGAGGCGCTCCATGGTCTCTTTGTCGATGGGCAGGAGGGCCTTGATCGAGAGGCCGATGCGGCGCTCGTCGATGTCGATGTTGATCACCTGTGCATCCACCTTCTGACCGATAGTCAGGGCTTCGGAGGGGTCCGTCACTTTGTGGTGCGCGATTTCCGAGAGGTGCACGAGACCGTTGATGTCCCGCTCCAGCTTGAGGAAGGCGCCGTACTCGGTGAAGCGCACGATGGTGCCCTGCACGCGCTTGCCGACCGGGTAGCGCTCGGCGACCTCTTCCCACGGGTCTTTCGTGAGCTGCTTGATCGAGAGCGAGATCTTGTCGCCATCCATGCCGATGATCTTCACCGTGACTTTGTCGCCCAGTTCGGCATACTCCGCGGGATTGCGCACGTGGCCCCATGCGATCTCGGAGATGTGCACGAGCCCTTCCACCCCGTCGAACGAGACGAAGACGCCGTACTTCACAATGCCGCTCACGATGCCTTCTTTGGTGTCGCCGACCTTCAGGCTCTCCAGCGCCTTGGCGCGTTCCTCGGCCATGGCTTCGCGTTCGCTCACGACGATCTTGCCGGCCTCTTCATCCATGGTGATGATCTTGACGGTGAAGGTGTGGCCGATGAATTTCTTGAGTTTCGAAATGATTTCGGATGCGTCGGCGTTATTGACGCGGGGGTAGTTACTCGGAGCGAGTTGGCTGACCGGCAGGAAGGTGCGGATACCGTCGATGTTCGCCAGAAGTCCGCCTTTGTTCGCCTCCTGTGCCGCGAATTCCATGGTGCCATCCGCCTCCACGAGTTTGTGGAAGCGCTCCCAGGCCTTCTGCTGGCTTGCCATGCGCAGGCTCAGGACAATCATGCCTTCGTTGTTCTCTTCTTCAAGCACGAGGGCAGAGACCTCTTCGCCGATCTGCAGGCTGCGGAAGGTGTTGAACGAGTCGCGAAGTTCCCGCCCCGAGACGATGCCGGTCTGCGTTCCGCCGATATCGAGCAGGAGCTTATTTTTGGCCTTGAAGACCACGGTACCCTCGACGAGTTCGCCGGGGCGCACACGCACAATGGGCGGAGCAGACGCGAGGAGCTGTTCCATGATGGGGTTCACGATGGGGGCGGGGCGTGCCATACAAAAGAGGGAGTGCGGGGAGAAGAAAGTAAGGGGTGGGTCATGCCCGCACGAGCCATGACGTCGAAAAAGAGCTTCGCATCTCATGTTGAAAGAGTCAAGGAAGAGAGGAAATAAAAGAACCAAAGGAGATAAAGGAAATAAAGGAGATAAAGGAAAAAGAGGAAATAAAGGATGGCCCATCTCTTTCCTTTCATTCCTTTATTTCTTTTATTTCCTTTAATTCCTCTTCTTTATACCTTCTTAACCTTCCTGAACTACCTTACCTCTCTCACAGTACTAATTCCGCCGCATTCAGATCCGAGATCTGGTTCAGTTTTTGTTCCTGACTGGTGCTTGGATTGTAGACCTGGTAGTAGAGCTCCAGAAGCTCGCGCGTGGACAGCCGTCGCGTGACGAGACCGATATTGTTGAGGCCCGCTTCCACCAGATTGATGCGATCGCGCAGGGGAGTGATGCGTTTCTCGAACATCTGGTGACGGGCGAGTGCTTTGGCCGACGAATCATCGATGCCGATCCATTCCAAAAACGTTGAGATGAGTGATTTTCCTTTGGGATGGTCGTCCAATGGGATGATGACGAAGAAGCGTTTCTGCATGATGTCGGCGGCTTCCACGATACGTTCGATGAACGTGGCGTACTCCACAGTCTGTTCCCGCAAGAGTTCATTCGGTTGTTCCTTTGCTCTGGCGCGCAGCTGTTCAATGTAGGGGTCGATGTTGATTTTCGTTGAGCGGATGGAAATTTGCAGAGGGAAGTTGAGAGTATTCACGAAGGACTGATAGCCGGCGATGATTCCTTTTTGCTCCGTCTCGCTTTTAAGATTGAAGTTGAGTGCCTCCACGGTCAGGACGGCCCGAAGTCCCCCGTTTTTCAGAACCACGGTGTCGTTGCGGATTTCGGCGATGGGGAGGAACCGCTGCGTTTGGGCCTTGGAGAGTCCTTTGCGATTGCGCACAGTATCCTTCGGCTTTTTGCCGTGGGAGGCCTCCGGAGTCGGATCCGAAGGGGAAGCCATGTGCTCGGAAACATCAGGGGTCATACGCGGGAGTCGGAAGGGGGAAGAATATCCTGCATCGTTGCGTTGCCGTGCTGTATGTGTTCCACGGGTGCAGGTTTCTGTGGGGTGACGATGTCGTCAAAGGGGAGGGCGTCTTCAGATTTCTCCGCCTGGATGCGGCGCTGATCCACCGGGCGCGGTGGAACGGATGCATCACGAGAAACTGTGCCCGTTTCGTTCCTGTTGCTGTTCGTTGTGATGAGCGGTCCCTGATCCAGCAGGGCGCTCAGCTCTTCGAGTTTTTCGCGGTGCGGCTGCATGACCACTTGTTTCTTCTTTTCCTCTGTTCCGGAGAAGTACTTGAAGTTGATGGAAATTCCGCGACGGGGCGACCATTGCCTCATGGCCGGCTTTTCCATTTTTTCCGCCATCAGTAAAAGAAATCGCATGAGGCCGATGCCCTGAATCTTTATGAAGGCAAAGATGAGGCCGACCACAAAGGGAATCCAGCAGAGGATGGTGATGGGCAGACTTGCCACGCCCAATTGATTTTTCGCAGCGGTCCAGATGGCGTAACTGAATCCTCCGGTGGCGAGCAGGATGATGAGCTGTCTCAGGGTGACCGGGCCGACGATGCGGTCCTCCACGTAGACGTTCTGCGGGATCTTGACGGGTTCGATAGGCATGAAAGGGTTGATATGAGCTTTTCGAATAATTATAGCAGAATAAGGAGGAATAGACCAGAGCCTGTATTCGGGCAGGAAGCAGAGGAAGCCGAAGAAACCGACGAAGCCGAAGAACGAATTTTCGCTTTCCTCGGCATCTTCGGACTCTTCTGCATCGTCGGTTTCCTCACGTCGCAACCTCCACCTTCTGCTCTTCCATGGCCGGTTCCTCCGCTTTCGTTCCGCTGGCAGGAAGAATGGTGACATGATCGTCGTCCTTGCGTGCAATGACGATCGTATCGCCCTGACGCACGATGCCTTTGAGCATCATTTCGGCGATTTCATCTTCCACTTTTTCCTGAATCATGCGGCGGACGGGGCGCGCGCCGTAGGCCGGATCGAATCCGAGCTTGGCGAGCACCGCGATGGATTTCTGATCCGCTTTGAGTGCGAGACCCTGAGCCTTCAGCCGTTCCGCGAGCAGATCCAGATGCATCTTTACGATCTTCTGGATGTGTTCCTGATTCAGGGCGTTGAAGACGATGATGTGGTCGAGGCGGTTCAGGAATTCCGGGCGGAGACGATCCTTCAGTTCCGCGATCACTTCTTCGCGCTTCGCTTCGTAATTCTTCTCTTCCGTCTGGGCTTCGCTCTCGAGCTGGAAGCCGATTTTGGCAGCCTGCTTGGTGAGCTTTTCGGCACCGATGTTGCTGGTGAGCACGATGACGGTGTTGCGGAAGTCCACCTGCTTTCCCTGTCCGTCGGTCAGCGTTCCGTCCTCCATGATCTGCAGGAGCAGATTGAAGAATTCGGGGTGCGCCTTCTCCACTTCGTCGAAGAGCACCACGGAGTACGGCTTGCGGCGCACGGCTTCGGTCAGCTGTCCGCCCTCCTCGTAGCCCACGTAGCCGGCGGTCGTGCCGATCAGGCGCGAGACGTTGTGCCGCTCCATGAATTCGGACATATCGATCTTGATGAGCGCGTCTTCGCGGTTGAAGACTTCGCTCGCGATGGTGCGCACGAGTTCAGTCTTGCCCACGCCCGTCGGGCCGAGGAAGAGGAAAGAGCCGATCGGGTGGCGCGCATCCGAGATGCCCACGCGGCTGCGGCGGATGGCGCGGGCGACTTTCTGAATCGCTTCGTCCTGTCCGATCACGTGTTTCTTGAGTACGAGCTCGAGGTTGGCGAGGCGCTTGCTTTCTGATTTGAGCATCTTCGTGACGGGGACGCCCGTGATGCGGGCGAGCGTGTGCGCGATGTCATCGCCCGTGATCTGCACGGGGGTGCGACGATCGCCATCCGCCTGTCCCTGCAGCTCTTTGAGTTTTTCCGCGAGCTGCTGCTGTTCCTGCTTCAGTTTGAGTGCCTGGTGATACTTCTGTTCCTTCACGGCGAGCTGCTGTTTCAGAACGATCTTTTCGAGCTTCTCTTCGATCTTCTTCAAATCGGGCGAAATATCCTGCTGCATATTCTTGCCGGCCGCAGTCTCATCCAGAAGGTCGATGGCCTTGTCGGGCAGAAAACGGTCGGGCATGTAGCGCTTGCTCAGCGTGACCGCCTTTTCGAGTGCGTCATCCGAGATGGAGAGGTGATGGAACTCCTCGTAGGTGGGGCGGATGCCCTGCAGAATCTTGATCGTGTCTTCCACGGTTGTTTCTTCGACGAGGATGGACTGGAAGCGGCGCTCGAGCGCGCCATCTTTCTCGATGGTGCGGTACTCACCCGTGGTGGTGGCGCCCACCACCTGGATCGCGCCGCGGCTCAGGGCGGGCTTGAGGATATTCGCGGCATCCAATGATCCCTCCGCGCTGCCCGCACCCACGACGGTGTGCAGTTCGTCGATGAAGAGGATCACTTCCTTTTCGCTTTCCAGAGCCTCTTTGATGATGTCATCGAAGCGCTGCTCAAACTCGCCGCGGTACTTGGTGCCCGCGATGATCGAACCCATGTTGAGCTGCAGGACTTTTTTGTTCTTCAAGCTCAGCGGCACTTTTCCGGATGCGATGCGCTGGGCGAATCCTTCCACAATCGCGGTCTTGCCCACGCCCGGTTC
>Ga0172381_10005538_pt1 | contig 12782 bp, 25 predicted proteins | sample Leawel6488metaG_FD_119754 | JGI IMG/M metagenome (GOLD analysis project Ga0172381, IMG submission 119754) | Leachate microbial communities from a municipal landfill in Southern Ontario, Canada - Leachate well 64-88 metaG | ecosystem: Engineered > Solid waste > Landfill > Unclassified | place...
TGCTTCTTCTTCTGTGTAGATATGCTCAATTTCCGGTATGTAACATTTCCCAATAAATATAATTGAATATTCAATTACACACAACCGTCTCACGTGATAGTGAAAGATATCTTTTTTACCTTTTAATGGGCTTTTGCGGCACTTTCAGCATGTGGGTGCGATAGTTTATACCCTTGGAAAAGTGCGGATTATGGGCACGATATGATAGAGTGTCAAAAAAGAATAATTTAGTATCTACTTGATACGATTGTCCCACCGTATCTCTTTAAAGTCTTAGCCATTGCTAACTTTGCCCTCTCTTTTTGTTTGGCGGTGACTTTATATTTAGAGGGCACAACCTTATATTCCGCCGTTGCGTTCTCTAACATTATTTGTGACATGATTACTTATCTCTCCTTTCGACATGATAAATTATTGCTTTACTTTTACCTGCGAAGTTTTTAACTTGATCTATTCCGAGGATTGTATTATAACCTCTTGGGAGTAGCCATTCATCCTCATCTTTATCAATATACAAGGCATTGTCTTTTTCTGTCACCTCAATTTGATAAAAAATGTATTCTCCGCGTTTATTTTTCTTAGAATATGGCGCGGCTTTGTGTAAATCAGTTGTGAAACTCGCAAAAGCCCCGTCTTTAATATCCTTGCCTAAATCGACGTCTTCTAATCCCCGAAACATCTTCAATCCTTTGTATAAGATTAATTCTTCCTTTGGGTAACTTTTCGAGATAGCACTATCAATCAAACTAATGATTTGTCCCAATCTAATTTTATCACCACAAGATAGGATTTTTCTTTTTTCAGGAATATCCTCACGAAGATATTCATTTACCATTTGACAATCAATACCAACAGATTCGTTTCTTTTTTTGGGTTTGTAGTCCCATTGATATTGTTTATTAATCAGGTCTTTATAGTGATTTAACGCGTTAATCTCTTTTGCGGTTAAATCGGCTCGTTTGTTATAGGGGATTAGTTTCTCATCGGGAATATCCATCTGTTTCTTTTTATTTGTCATTGCATCACCAAAAATGGAGAGGTTAAAGGATTCGTATCCCCCTGTAACCCGTGAATACTGCCGGGTGATTCAGCGGATATATCCCGCGATAATCTGTTTTGCATATGGTGATTACCGGTTCCGGTATCGGGGTTGCGAATGGATCAACAGCAATAAGTAATGAAACAGGCATTTCACAACACATGCCAAAATTAGACGGGAAAGACTGTGCATAACTGGTTTTCAGAGTTGCAGCAGTGATTTTCCCGGCTAAATACCGATCAAAAAGAGCGGTCTGCGCTGTAGTTACTGTATCGGGAGTTTCAATAATCTCCTGCGTCATTGTGACCTCGAGGGTAATTGGTGACGCAGGGGTGTTTGCCGACCCACCAATTACACAGTAAAATGCGTCCCAGTCTGCGTTAACTCCATAATCTGGTGTGGTATATTCAACTGTGACATTTTTTACTGATTCTCCATTATATATGATAATGTCAGGCAGGTGTTCTATGTAAGCATCATTCCCAAAATCGTTTTTTAGGACTTGGGTGTTGCTCCAAGAACGCCTACCATTTAACTCATACACGCCAGCCTGTTGGGGTTCAGCTATCCCAATCCCGCACCCGTTATCCTTCCAATACGCATTGCTATCTTGCATGTCGAAAACATACCCGTTGATTTCGAGTGTGCCCGCCTTCAGCGGCGGCACATCAACATTTCCCGGACGCTTAACCAGATATGTGGTCATGTAGGGTATCAACTGATATGTGTATCCAGTTGGGGACCAGTTGAAACATGCAGGATATGCCATGAGATGCGGGGATATTCCCCACAGGTCAGAAAATGCCGCACCCTCCGATCCATACCATTCAGAATTAAATTCCGACCATGTACTGGAGGGAACGAGAGTTGCACAACCCCATGCCAGAGTTCCGGAGCCGTCACCGTGACACGGAAACGCCGCTGTTAATAACTTTAATTTCTCCGCATCGGTGTAGGTCATTAGCTCACCCCTCAATCAAACACGAAGTTACAGAGCCACCGGGCGGCCGCATCGCCGGAATTAACCACAGTAATTTTCAGAGTTCCGATAGTAACCCCTTTGGGAAACTCCTCATGCCCGGCGGATCCGTAAGCCCACATCCAGACGGAATTATTATTCTCGATCTTGACTGTGATACCATCGTCACACGAGGTTGTGATACTCCGGAGTTTCCGGTTTACGGTGATCTCCCGGGTGAATGTTGCCCCAGCAGCAAGGGAGATATCGGCGGAGCTCTCCGGAAACTGGAAATATAGGTTATCGCCGGAATTGTTGTCAGTGCCGGCAATGACTGCAAGTAATGCCTTGATCTTCTGCATCTCTGCGCAGAAGGTTTCCGGGTGAACGGTCATTCTGATTCACCCCACGCTTCCAGCTCAAGAAGCGCGACCCGGATCTTCAGAGATTCGATATCCTCTTTCATCGTGTCGGTCTCCTCTTCATTTTCCGGCATGTTTCCTCCCTTTCATTTTCATGATGCAAAACACCAGACATGCACCAACGGCGGCGCCGATAATGTACTTCCGGTTCCGTTTAAGGAAACATTTGATACTCGTTGTTTTCGTTCCGTTCAGAATCTGCGTGCACTCGTTACATTCTTCAGTCATTTTTGATGTTCTCCGTGTGATTATGATACGGGCATTTTGCAAACTCCCGTTTGTTTTCCTCGATGTCGTTTTTCATGCTCCAAAGTAAAGCAAAGTTTGCCCCGAAGCCGCCTAAAAGGGTAAGGAGTAGATCTATTTCCATTTCCTACCCTCCTACTTGATCAGCTTCTTGATCCGTGGCGCGATGAAGATAATCGCGAGGACAATAAGCAAGGCAGCAATAGCCCAGCCGGTCAGCTTCTTGTATGATGCAGCGGCTTTTTCTTCGGTTGAAAAGTCCAGACCGAACCCGCCGGTAATACTTTCTGAAAAGTTGGTGACTCCGGCGCCTGCGGCGGTCGGGATCACGTAAGCCGCCGTTCCGATCGCACCCACGGGAATCCCCCATTTCGCGGCGTTGGTCGCTATGGTTGACCCCTGTATATTCGTTGCATATCCTTTCAGGGTGTTCTTCATTTCCGCCCCTGCGTCGGTGATTTTTTTACCGCCACTCAGAATAGTTTCTGCGGCGTTGATTGCTCCTTTTGCCGCGCTCATTTGCGCTTACCTCCTTTTTTTCCTGTTTTCTTTCCTTTTCTGTTTTTCACAATTACGACAACAACCACGGCGGTGATGATTACACCAGCGATAATCAGAAGCCTGATTAGAGAACTTCCGGTCGTCGTGGTTGTTCCATCGGTTGATGTGTCACCAGCTCCGCCAGCTCCGCCGCCGGAACTATCAGACGATCCGCCAAACAGACTATTCAGGAAATCAACAATCTCGTCGATCTGTCCCTGTAGCCAGCTTAACGCCTCGTCTACTTTCTCATTTCCGGTATTGTAATTGTAGTAGTTGTCTCCTCCGCCTTGAGTGACAACCTCTTCATTCCCTGATGTTAACGCCTGAGTTCCGAGGTAAGTTATGCCGGCCGTGCCGGCAATTACCGTTCCGGTTTTGGCGACTTTGCCAAGCAGAGAACCGCCCGAGGCCTTGAGAGCGTCTGCACCCGTGGAGACAATCTTTGAAAGTTCCTCGTTTGCATTGCTCGTCGCTTTCAATAGCGACGCAGTCTCATCCGCGTTACCTACAACGATTTTTGCATCCTTGCCGGCGGTGTCGATCAGTTTCGATAACACACCGCTGTTTCCGCCGGTGGCGGTAACACTGCCTACCAGAGCATTCCCAGATTTAACATAGACCCGGGACCCGGAGGGCACGTCACTGATAATTTTCTCCGCCGCCTTTGTGGTCGTCGTCGTTGCTGTTTTTAATACTGATTTAAGCCATGACATTTTATTCACCTCCTAAAACCATAGCGCCGCCAGTGATCCCCGAACCAACTGCGCCAACTTTTGCCACCTTTGCGGCGGTCTTGAGTCCTTTGATTGCGACATAGCCAGTACCGAAGCTGAAAACCCCGCCAACAATGGCCAGAGCATCCAGAGCGGCAAAAGCATAATCACTTCCTTCCAGCTCATTCCCGCGACCGGTCAGGAGTTTGTTCCCCACGTTCACGAGATCAAGAGGCGCGAGTACGTCGGCCGCCATTGCTCCGGCGCCGATGGCCACATCTCCAGACAGGATATTCCCACTAGAAATCTGAACAATGGCGTTCGTGTAAGCGTCCTGCTTTGTCGTCATGAAATCATCATAGAGATTGATGTTAGTCGAAGCGACCGCGGCGGCCGTGTTCTGCTGTGTTGCTCCCTCCTCTGCCGTCAGATACTCCGTTACAACGGGGTTCTTAGCGTAACGGTCAGACACCGAATATGCAGTCCCGCTCATAGCATCATACATGTATCCGGTCGACTTGGTGTTCACGATCGAATTACCCTTGGAAGCGGCCGCGATCTGAGCATACATATCAGCGTTAGAGGTATCCCCACGTTCCGCAAAATACTCCGAAAGTGCGGATGCTGAGATGTTCGCGAAAGCGGTTTGTACTCCGCTGTTCGTGTCTTTCCATGTCTGCGTGAACTGATTTCCGGACTGATCGACCGCGTAATAGGTCGGATTCCAATTCGATGTAGTCGCGGTGGTGGTTGGGTTGGTTGTAGAGGTTTTTTCCGTAGAGGTGTTACCAGCCAGTGCCGAAACAGCATTTTTGGTTACAGCGGATGGGATGGAAGCCACCGTGTTAACGGCCGTGCTGACCCCACTTAAAACAGAAGAGGCCGCGTTTCCAGCGCTACTTAAAGCACTGGAAGCACTCGAAACTATCGACTTCGCCGTGTCAGCAGAAGAGGGGGTAGACCCCCCGTTACTTTTTGGGGTAATTGCGTTTGTTACGGTCGTCGCGACGTTTCCGATCGCGGCGCCGATATCGTCAAAAAATCCCATAGTAAACCCCCGTTCAGAATGCCGAGTGGTTTGTTACGAGATTGCCGCCGGCAGTGGAAGGATACGTCAGTTCGAAGGACACATAGCGGAGGGTTGTTTCCGTGGTGGAGTATGCCGCGATCTTGTAATCCCCGAGGTTGAAGTTCCGGCCGTCGATACCCAGCCCATTAAAGGCAAGTTCGGCGTTGTAGTCGATGTAATTCGTGTTGTCCGGCATTTTGACGCGGAAACGGATTTCATCACTTGCAACTGCGGTATTCCAGTTCATGCGCATAAGTTCGGAACGGCTAGGCACGGTTGCAACAATGCCGAACTGAGACGGAGCAACGGACCACTTCAGCATAGCACCGCGGAGCAGTGCACCGGTCGGCAGTTCGAAGAACTCAGTGAAGGTGGTGTTCGCATCGCATTTCTTTTCCCGCACGTAAACCTTAGGCTCGAGAGCCCCCCCGTATTTCTCGCCGTAACGTGCCTTAATGTCTGCAAGACCTGCCACCGGGACAAGTTCAATGATCGTCGGTTTGATAGTGACTGCCGTCACCGGGCACGAATCGGCAAGATAGTTTGCAAGCTGTGCCTTCAGCGTCACCGTATCGTGCATAAGGGCGATAACATCACCCTCATCCATCCAGAGAACGAAGGAAGCAGACATCTCACCAGTAGAGGCAACGGCCGAAAAGGTCATGTCGAGAACGCGGTTGGTCGTGTTCATTGCGGTCTTCATTGCGTTTCTGCGTGCGATATCCGCACCCGACCACGAGTAATGATAGTTGGTGTTATTGCTCACAACGTTGATCTGTTCGAGAACACCGAGGAACTCCGCGATAGTCGGCGTTTTGGATGCTCCGGTTCCATTAGTGGCGGTGATCGTGCACTCGAGCATATACGCCGAATGGATCGACGTGTTACCCAGCTCTACAGCAAGGTTGTTCTTGTTGATCGTGGAGGCAAGGGCGGTTTTCTGAATTCTGAATGCCATTTCTACCCCCTCACGCAGTAAAGATCTTTTTCGCACCCGGGACGAAGGCAACAATGAACGTCACAACGACAATCCCGATAATCAGCGGTACAACATAGGACACAACGGGCCCTTTTGCGGCGTTTAACGCCGACTTTCCAACAGAGACAATATCTGCCATTTTTCTTTCTCCATGTTACAAATTGTAACAACGGATAACAGATTATCAAAAAAGGGTAAATAGAGCGTGCTCCAAAAATGTAACAAAATTGTTACATTTCAGAGTTACTCCGCGGGTTTTTCTTCAGTGGATGTATCAACCCAAGCGGTTTCTTTTCCCGCAATACAGTCACGGGCAAGATCACCGAGCTGAGCCTTGTGAATAATCTCGTTAAACGAGTCAATACGCTGACGTTCAGCTTCAATACGGTCTGCTTTGCGCTTTGCGTCTGCTTCAGCTTCGGCGGTCTTTCTGAGATGTTTAAGATACGACGGAATTGCCACAATCAAGACGGATGCCGCTGCAGATACCAGGGCGGCAAATGCCATAAATACCCAAAAAAGGGTTTCAGTAATTTCAATCATTTTTTACCGGTAACAGATTATCAAAAAAGGGTAAATAGAGCGTGCTCCAAAAATGTAACAAAATTGTTACATTTTAACATGGTCTAAAATCCAACATATTACTGTGTGTAAGCTAGTTTTTTCATCATATTTCGCGGGCTCTTCTGCAATCATCTGACTACGTATCTGTAATAATCTCGCTTCCGTAGCTTTTGATATTGATATCCGTGCGAATCCTTTTGGTAACAATTTAACCTCTGTGTTTCGTTTTCCGCGTCACTTCTGCGGCTTTGATGATCTGATAATCCCGACCGTTCCATACCAAAACATCATGATCCTCCAGCTCTGCATTCAGGCCGGGTTTGCCCCGGTTGTAATCGAAGCCCGGGACCATCGCGGCACAATACCGAATATCTGACGGGATCGTAAACCGCATCAGGTATGTGTAAGTGCACTGACTCCACAAGAGCTGATTGAAGTTCTGTAACCGCTGAGTAATGAACCAAATCAATTTCCCATACCCGCGACCCTCTCTTGCAATCCGCTCAAATAGTGGGTCGGGGACACTGCTGTTTTTGTTGTAGTTATGTGCCTCCTCAACAATGAAGATCCGTTCGCCGTCCTGTAACCACATGTATTCTATGATCTTGCGGTAAACGTCCAGAATATCCTTCAAATCGAGATTTCGGTTTGCCGGGACACAGAGGATATACTGATACTCATTCAGTGCTTTCAGGTCCAGCTTCTTGTTTTTCCGGATCTTCGCGGGGTTGACCTGAAACAACTTGACGCCGGGCAATTCGATAAGGCCGATATGGTTGTCCGTCTTCGTATCAAAAATGATAAAGGGGTGTTCTTTCGCGTATAGCTGTTCTGCCATCGCTCCGACAAAATACGATTTCCCGCCGCCAGTTGGGGCCGCTATCATCCTATGCACTGGATCATCTAAATGCAAGTCAATATCCAATGTTTTACCTCCGTTTAAACATCCATGCGGCACCCAGAAGCAGACCAAGCCCGCAAACAAACAGGAAGATGATTCCGCTTCCCATCGCCCCGGCGCCGGAGGTGGCAGATGAATTCATATGTGCTGAATACTGCTGAAAGACATCATTCATTTTTAGAACCCTCCGTAATGCGTAGTGTCGGCCTGTTTTATCATCCGCTCAAACGGTGTTACATCATCGCGGCTGATGGGCGCCGTTGAAGATATCTTGGTTTGGGGTTTCTCGTATCTCTCATGTTCCGGTTCTGTTTCTTTGTGCTCCGGCTCCGGTTCCGGTTCTGTGAGTTTCTCCTTCTCTTTCTGCTCTTTCTTGTCCATGAAATGCAGGATCACCGGGAGGAACACGACCACAAGCGCCCCGAGACCGATAAAGAGACATGCAAGCGGGCTTCCCAACTTTTCAGTGATACCCTCCGGCACATATGCGTTAAAGGCCTTTGAGAGGTTCGGCTTTGCCCAGTCGTCCCAAATTTCCAGATTGGGCGAAGGATACCCGCGTTTTTCCAGCATCCGCGGGGACGTGACGATCATCTGATCCATGATCCCGACAAGCGGGTTTAGGGTTTCCTCCTTGTGTTCTGGTTCCCCTGTATCGGGATCTCCGAACGCCTCTTCTTCCAGATCGTCAAAGTTTACTCTTCCGGTGATCTCCTCCGTGATGTCCTTCTTGTTCAACGGAGCTTCTGTTTCATCGGTCATGTTTCCACCCCATCAATCTCTGCCGGGATCGCGGTCTTCTTACGGTCGATGATATCAAATTTGATTTCATAATCTCCAATCGTAAACCCGCCAAGGTATTTTCCGTCAGTCTGTAGTTTCCGTTTTACGTCCGGATCGGTTGAGAGTCTTTCAAGGATCGTAACTATACGGTTTCCCAGCTTCAGAGCGTCGCCGATTCCTGCGATTTCACCAAACATTAGAAAGCACCTCCAGCCAGTCTTAATCTAATTCGTTCATCGGCGGGGTTTTCCCGCGTCTGAGATTCCGCAACCGCTCTAAGACGTGCTTCCCGCCGCTTTTTAGCCTGTCCCCGCAGAAACCAGATCAGACCAAACACCCCGATGATCCCCAGTGTCCAGATCAGCGGATAGAGGGGAATTCCTTTGAAGTTTTTCTGGATATCTTCGAGGGTCGGGTTTTCCATTCCATCTTTTCCACCGTTTTCCGCAGGTGGAATAACTGGAGTTTTTATGGTCGGTTTTAGGTCCGGTGGATTTTCCATCTTTTCCAGTTTTCCAGTGCCGTTTTCCACGTTTTCCAGTGGTAATTCCACTTTTCCACCGCCGTTTTCCATGCCGGAAAACTGGTTTTCCATGTTTTCCATGGCATTTCCACTTTTTCCAAGCTCTCCGGCGTCGCATTCATCGCGCCATTTTACATTACGCGATCCGCAAACGGGACACCGTGATGGTTTTTCCTCGTTGCCGTTTCGTGCCGTCCATTCGTTCGTGCAGGTCAAACACCGGGCATTTCGATTCTGTCGGGGTGGTTTTCCAGTTTTTCCACCATTTTCCAGTGGTAATTCCATGTTTTCCATATACTACCAGATTTAATTCACACTGTTAAATATACGTAACGTAGTGGCATTTTATGCCACCAAAAAAGAGAGAGGGGGGGGATTATTGCTTTCGGATAATGTAAGGATACTTGATCCCGTGATACCTCAACGCCTTATTTAGAGTTTTGAGAGCGCACCCTATTTCTTTGGCTATTATTTTTCGGGGTTTCTTGCTTTCCACAGCCGCAATGAGATAGTCGCGGTTACAGAGCTTCGACCATTTTTCAAATAATGCTGCATCATCAGTCATGGCTTCGCCGCCGCTTGTTTGATGCTGTCAACAAAGGCTTTTACTGCCTCCCGGTTCCCAGCAGGCTCTTGGGTTGTTGTTGGGTTATTGTGGGGTTGTTCTTTAGACTTATCCTGGATATTCGCCCGCCAATACTCGTTTACACAGTTCTTACAGAGTCTGGGCGGCACGGTTCCTCAGCCATTGATTAGCGACGAAGCGACTCTACAAACGATATCAAAATCCAGATGCTGGGGAAAGGGAATGAATCTGGGTTGCATGGAGATGTATGGATCCCATGTGTAATCATATAGTTCAAGATTGAGGATAAATTATTTACTTTTTTTCAGAGGGGTACCACATGAAGGACAATTATCCACATTTGAGAGAGTATGCATATGACATTTGGGGCATTCGAGTAACACCGGACCATCGCCAAGCCCGTCAGTAAGTTGTTCGAGAACATCCATAAGAGGACTTTTACTTATTCTATCTATGGTCTTAAGAGCCTCTTTAAAAGAATCTGACTCAGATAATTCTTCTAATTCAACCTGATTATTCAACGCTCTTCTAATCCACTCCTGTAAAGATAAACGATTGACAACAGCTTGTTTAACACATTTCTCTTTCAGATCTTTAGCCATCCGGATATTGACCTGAACAAGTTCTGAGGTATCATCTGGTGCATTTTTTTCATTTTCACTCATGAATAACAATTGTAGCGTTCTGCTAACATTTATATTCTTGGGCGACTATTTGCTATTGTAGCATAATGCTATAATGAGCTACCATGAACAACAATGAAAATAAAACACAAGTAACATTTTGGATTCTTAACGACGATTTGAGAAAATTCAACGGAATTGCAGTTGAAAAACGCACTTCAAGAGCAGCATTGCTTAGAGAGTGCGTATTAGAGACTATCAAAAAACACAAGAAGGTAGAATGAACAGAAGCAAAAACGTTGCCCGCCCCTTAACCGCAACCAAACAGTATGAGGAAGCGAGCACATACAAATTGAACCGCCCATCAGAAAAACCAACCGCTGGAATTGTAGATACGGATGCCTTACAGACAGCATATCTTAAGCGGCTGATGAAGCAGAGGCGTGCAGACAGGATACCAGTCCCACGCATCATTGAGGTGGCTTGAATGGAAATTCGGGAATCTGTACAGGCAACGCCCGGGCTTAAGATTTTGTTTGACCGATTGGATGAGGAGTTACCAACTGGCTTAAAAACAAAGGACTTATTCAGGGCAACAACCGACAATCTCGCCGCTTTATTCCAGGCAGCTGATTCCGTAGGTATTGATGCGCAGGAACTCATTGGAGAGACACTTAAGATCACCATAACGCTAAAGTCAACCTCATCGAGCGAAGAGGGGAATTTGAAACAGAAGAACTCTGAGGCGATCTTGGGCTACTGCAAATTGTGGGGAACGTGCCATGAGTGATACAACCCACGAGACACATACGGATTACAACCCGTTATTTGAATTGATGACCACCCCTCGAATGAGGCGAGTCATAAAAGAAATTCTTTTGGAGGAGGAAACATGACCACATCAGTTTCTAAAATTCATTACTCTGACCCATATGTTCAGGCGTTCCTATCAGACGCAGTTATCGAACGATTCAGAGAGATTCTTTCAAGGGAGGAGAACGATGGAACTCGGATCTGTTGAGGACTGTCGCCGGATCGGCTGCAAGCATCTTCGTATCAGAAACGGCAAACCCGTTTGTTTAGATCCCACCCGACATGGAGGCCGAAGTTTAGGTGTGCAGTTTGGCTGTCGCCTTTTCGACATAGAAGAGGGACGAAAAGAAGCGGGATTATTCACATGAATGAAAAAGGGACATGGGAAAAACCATCATTCCCGGCACGGTATGACATCGGGAGCGGAAATGTTGTAAGCATTATTGGCGTTCTGAACACCGGCATGAATATAGGAGGTTTAGTCTATTGCCCTTATCAAAAGTGGAGACTTGATTACGATGGATCAGAGATCCGCCAGTGGGAATCTCCAACAGAAATCGACCCCAGGGAAATGTTTAATGCAGAAATAGCACCCTACGTTACATTTCTCTCGAAATCCGGAGTAGGAAAGGGAGACATATCAGAGATCAGAAACCGGTTTCTCAGATCCCAAGCAAAAACAGCAAAAACGGCAGTACAGGAGTTGACAGATAAGCTCTGGTCCGAAGGTAAAACGTTGGATTTCATATGCACCACCTGCTCGAAAGTCCATGTTGGTGACAAATCCACCATGAAAGCAATGATTTTATCATATGCAGCAACCCGAGTTCTCAATTCTGATGGTGTCCATATTAGTATTTCAGGCAACACTGGTTCCGGCAAAAGCCACGTTGTATCGACCGTTTCAAAATGTTTACCGGGAAGTGCAGTCTGCAGGAGTCGATTGTCAGACAAGGCAATTCTCTATCACGAACTTCCCCCGAAAACCGTTATCATAATGGATGATCAAGAATTGACTGACGACTTTCAAGAGTTGGTAAAGGTAGCGTCAACGGATTGGGACAAACCATCCACATACCGCACGGTAAACAATGGCAAACCGATCGAATTAAAACTCCCTGTACGTTGTGTATTTTGGATATGCAAAGTCAACTTAAACGGCGACGAACAGATTCTCGATCGTCAGCTTATCTTTTGGGTGGACGAATCACCAGAACAGAAGATCGCCATTACCACCTCCTTAATGAAAAGGGTTTCAAATCCCGCAATGATCAACGAAGAAGAAAGAGATTTGATCGTGTGCAGATCATTGTGGAATCACGTACCATCCATGACCGTAGCCATACCTTTTTCAGATAGGATTGGTTTTGATCAAAATATGGACCCACGAAACATCAAACTCATGCTCTCACTCATTCAGGCAAATGCATTACTCCACGCAGCAGTAAGAGAGATTGATGTTGACGGCAATTTACAGGCAATTGAGGACGACTTCAACGCAGCAAAAGAGATCATGAATCCCCTGATGAAAAATGAAGGCGGGAGTCAAAGGCTTAAGTTATCGAACGGTGCATCAAAGATTTTGAACTATCTTGCATCATGTGATGCCGGGATTGTCACCTACTCAGATATCAAGAGAAATACGGGACTGACAGACACTCAATTATCTCAGGCACTCAAAGGAAGAAACGACGCACAGACAGATGGATTATTGAGCGTCTGCCCTGCGGTAGAGATTGTTAATCTCAGTGAATCCAATGGGGATGAATTTAGCAGAACGTCAATAAGCAGAAAAGCGGTTAGGTGGGCACGGGAAACGTATCTTCACTGGTCCGGGCATCAGAGCGGGTTCTGGATCAAGCCAAAAATATAATCGGACTATACGCGGATAACCATGTTTTACGAGGACATATACACAACCCCGTTAAGTTCGTTTGCCTCCGTTTGACGAACGGGACAATATAACACGATATTTTTCCCTACTTTACGACTTTACGCGATTTTGAGAAATGAGCAACCA
>Ga0172381_10005541_pt1 | contig 12773 bp, 24 predicted proteins | sample Leawel6488metaG_FD_119754 | JGI IMG/M metagenome (GOLD analysis project Ga0172381, IMG submission 119754) | Leachate microbial communities from a municipal landfill in Southern Ontario, Canada - Leachate well 64-88 metaG | ecosystem: Engineered > Solid waste > Landfill > Unclassified | place...
CAAATATGACCATCGATGAACTGTCATTATGTGGAACAATCCCTCGAATAATTGCTTTCATTCCCTGATCAAATTCTAATTCACAACTACGTATGGAATCATTGAATGTCACCGTTTTTCCGATAAGGTCATTTTTAGTCAACATTTGAGTCCCTTTGATGATATTCAATTCGTTTCATTGAATCATATTCTCTAGAATGATCTGCGCAACAAAACCTGTTTGCAGTCATTTCATTGCAACCTTTCAACAAACTATATACTGGATCAGATGCGAATCCAAATGTCATCACACATGCCACTGCGAGTTTTTTGGTATCCATATGATAATTCCTATCATATCAATGCTCCAAGTTTATGTCAATGTCAATCAATGTTGACAAATTTGTCGAAAGGAATTTCTGCCCCGGAATAATATGAATTGGCATATAAACAAATTGTTTCAAATGTTCGATCCATTCCGGAATCATAAAGGTCTCTAATCAAATCTCCTACTAAATCGCGATATTTCCAAAACTCACCTAGTAATGATATGCATACAACAAATTCAATCGGATTGACCTTCATTTTGAATTCTCGTGTTTTATCACGAAATATGCTAACACATGTCGGAAACAAAAAATAGAGTGGTTCAACCGGTATCCTTTGAAACAAACGTTCAATTTCATTAGCAAAATCTTTGGTTATCTTAATGAATTCATCATCCGCATTTGCATGTGCATCAACATTAAGTTGCATCCATTTTTCGACTTTTGCGCTAACAATATGCATTGTTCACTCCTAATTTGCAATCACGTTAAAAAGTGGATTAGGACTTCCTGGAAGATCCGGTTGGGTGATTTCAAGATATATTTTGTAATTTTGAACATATCCTAAAGCACCTTCATGCCAAAATTTAATATAACTATCAGCACCAATTCTACGATTATGTTCAAAGTGTTTAGAAAAATCTAATTTGAGGCTAAAATTTAGACCATTGGCACCTTCATCATGTGGTATCACATTAGCCACGATTGCCTTCATTTCTGGAAGAAAAATGCTTTTGAAGAATCGAATATCATCCAAAAAACAGATTTCTTTTCCAATTAGTTCACGTACATTCATTTTAAATCACTTAAAAAGGTCTACAATGTCTAGAAAACCGACCGGATGAATCCATTCCAAGAAATTCACAGGCTTCTTTGGGAACTGATGACTTCATCTTAGTCTCAGACATAATTCCCTATTTACAATTGATATGCATTTCATTCTTGTTCATCAAAAACTTCATCTTGACATGATTGACACATTCCTGATATAGAATGCTCAATTTTTGACAACTCATCACGAAACTCGCCAATGGTAGGTCTATTGCAATATGGACACAAGCCTCTAGAAACACGCACTACGTATTTGTTGAACCCGAGATGATTCATCAATTCTTTGTTCATGATTTTGCCCATACTTTTTCTTGAATTTCCGGAGGAAGCTCTACTACATGCCAATGATTTGACAAAATCCGTCGATTAGATAGATTTACTTTTTGGAAGAGTATCAAATCATCCGAATGGATTTGCACATGAAATATCTCAGGCAGTGAATCAACATCGTCTTTAATGCCATACCCAATATATTTCATGCAAGTGTCTAGGATAGAGCACTTTGACCAGACCATTTGTCCGGATTTCATTTTTTGAAGTGCAACATCAAAACCAAATCCAATTGGCTCAATTGAAAAAATCAAATGATCTGGGTCATACAAATTCCGATGGTCGATATAACACTCGACATGTTTGAGGTTCTTTGGCCAAAAGAGAGATTGTTCCCATGTGAGAGTAGCCAAACCGTTTCGATCATAGTAAATCGGCCGCATCAATCTACGATTGTGCTCAAGAAAATCGGAAAAATCAAGGACAACTGTAGATATATCATCAATCGTCTCAAAAATTCCGCGAATGACAGCTTTCATACCAGGACAAAAATCTAGCTCAGTGTCTCGTACGACTAAATCATTGAATATGACAGTATTTCCAATCAAATCATCGTTTGTCAGCATTTGCTCGCCTCTGGTGATATTCAATTTGCCTCAATCGATCATATTCGTTGGAATGATCTGCGCAACAAAAAACAGTTGTCGTCATCTCATTGCAAGATTTCAACAAACATTTTCTGATAACAGGTTGTTTCTTCCGTCGTGATGCTGAGAAAATCTTGGATCGCAATGCATCTACACTAGGCGTGTTTTCTGTGCTACGTCCGAATGTCATCACATATACCATTGCAAGTTTTTGAGTGTTCATATCATCCCGTGAAAAATGTTTGTATAGTATTAATGCTTCAACCACGATCAATTGTCAATCAATCTTGACATATTTGAGTGTTCTATCTATATAGTCTTCCGGTAAATCATGATATTCCTAAAACTTTGCTATTAAAGCCATGCATGCAACAAAATAATGGAGCACCATTACTTTGAGATGCATCCATTTCGAATTATTCTGAGAAAAGATCTGCAATCTCTATCAGAGCCGAACAAACCTCCTCGTACCCACCACTATGTTTTTCCTCCCAAATGTATGAGAAGATTTGATTGGCTTTCTGGTGATGCAGAAGACCTGCTTCGGTTAGTGCATCATGTTTGAATTGATTGAAATTCTCCGCGTCTTTCTCATTCCATTCGATCATATAAATCGAATACTTTTTCTTGGCTTCAAGAAATTCCAGACAATCCCGGTGGTACTGATCGATTTCCGACGGAGTCACATTCCTCTTGTGGATAGGGTCCTTTGGTTTCACTGGATGGAGCGGATACGGCTTGTTGACTCGGTACTTTGAGCAATCCATGGACATTCTCCTTAATCGGTTTTGTTTCTCTGGTACTAATATACCAAAGCAATGAAAAGTAAACTACCTAATCGAAAAAATCCAAAATTTTCTTGGAATCTTTTGATGAAAACCAAAGACTCTATTCCGGTGAATAATTTCTATGGTTGAGAATCCGTGTGCCAGATCTGGATACAATGATCTCCATCACACCATAGAATTGAATGGCCATGACCAAACTGGTTTTGTTCAACCAATTAGAGTATTGATCTTCGAGAAACCGATGAATCACTTCTTCTTGGGTTTTAAGCATAAAAACTTGGAAACCTTGGCATCATTTACCGTGACGATAACCTTTTTGCCAGTGCAAGACACTTCATTGGATGTGATAGTTGTGACAATTTCCTGCTTAGGATTCCAATTGGATGCCATAGAAGAAAGTGTTTTCATAAAATGCAACCTTTTACAATGTTTGAGCAAATGAGCATTTATCACCGAATATCTTTCCTATTGGACATAGTCAATCCAAAAATACGTCGGCAATATCAACTAGTCCATCATAAACTGCTTCAAATCCTCTAGTATAAGTCTTTGACCAGATATATGCATATATCGGGTTGGCCAATGGATGATTGATCAAACCCGCTTCGGTCAATGCATCAATTTTGAATTGTTTCTGCAATTCAACATTTTTCTTGTGGTATTCCGTCTTGGCTATTGCATACCGCTTCATTTGGTCAACATATTTGGTATACAGTTTCTGAAACTGATCATTGGCCTCTTCTGACAAACCAATGGAAAAATATGGTTTTTTTGGTTTAGTCGGATAGGTGTTTAGATATTTTTCAAAATTCATGACAATCTCACAATTTGATGTTATATCACAGTGAACAATGGATGCTCATTCCACGGGAGCTCTTCTTCCATAGCATCAACCCAAAGGATCCGATCACGGTTTTTCCAAGCACCCTCGGTCCAAAATATGGTGGTGGCCAATTTCAGGTTGTCGAGAATTTGTTCGCTGAAATCCATTTTGAAGTCATACTCCATACCATCACACGCATCTTTGTCGTAATGGACCTCGGTGACAGTGGCTCGCATTCCTTTCTCGAACTGGCGAGCCACATCCGATCTCCCGGTGAACTCAACGACTTTGCCGATCAATTCTTTCGCATCCATTAGTCTTCAAGCTCCTTCAAAATGCTCTGTTTGAGCTGGGCACGATACTGCTTTTTGCAAGCACGATCAGCCACCTTGCGATGATAGTTTTTATTGCCGGCATAGAAACGATTGCCTCTCCAATTGGAGCGAAGGTCTTCCTCATTCCCATTATTTCCGGTGGTGGTGTACGGTTTCATCTCAGGGCTCCTTTAAATGTTTATCTCTAGAGTAGATTATATATCAAAGCTCTAGAAAGTAAACTGCCGAAACGAAAAAAGTTGATTTTTTTATTAAATCAATGCATTCCGAATTTGATTTGCCGAAAGCACTGGACATAACCGAACTTTTCACCGAAGAATCTTTGTCATCAGTTTTTGCATCATATCTTCAATCAATTCTTGCTCATTGAAAGAAGAGAGTTTTTCGGCATATTTTTTCCGAACCTCTTCTAAATCATGTTGAAGAGCATCTTGAAGCCACTCTGCCGAAATCTCGAGAAATTTGGCATTCTGTTCTCGCAACTTGACAGATTCTTCCTGAAGCATTTTTTTGCATTCTTCTCGGACTGAATTGATCGTAGAGACGATTTGTTGATTAACTGTCTTTATAATCAACTCTTTCACATCATCCGGAAGTTTGATGCAATTTTGCCACCATTTTTCTGGAGCATCATAAAACCGTTCAGAAATAGCTTCTTTGATCATACCGGTAACCGTAGCTTTATCATCACGAAGTTTGTCAAGCTCCGGAATAGAGACCATTTTCACTTTAGCTCGCACAATGTTAATCATTGCCGCTTCTTTGATAGCCAGTTCCATGTCTGGATTCCTATCAATCAAACGTTCCAGTGCTGACTGGTCTAACACAATGCAAACCGACGCATTCTTGCTCATTTCAATTCTCCTTCAGGGTTTGGTTTACTAAAAACATTAACTACCTGCCCATCCTTTATTGCTAGGTTCAGCATATAAGATAATTCATTAGGAATCACTTTCTTATCCATCCAATGCCCATCGGATTGGACATGGCCGGCTCTCACATATTTTCCTACTGCCTGAGAGAATTGTGTGTAGTGAAACCCATCAGACCACCTGACCACGTATCCCTCTTGAACGGATGTGTTGAGTGAATTTGCAAGATTCATCAAATTTTCAATGTCAAATTCACACACATCTAAAACAGGAACCCATTTCACTCCAATGAGTTGACACCATTCCAAGAACTCGTCATACGGGAGACAATTGTTCTTCTCATCCCAAATCGAGAATGCAAGAAAATAACTTTCCAAGTTGGTGTAGTGGATGGAATGAGTGGCATAAAGATTCTCACCACAGACTCGCCATCCTTCAGGAATTTGATCCTTGATAGTAGAGTGAAAGGCCTTGAGCCATGAGCGGCTTGGATGATGTGCACTGTCCAATGACCTTGCATATGAATGCTCTCGTGTGAGGGTGGAGCACTCACCATCCATTTTTTCCGAAATGACTATGTCCTTTCTGAGAAACGAATGGACGTCTTGGAGGATTTTGTCATCACTCGAAGCTCCTTTCGACCACGGAAAGTGGAAGGTCCTTGGGTATTTGACATCCATTTCTATTTCCCTTCGGTGAAGATCTGAAAAAGTGGCTTCCCATTGAAACCTGGAAAGTCTTCCATCCACAAGGTTTCGTGGATGATTCCGTGGTTGTCACGATAATTCTCCGATTCTGGCAAAGTCATCATCTCACTAGTGTCAAAGTCGTCAATGTTCGCTTCCCACTTGCCAGCATTCTCTTTCTCGAATTGGAAAAAGTTGAGGTAGACTTGCACAGAATCTGGTGAAGCGAGACGAATGGATTCAATTTTCGCCAGAACTCCTTTCGACCACCCGGTGCTTTCAACATTGTCATCGGATGTCACCACAAAATCGGAGATAGTGGGATCACCTTTTTCACCGGTGAACTCAACTACTTTGCCTACCAATTGTGACAACCCGGTGGGATCCATACATGCTCCTTTTATGTCTCTGTTATGTATATCTCAACTGTTTCTAGTAGATAATATATACCAAAGACATGAAAAGTAAATCGATGAAATGAAAAAAGTTGAAATTATTTCTCATCCTGACACCCATTCATTTCTCTCATGCGACACCGAAAATCATTGACAATTCGTCCATTTGATAGGCGACAACTATAATTATGGATAGAAAAACATTTTTTGGATGGACATTGATTGTCATACACAAAAATCTCATGGTTTTTTGCATAATCTTTCAATGGATGTGATTTTGCTAGTTTGATTAACATGCAAATCCTATTCTAATCTCATAGGTCCAAATAAAATATTCACTGTTCAGCGTAACGGATGATATCCATCACACTCTCTAACATAATTTGCACAACCAACGGAAAGAACACCAATATCCAACTACAGTTGAGAACACCGATCAATTGCAAACATATGAACATCGCCGTCATTGCTTCTAACAATCTCATTCCATGTGATTGTAGAATTGAAATTTTGCATCCGAATTTTTCTGCAAAATTCCCAATTGCAAGAATTGCTATTTTGACATAAATCGGTATAAAAACAAACCACCAACTCCAATCGACAATGCCAATTAATTTTAGACACATAAACATGAGAAAAATGGTTCCGGTGAAAGTAAGTGACACCGATTTGGTTTCCATTCTATTAGAGCATATAGCAGTCATACATATTCCTTTCATAGTGGTACAATTTTATTCGAAAAATCATTGAAACATTTCTCAACACGTGTCGGAGGAGGAGTAGAATCCGGATATCTTGGTATATCATTGTACTTTGTGCACCAATTGTGCACAGGACCATCCATATAAAATGGACATCTACAGGAACATTTGGTTCCACTAAAAATCGGTTGCACTTCCGGAAATGGTCTCATGTTCATTCTTTAAAGAGTCATTGGATCTTCAAAATCTACAAAATAGCATGCACACAAAAATGCAATTAGGCAAACCGATGCAAATATCTCGGTGAAATGATTATATAAAAAATCCATCACATCATTCTCCGTTTCAATTCTTTCTCTAGAAACTCATTAGGAATTTGGGTTAAAATGGTGTTGATGTACATTGTCATATCCTCTTCATCAGTGAATTGGAACTCATTATATTTTCCATCACCCATAGAATCTACACATTTTCGCATAAGTGGAACTACATGTTCCGCCACTGACACAGCGAAATCAAGCAATGGAATTTTTCCGCTCATAGGAAATTTTCGCCAATTCTTTTGCCATTGTGTCATTCTTTTCTCCAATTTGTAATTAGAATGCATACAATTCAAAAAATTGAAACATCCATCAATCAGAAAAACAAAATTGATTGGTGACAATTGACAAATCATCTCCACAAGTAGACAAATCAAATTTTCGCACAACACGAATTCCATTGACATGCGTGCATATACTTGTCGCTTGCATCGTGCTAGACACGTGCGGAGGAACATAGGGATAATGTGAAGCAACTTTCTCACCATCCAAAGACATTGGAAAACCATTGACAAAGCAAAAAGCTTGCAACGGGGTTCCGAGAATCCCAGCATTGCCAATTTTATCAATGGTGTTGCTGGCAATGTTAAGCATAATTAAATGTTCCGCTTTTGACCGAAGCCGTTTTCAATGTTGTAGAATTTTTTGCAAGTGAATTTCCCGCATCTTCTATTGCCATCTCTTCAGAATTTGATTGTGTAGCAAATGAATCAATTTTGTCAACAAATGATGATGATAGTCGTGATGCATTGTCATCATTGATAACCCCATTGGCATTCAATTGATTTCTCAAATTAGATTTCAACATATTTTTTGATTTTGTTTCAATGTTTGCAATGATCTTATCAAGAGTCATTGTATTCACATCATCATCCAATTGTTTGATAGTGCTAGCTTTGCCTGAAGAAATCGGTCCAGTGAACATGGAATATTCTAATGATGCGATGGATGCTACTCCACTTTTCATTTTTTCATATTTTTGTCGAAGAGTTTTTGTTTTTTTCAAATTAGTTCGAATTGATTGGTTAGTCTTTGAAATTAATGTTTCATCTAATGTCTTGGCCATTCCGTTCTCAAGTTCATTAGAAAAATCATGTCCTATGGCACCACTAAAACTATTGCTATATGAAGAAGCTTCTTCCGGGACATATGACATAAATTGATTAGCTGATGCATTTTCTTTAGAAAATGCATACCCAACATCTAGTCCTTTATAAATTGCATCATCAATCATGGTTGAGGAAGTTTTATCAATTTTGTCAACCATCGTTTCATATGCATTTTCTATTTTTTGCGAATTCACAAGACTATCAAATGAAAAGTCAAACCATCCGGATATATTGTCGATTGACATATCCTGGCATGCGTCAATGATGGCAGAAATTGCACTCAATGCCATTGATTCTACTACAGGATTAGATAGGTATCCTAATGGGTTGGAATTGTAGTTTGAAAGTGGCAAATCACCTAATGATGTAGAAATTCCGGATTCCATGTTGTTAGTGAGTGTTCCAACCGTTGTTTCATCTAGCGACATGGTAGAAGTGTTTGATGCGATGGATTCAAGGGATGCTATGGATTCATCTAATGTGTCATCAATGTTAGATGTTGCATATGGAATAGCAATTTTTCCGGCCGAATACACTTGCAATGCATCAATCAATTCGGCTTTCATCATTCTTCCTCCGCATATATAATCTCAGTAGGAATTGATGCAATCCTATTATGATCAATTCTTGCGGCTTGATCTAAAATAGAAAGCCCTTCACGCTTGACAATATTCCCTTTGTCATATATCATGCCAGCTAGTGATTGACGGTAGATGCTACCAATCTGTGTAGATTCAATTATATCCTTTTTTCCAAAAAAATACAATGATTTTGCAATTATTCTCAAAATTCCGCCAATGAAACTAATTTTTGATCCATACACAGTTTCAATGCTTTTCTTCGACACCACTATTTCATGGTTCTGTCCATATGAATATTTTGCATTTCGGTGAAATGCAAAATTTGAACTCCCTAAAACATCCAAATCATACCCATCACGATAATTTTGATCTACAGAACCATCAACAATTGTGGCAATGTCTCCGGTTTGCTTATCAACCAAATCGCCATTCCGTTCAACAATGGCTGATCCATCATGGACATAATGCAAGTCACCAATATGGTGTTTGTAAATGTTTCCAATGATCGTCTCATGTTTGTCACCAATGACTTCTTCATACAGATTTCCTTCAACATATATATTCAAATCCCCTTTCACCCGGAGATTCACGGCAATTCCAGTCTTGTTCCATACTTCAATGTCTACCCTTGCGTGAACATCTTTTAATTGTTTGCAAGTAGAAGTCAATGTGCACCGAGAATTTCTGGTGTCAAATTTTGAAGTGGTGGTTCCGAATTTTCCATCATTGCTCTCATCAATCCGGATTCGCACATTCTCAGTGTTCATAACATGCTGATTTGGGTGCTCACTGAGCCATCCAGTGAATGCCTGAGTTCCACCGAGTATGATTGGGTAATTCACATCACCATTCTCAAACATGACCCATACCGATGCTCCGAGTCCAATGTTCTTTGATGCAAATGGTGTGCTTGAAACACCGGCCTCAACATTCAAACATTCCTTTCGCTCTACTTTCCAAGATCCACCAAACAATGGCATAATCGGTTCTGCCCACGGAAGTTTGTCAGGCTGTGTTTCAAAAATTGGAGGATACACATCATAGACAAACACTTTGACACGGCCTTTCACAAGCGGATCATCATTGAAAATAACTGTGCCTCGATATATATGATCATGTCTATCCATCACCCAACCTCCACAAAACTATTGACACCGGCATTTTTATTGATAATAGATTCATTCATCCTAGATTGCAATATCTCAGAATCTAGTTGTTTCTCATTCATATCCGGATGATCACCACGAGCTAATGAAATTTCTTGCAAATATTGCCCTTTAGTCCATTTGTGCACAAGTCTAGTTATCACATATTGCCCATGATGTTTAGCAAACAGCGGTTGCCCAACATTGTCAACAACCACTTTGTACAATTGCCCAACATCTCGGAGAATGTGTCCAATCACATCTACCTGTAACACATTCATAAGCCTAAACATATCTCTCATACGTTTTCCATGAGATGGAATGCATTTAGATGACACGTGCATTTCCATCGGGTTTTTTTGAGTGAAATATGTATTCGGTTTTTTGAAGAACATATCTAATTGGACTTCTTCAACTTTTGCTTTAGGAAAATATGCAACAAGTTTCTGATGGTCTTGTTTGATGACTGACCATTTTCGATTGACATAATCAAAATTATGGAAATTCATTTCCTTTGCAAATTCTATCATCCTAGTTCCGCCAAGAAAATTGCCAGATTCTGGCCTAATTGCAATGACGGCGGTGTCACTAAATCCATATTGGGTCGCAATTTTACATGCATTGTAATATATAGGAGTAGTGTTTTTAAACAATTGGCTCAATGAACAAAGTTTGAAACAGTTTTCAACTAGTGAATATTGCAATTCATAAATGCCTTGCTCACTTGTGCATGAGCAGTTTAACAAATATTCAATTGCATCACGCATTGGCATATTTGATGATGATATGAAAAACCTGGAAGAATTAGTATGCACTAAATTTGCATTGCGTTTGTATGGCATCAAATTTGTTTGCAAAATCTCTTCAATGATTTTTGTGCATTCTTTGTTAGATGAATGCCATACCGGCCCAAGATAAAATGGAGTGTATTGACTAGTCCCGGTGATAAGATAAGTGATCGAATGGACTTCATCATTTTGCACTTTGACATCATTGATTATGAAATTATGGGCAATAGAATATTTTTCACCAGATGAATCTGAATATTCAATGTAGAAATTCACCATTGAACATCCATCAGGTTTATACAAAGCCACAACATCCGCATTTGAATCTTTCACCGATATTTCAATACGTGGAAGCGGTTCATATAGATCAACAAAGATATTGACTGTGTTTATTGAATCTTCATCCAAAACAATTTGCATCATAGCATTGTCAGACACTTCATCAACAATTGATAGAGTGATCTCTCTTGCAAAACGTTCGCCATTGTAAAATAATTCTTGCATATCAGCCTATCTGTTTTTTGATTGATTCCACAATATCCGATTTCAGAATTTTCAATAAATCTCCCTCAACTAATGGGTATGTAGCATCCGTGATTCCGTTGATTTTTGCAATCAACCACCATAGTCCGATGGTTCCATAAATTTTATAGCTTATGTTTGTCAATGTGTCCAATGGGAGAACTTTGTAATATTTAAAATAATTTGGAGACATTTTAGCCGGATCAGTGAATGAAATGGTTTTGTTCACATTGAACACATACAATCCATCAACAATGGACACTGAAAAAAGATTTGCGATGTCATTTGCATTCAATTTGACAATTGATGCTTTTTCGGTTTTTGTCAATGTTCTCATACAATAACCCTCTCAACAATAGAGCCAATTTCGACCGGTTTTCCGCCATGGCCTCCGCTAACCAAATGGTCTAGATATGTATTGAAATTGTTTGGGCATAGGTCCTTGACATTCACTTCAATTTTATATGCATCCGGGAAAAGAATCCCATTCGGAATTCCTTTGAAACCTGATGCAGAAATTTTGCTTGCAATTCCTTCATTAGTTCTCATTTTACCGGCATATTCCACTTCAATTCCAACTGCAGCAAAATACATATGAAATCTTCCAGGAACAACTACATCATACACATTTGGTGATTGTTGCATATAACCTAATTGCACCCAAAATGCACCAGAAACAAAACTATGCAAAAATCGGAAATTTTTCAAAAGATTTTCGTCGGTGTCATTGATCAAATAGAATTCATTGACAAATGACATTCCTGTGTCTCCGCCTTTCGACCATATTGGCATCATTGGAACATTTAGGTTGAAATTCTCTTGAGCAAGTTTAGCAGTCTCTTCACCAAGAGTTCGTTCAGATCCACCAGCCGTCCATCCATCCATTTCATTGGCTTTCAAATATTCATTTTTGAAAAATGGTATTTCATATGAATTCAAATATTGGCCATTGAACAATCTTTTCACATAGTCCATTGGTGTTCCGAGAACACTTTCTTTTCCGGAAGAATATGCATCCAAGACATATTGCTCATATGTAGACTTGATGTAATTGTTTCCAGCAGCATTCATCAAATCACCGGCCAACGGAATGTTCTCTAATCTAGAAAATATGTTCTTTGCTATAGCCGCGGTAGCATTTGCCCATTCAAAGCCTCTTCGTGGTTGAAATTCCGTTAAAATCATTTTTGGAATATCACCAGTAGTAAGCATCCCGGAATCAATTGTGAAACTGTCACACCAATTGTAGCTTGTTATAGAGAATGATCTGGGCGAAGTGCTTGCTTCACCGACCATCGACAATTCTTCATCGCTAGAATTCATGGCGCGTTTTTCTACTGATCCGGATCTAAAAACCAGTTCTCGCCGAACATCTTTGATTTCATTCATATCAATAATATCCCATAGATGTCACAATGCTTCGTCGTTGTGCCGGCATAATTGTAGTCCTAAGAATTGGCCTAGATTTCTTTGACACCTCTTTTTGTGCATTTTGCAATTGTTTCTTCAAATCGCTTATTTCTCGGTACATATATTCATCCTTAGCCACTGAAGTATTTACTGGCATAGATCGAATTAAATCGGTTTGGTTCAAATCATTTGTAGTCATATCAACAGACTCAATTGATTCAACAGATGGTTTCCATGGAGATATG
>Ga0172381_10005542_pt1 | contig 12772 bp, 11 predicted proteins | sample Leawel6488metaG_FD_119754 | JGI IMG/M metagenome (GOLD analysis project Ga0172381, IMG submission 119754) | Leachate microbial communities from a municipal landfill in Southern Ontario, Canada - Leachate well 64-88 metaG | ecosystem: Engineered > Solid waste > Landfill > Unclassified | place...
GGGATTAAATGATACTGAGATAAGGAATTTAAAACTTGATTGCGAGAACTTGATTAATGCCTCTAAAAAAATCAAAAAAGAGGATTATTAAATGATTTGGGCATTGTTTGTTTTGCTTGCTTTAATTTATTCAATTCTTATATACAACAGGTTAGTTTTTTCAAGGAATATTGCAAGCACAGCATGGGTAAGTATAGATATTAATATTAAGCTTAGGAATGATTTAATTCCTTTAATAGTCTCCATTGTTAAGCAGTACTCTAGCTATGAAAAAAACACTTTAAAGGAATTGGCTGAATTAAGGGCTAATTTAGAAAGCTCTGATAGCGTTAAAAAAAAAGCTTTGATTAATCAGAAAATAACTGAATCAATGAACAATTTTTTTATTGTTGCTGAAAATTACCCTAAATTAATGGCTAATAAGTCATTTTTAAGGCTTCAAAATGAGCTTTCTACCTTAGAGTCAAATATTGCTTTCAAAAGGCAGTTTTACAACGATGCTGTCTTTAAATATAACACTATTATAATGTCTTTTCCTTCAAGCATTGTTGCTAAAATTTTTGGCTTCAAGGTTAAGGAAAGCTTCAGCGATGATTCAAAATATTTGGGTGTTAAATTATGAAAAAAATTTTGTTGCTTTTTTTCATTTTGCCAATAGTTTTTGCAAGAAGCTATTATATTAGCGAGGCAAGAATTGACATAGTTGTCAATGAGCAGGGTTTGGTTAATGTTGTTGAAAACTTGACTTATGATTTCACTGGATGCTACTATACTGTTTATAGGGAGATTCCTACTGGTGTTTCCAGCGTGACTGGGTTGAATTCATCATCTTCTGATTCTTTTTTGGAGTTAAGGCAGCAAAGGAGCAGTGATTATTATTATGAATTCAATTTCATTAATCCTCAGTGCGACAAAAAAACCAATGTCATTCTTAACTATAATATGAGCCAAGTGATTGATTCTTATGATGATCTTAGCGCGCTTCATTTCATGTTCTGGGGTCCTGAATGGCCTTATGTCTCAAAATTAACTGCAAACATTACTTTTCCTAATAAAATGATTGAGTATTGGATTCATAATTCAAAAAAAAGCTATTCTATGCCTAATGATTATGGCTTTTTTTTTGAAAACGAGGGCGTGAATTCAGGCGAATGGACTGAAACCATGGCTCTTTTTGAAAGGATTAATGATAATGTTTACAGCACTTTAAAGCAAGGAAATGGTTTAGAATTAATCAGCAATCAAGAAAACGGTTATGCCCTTATTCAGTGGGGGGATACTTTATGTTTAATAATATTTTTTGGCATTCCTCTTTTTTTGTTTTTTTATGTTTATAACAAGTATGGCAGGGAAGAAAATATTGGTTATTTCAATTCCGCCATCTTTGATGTTCCAACTCCTGATTCTCCTGCTGTTGTTAAGGCAATTCTTAGCTCTTCAGACATTAATGCTTTTATTGCAACCCTTTTTGATTTAGCTAGGAGAAAATATTTAGAGATTTGTGGCAGTGAAAAAAATGTTGAGATAAAAATCCTTAAGGATCCTGAAGGTTTGAATGATTACGAAAATGTTGTTTATTTGTTTTTGAAAAAATATGAGGTTAATAAAATCATTAATTGGAATGAGCTTAAAACAAAGCTTTTGTCAGTCAATAATAGCATGGATTTTCAGAGAAGGCTTAGCGCGTTTAGCAGCAACGTCATGAAAGTTTTTGACAGAAAAGAATACTACAATAATGAGGGTAACAAAAAATTTTTGAAGTATTCTTTTTGGTGCAGCTTTTCTTTTTTTATAATCTCATGGAGTTACAAGAATATAGTTTCAATAAACATGCCTTTTTTTAATACTAATGTTGGTTTTTATTTATTTTTTTCATGTATATTAGTTGTTTTTTTGAATGTTATTGGAAGTTTAAGCCTTGGAAAATGGACCAGCAAGGGCAGGGTTTTTGAGCGTAAATGGGCTGCTTTTAAGAAGTATTTGAATGATTATTCATTGCTTAGCCAGCATGCTCCTCAAAGCATTGTTATTTGGGAAAGATTCTTGGTTTATGCTATTGCTTTAGGCGTTGCTGATAACGTGATTAATGTTATGAGATTGAAAGTTTCTGACATTAGCAGCAGCAATTTAAGGGGTGTTTATTATTCTCCTATGTTTTATTCTTCTTTTAAAAATAGCTTGACGTTCAGCAGCATGAGAAGCTCTAGCAGTTCAGGCCATGGCATGGGAGGAGGGCATGGGGGCTTTGGCGGAGGGCATGGCGGAGGAGGAGGCGGAGCTAGATAAAGCTTTAAATATTCTTAGGGCATAAATTATTTTATGGATATTAAAAAAAAATCTAAAAATTTCGGTGAAGTAGAAATTAAATACACTGAAGGGAAAAAAGTTAAAGAAGTTAAAGAGAAGATTTCAAAAGGCCTTAATAAGATTGCTGAAAAGATTAAAAAGGCCGCTAAGAAAGTTAAGGATTAATTCTCTTTTATGTATTTTATTATTTTTTCGGCAACCTCGGTTGCTGGTATTTTTGTAGTGTCAATTATTAAGTTATAGTTTTTGTCGTCATCTATATTTATTTTATATAATGCTTCATATCTTTGTTTTTCAATTCTTGCCCTTGAATTTATTGATTCTTCAGCTTCTTTCAGATTTTTGAATTTTTCATCTGAGCGATTGTCAGTCATTATTCTTCTTGCAGCCTCCTTGGGTTCAGCTCTCAGGCATACTTTTATGCTTTCAGGTATGAAATGAAACCCTAACCTTCCTTCAAGTATGAAATCATCCTCTTTAGTTCCTAACTTTTTTTGGTAATCATCTATTCTTTTGTCAATCCTTTTATCCTTTTTTGCTAAATCGTTTAATTCCTTGAATGATACCTGCATATCAACTGCTAGTTTTCTAAACATTTGGCCAGTAGAATAATATTTCAGCTTAAGCTCTTTAGCAACAAGTTTAGCAACAGTGCTTTTGCCGCTGCCTAAATCCCCTGTAATAGTTAGAATCATTGTTTTTATTCAATCTTAGATTTTGCTTCTTCATAGATTTTTTTGTAATTATTTTTTTCTTTACCAAAAGGCAATACTTTGGTCAAATAAGTTGTGTAAAATACAAGCAAGTTGTTTCTTAAATTATTTATTAAAGATTTTATATCATCCTTAGCTTCATCCAAATCCTTTAAATAATCCTTTGAAGTGTCTGAAAGTTTTGAAAAATCGGTGAAATGTTGGATAATGTCTAAAATCTTATCAACATTTAATTGTTCAAACTCTTCTAAATTTTTAGTATTTTTTTCCAAATTTTCAAGTTTTTCATTATATTCTTTTATCAATTTTATCATATTTTTAAAATCCTTAATGTTTGTTCCTTGTATTTTTGATAAATTCTCATTTACAATGTTCATGATTCCAAGTATTCTTGCAACTTCAATTATTAATTCTTCATACCCTTTCATCATTTCGTTTACAAAAGTAACTGAGAATTTGCAGAATTGTGGAACATCATTTCCAGGTTTAAGATTCATTTTTGAAAGTTTTGAAATATGATTGTCCATTGAATCAAATGATTTTTTTACTACTTTTAGCTCTTGCCAGAAGTCTTTGTCTTTATAGCTTTGGGTTTTGAATAATTTTTCAAAAAATCCTATATTTAAAGATTTTAATTTGTCATTATAATCTTTGAAATTAACTTCAAATGAACCTATCCAATTATTTGCTAATTTATATGCTTCGCTTGTTTTTTGCTCAGCATCTTTAAAATAATCTTTTACTTCTTCTTCAAGATCTTCAAGCATGTTTTTTAGATCTCCAAGCTGTTTTTTATATTCTTTATAATAATCCTTTTCTGACAAGCCTAAGTCTTTCATCATTTTAAAGAGTTCCTTGTCAAGCTGTGCTTCTTCTTTTTGAATCTTTTTATTTTCTTCAAAAATAAGAGTGAATGCTTTTAAAGATTGGTTTATAACTTTTAGTTCTATTTTTTGCTGGCCTAATTGTTTTTCCATTGAAATCATGTATCTCATTAAATCTAGCATTGGGCTTAATCCTTTTATGAACTCCCTATAATCATCAGACATTGAGAGATATATTTTAAAATCATCATTATAGGTTTCTTTTAATTTTATAAAAGTATCATAAAAATTATCAGTTTGGTCATCTGATTTATCTAGTGATTTTCCTAAAGCAATGCAGGATTCAGAAAATTTACTCACATCATTTTCAATTAATGATGTTTTTTCTTTGATTAATTTGTTGCTATTTATTATGCTTGACCTTATTCTTATATAGTTTTCAATTATTTTGTTAAAGAATTTGTCATTTCCGCTATTGTTTTTTTTGTCTGCTAAATATTTTATTTTATCATTAAAAGTTTCAATTGTTTTTGAAACTTGTTTGGAAACTTGAGGGTATCTTTCATACATCAATTTTTTTATTTCCTTTAATTTTGAATTACGATAATTTTGCATTTCTTTATTTCCGCTGTAAAATTGCTTAATTTGGGACTCTAATCCCTTGTTATATGAAAGCAAAGATTTTACCCTTTGAAGAAGCATTTGCATAACTTTTCCAACATTTTTTAGTTCTTTGGCATAACTGCATGTTTTGCTTATTGCAGCTTGAGCTTTCTTTGCAACCAATAAATCTTCATTTTCTATTCCCGATTTTATTTGAACTTGGGAAAGTTTGTCAATTGAAATAACTGCTTTGTCAGCAACTTGTGCTATGCTTATTTCATTAGTTACTTGGTCTCCCCATAGGCTTATTACTGATCCAAAAGCATTCACAACTTCTATTATTAAATCCATCTGATTTTTTATTATCTTATCGCTGACTTTTTTAGCATTATCTCCTTCATGCATTTCTAATACTAATGCTTCATGTAATTTTGCTTTTTCATTTTCTTTTACTTCTACTTTTTTAAGTTGTTTTATTTTTTCAAAATTATTTTTAAAGAATTCTGTTATTTTTTTATGTTTTTTCAGGTTTTCAAGTATGTTTTCTACAGCTTTTTTACCACTTTGGGATACATATCTTTGCTGCAAAGCTTTTGTTTTAATGATTTGTATCTTGTCATTTTCATCTTTAATGAATAATCCTGCATTATTTAAAGAATTGATTAATTCACCACTTATATTTTTCAGTGCATCTATAATATCAATATCCACTTTTATCTTTGCATCTTTATCTTTAGAGCTTGTAGTTATATAATATTCTTTCATTTCTTTTCCATCTTCAAGTTTTATAGTCTTAATATCTTTTTTAATATCAACTAAAGATTGTATTATTTGAACAAGTCCTAATGATTTTTTCATGACAAATGTTTTTGAAGTATCTTTTCTTTCGTAAATATTTTTCATTTTATCTTTTAATTTAGAGCTTCTTCTATAATGCCCTGTTATGAATCCACCTTCATCTTCTGAATAAATAATGTTTGCAAGAGCAGTGTAATAAACAGCAACTTCTTTGAATGTCTCTGAAAGCATTTCATCAAGGTTTGAAAGATTATCTCCAACATCTTTGATTAATTTTTCTTCAAGATTTTCAAGCTCAGTTATTCTTCCTTTATAGTTTTGTTCAAATATCTCAGGTTTTTCTACAAATACTGCGAAGGCAGTGTTGAATGTTTGAAATGCTCTTATGAAATTGATTGTTCCCTCTAATCCGTTATTTACCAATGCAACTTGCTCTTTGCTTACTTCAATAATATTTGGAACAATGCTTCCTAGATTTTCTGATGCTAATGTTAAATTTTTGTTGAATTTTTTTAAATCAAGCTTTGATTTGTCTCCGTCTTTGATTAATAACTTATTTTCTTTTAATTTTTCAGTAATTTCAGTTAATATTTCTTGTTGCCTTTCAAATTCAGTTTCTTCAGCCATATTCTTCTTTATTAATTCATTATTTTTAAATATTGTTTAATTTGAATACTTGGTCGTTTTTTCTGCATGTTTGCCCGATTTTCACAGCAACTCTTTGGCCTTTGTTTGCTTTTAAAACATCTTTTTTGCTTATTTGCATTGACTTAACTGTTTGTTTAATATATGTTGTTTTTCCTTGGATGATTAATTCATCCCCTAGTTTTAGTGCGCTATGATTCAGAAGCATTTCTGCTACCTGTATTTTTGGGTAATAATTTTTAACTACTCCTACTGATACTTTCTTGGTTTTTGACACGCTTCCTTCTTTTTCATACTCTATGTCTTTAGTTGAGGGTTTGCTTAGGTAAAATCCTGTGCTAAAACCCCTGTTGTATACGCTGCTTAATTGTTTAAGCCAATCTTTGACTTTTTTCTTGTCATAATTATCTATTGCATCTCTATATATTTTCACAACTGTTGAGACATAGTTTGCATCTTTCATTCTTCCTTCAATTTTAAGGCTTTTAACTCCTGTTTTTATTATTTTGTCTAAAAATTCTATTGTGCATAAGTCTTTCGCGTTCATGAATCTTTCATTGTCATAGATTAGGTTGCCGTATTTATTTTTCACTTGCCATTCTTGCCTGCATGGCTGCATGCATTCTCCTCTGTTGGCGCTTTTCTGGTACATTGCTCCTGATAAAAAGCATCTTCCTGAGATTGATGCGCACATTGCTCCGTGAATGAAGACTTCAATGTCAATTTTGGAGTTTTTAACAATTTTATTCAAGTCATTCAGGCTCACTTCTCTTGCTAGTATTACTCGGCTAGCCCCTAATTTTTTGTACTCATTTGCTGCTAGGCTATTTGATACGCTTGCTTGCGTGCTAATATGGAATTTCATTTTATGTTTTTTCATGATAGGGATTAGTGATAAGTCTTGGATTATTACTGCATCAATGTTTGCAAGCTTTGATTTTTTTATAATATTCTCTGATTTTTTCAGTTCGCTTTCATAAATTATTGAATTAAGCGCTAAGTATGCGCGCACTTTTTTTTCATGGCAAAGATTGCTTATTTTTGTTAAATCAGTTATTTTGAAGTTTTTTGCGTTAAGCCTCATGTTTAATGAGTCTATTCCAAAGTATATAGCGTTCGCTCCTGAATCTATTGCTGCTTTGAGTGTTGCCCAATCATGGCATGGGGCTAATAATTCAATCATTATGGATTAATTTTAAGCAGTTATCTTTTAAAAGATTTTTAAAATCTTAAAACCTTATTTTTCATTAATGATTTTGAGTATTTTAGGTTTTTTTGCTGGACTCGCTGGACTTTTGCTCATAAGCCCTGTTGTTGTCAATTATTCTGTTAAATTGGGTGAGATTCTGCGTGTTTCTCCTATGCTTATTGGAATTATTGCTATTGCTGTTGGAACCAGCATGCCTGAGATTACTAATTCAATTGTTTCTTCAGTTATGGGTTACAGCAATATTGGAATTGGAAACATGATTGGCAGTTCTATGACTATGTTCACTCTTGGTGCTGGATTGCTTCTTCTTATTAGGGGTGCTGCTACTTTTGACAGAAAAAATGTTATTGTTCTTAGTGTTTGCTCAATGCTGGGGGTTTTATTAGCTTATTCCATTATTGAGAAAGGCTCTATTTCAAGGGTTAATGGAATCATTTTAATTTTTGTTTATTTTGCGCTTTATTATTTGATGAACAAGAGAATGGTTTCAAAAGAATATGTTCAGGAAACTACTACTATTGTTATTTTTGCTAAAAAATTCAAGTATGCGTTTATTTTATTGATAAGCTTGGCTGGAGTTATTCTTAGCTCTGTTGTTTTTATCAATTCGGTTGTTACTTTGTCTGATATTTTTAATGTTCCTAGGTTCTTGATTAGCTTTTTTTTGGTGAGCATTGGAACCAGCATGCCTGAATTCTTTGTTGGGCTTAGTGCTTTAAAAAAGAAGGAGTATGACCTTTTTGTTGGCAACTTGTTCGGAAGCGTTATAACTAATCTTGATTTGGGCATTGGGCTTGGCGCTTTTTTTAAGGGAAGCACTATGAATATTGACTTAATAATCCCTGCTTTTAATTATTTTATAATAGTGTTGTCAATGATTTTTGTAATGATGATTTTTAACAAAAAGCTTGACAGAAAAAGCGGGTTATTGCTTGTAATCTTTTACATCTTGTCATTCTTTATAGTAAAATAAGTGGCTTACGCATTTGCAGTCCGAGCATCCGAATCCTTTTATTGGCTCATATTTTTTTAGAAATTCTTTGGCTTTTTGGCATTCTTTTTCTTTTGGGCAGTTGATGAATTTTTCAGCGCTTATTACTTCAAATGCAGGGTTGGTTGTTAAGTAATCTATGTGCCAGTGAAGCTTTTTTTCCTATGAAAAATGCCTTTCTATTCTTTTTTCAATATTATTCTGGCTTGAGCCAACATAGTAGTAGCTGCCTTTTTCAAAAAATATTTTTCCTAATTTTCCAATCATTATTTCCTGATTTTTTTTCAGGTTTAATTTCAGAATGTATATTCCTTTCATTAAATATTTAAAAATACTCAGAGGCTTTATTATTCTATGGTTAAGTGCATTGTTTTTAAGGAAGGGATTGCTGAAATTTTTGAGGGTGATTATTTGAATAATTCTTCTGTCATGTGGCTTAGTTTTGAAAAAAATGAGCCTATGATAAACTTTGAGCTTAAAAAAATCTTGAATGCTGATAATTCTATCATTGATGATTTATTGGAGGAGCAAAGGTCTAATATTATTAAATTTGAGGATTTTAGCGTTGTGGTTTTAAGTTTTCCTAAGAAAAAAAGCGAGATTTTGCAGGTTACGTTCATTATTTCAAAAAAAAGGATTATTTCCATTGTTGACAATAAGAGCGAAATCATTGATGATATTTTCAGAAGCGTTGTTAAGTCTAAAGGAATATTAGGAATTACTAATCTTTTTTCGTTCATTCTTGACAGGTTGGTTGAAAGAAGCGTTTTGGTTCTTAATAAATTAGAAGATAAATTAGAGGAGAAAGAGAAGCTTATTTTTTTAAGCAAGAAGAATAAGCTGTTTTTGTTTGAAAACAATGAAATAAAGGATAATTTATATTATTTGTCAAAGATTTTGAAAAGTGACTTGGAGGTTATTAATGAAATCTTAGAGGATAAGATTTCATTTTTGAATCTTAAGTATTTTGGTGAGCATATTCAGGACAGGTTTTTGTATTTGCTTGACAGCTGCGAAAGCTTAAGGGAGTTTATTAACAGCATTAATAATAGTTACATGTCTGCAATTAATTTTGACACAAACAACACTATTTACAAGCTGACTATTATTGGTTCTTTGCTTATTATTCCTAGCATTATTAGCGGATTTTTTGGGATGAATGTCAATCTTCCTCCTTTGTCTTTTTTTGAAATTTTAGGGCTAACTGTTGTATTATCAATTGGCTCTTATTTTATCTTGAGATTACGTTTTTGATAAAGGGTTTTATTATTCTGCTGAAATGCTCCATTTGCGGCTTTAAGTAGCTTGGCTGCGTTTGGTATTCAGCATCCAGGGTTTTTTCATTCTTGAATGTTTGAAGTGCCAATACTTTGGCTCCGTTCAGCAAGTATCCTATTTTTAGTATGTCTTCTTCTTTGATTAATTTTGGAAGTATTGTTGTCCTGAATTCGTAGTCTATTCCTGAAGTTTTTATTATTTCAATGCTTTGTTTTATTAGGTTAGTGTCAAATTCAGTGCAGGTTATTTTTGAGTATTCTTCAAGGGGGGCTTTTACATCCATTGCTATATAGTCTACTAATTTCTCGTCTATTAATTTTTTTAGCATTTCAGGGTTTGTTCCGTTTGTGTCTAGCTTTATCATTAGTCCCATTTTTTTTATTTTTTTGATAAACTCTGGCAAGTCTTTATGAAGCGTTGGCTCTCCTCCAGTTATTACTATTCCATCTACCCATTCTTTTTTTGATTCTATTTTTTTAAGCACTTTATCTTCTGCCATGAAAGGAAGCTCAGGATTAACTAGTTCAGGGTTATGGCAGTAATGGCATCTGAAGTTGCATCCTGCTGTGAAGATTACCATTGATATTTTTTTCGGATAGTCTATGAAGCTGCTTTCTAATACATCTTTTATTATAACCATTTTTTTACCTCTTCAATTTTAGGTGTTTGGGATAAGAATTCTGCTATTATTTCCTCATCGTTTAAGATTAGTACGCTTGGAGTGCTTAAAATATTATGCATTATGCTTTCTGTTAATCCTTCTGGAGTTTTTATGTCATAAAATTCAACATCTGCTCCTCCTTTGAGCAATTCTTGGCCTAATAGTTTTGCTGCTGGGCAGTTAGGGCAATTGGGTTGGGTAAATATTTTGATTTTCATTTATTCCTCTATTGATATGCATTCTTTTTGAGTTATTTTTTCTTCTTTTTTTTCTATAGAATAATTTCCTTTTTGCCTGTCATTGAATTCAGCTTTTTTGCTTTTGTTCCAGTCTTCTATTTTGCTGAAAAATCCTACTACTCTGCTTATTCCATAGACATTTGTGCTTCCGCAATGTTTACATCTTGGGCTATTATTTGTCATTTTATCACCTTTTATATCCTTCGCTTATTTTTCCGCAATCCCTGCATATTGTAAATTCAGGGCTTATTGTTAATTGGGAGCTTTGCGTTTTCTCCCAAGTTTTTTGAATAAGGGAATAAATAGCTTCTTTGCTTGGCCTGTATTCCCCTATGAATATGTGAGTTATTGAGCCGCTTTCAATTAAGCTGTTGAATTTTCCTTGTTTTTCTATTCTTTCAAATATGTCTATGTCTGCATCGGCTTCAAAGTGTATGCTATTAGTATAATAAACTTCAGAGTTTTTATAGTCTCCTCTTACTATTCCTTTGCTTTCAGGGTAGTTCTTTAAATCTAGTTTAGCAAACCTTAAGCTGCATCCTTCTGCTGGCGTTTCTTCTAGGCTGAATTTTAATCCGTATTTTTTTTCGTATTCTTTTATCCTTAAATACATGTTTGAAATTATCTTTAATCCTAATTTATAGGCTTTTTCGCTAGTGTGCAAGGATTCGTCTGTTAAGAATTTCACGCATTCATTTAAGCCTATTAGCCCGAAAATATATGTGCTTTTTTCTATGTCAACGTAGGGTTTTCCGTCTGCTGAGTTTTTTCCTATTTGCCATAAAGGCATTCCTGGAGAGGACATTAATTCTTTGGTGAATGCTTTTTTTTCCAGGTGTGCTTTTACCACTATATCCATTGTTTTGTAGAGTTCTTTTATGCATCCTTCCACGTTTCCTTTGCCTGCTTTGTATGCGCATTGGGGGAGGTTAGTTGTGACTACTTGGAATCCGCAAAACCTTATGCTTTCAGGATGTTTCAGTATTTCAGGGTCTTCCACTTTTTCTTTTAGCCTGCAGCAAGCTGATAAGGTTACTTGGTCCCTGTCAAATACGAAGTAAGGGCTGCCGTTAAATCCTGCTATCTCGCAGGCTTGCATGAGTATTTCTTTTTGCTTAGGGTCATCAAAGGCTTCTTGGTTAACGTGCAAATCGCATTTTGGGAAGGGGAATACTTTTCCTTGGCTGTCTCCATCTCTCCAAACTTCTAGCAGCGCTTTTGCGAACATTTGCGCTTCTTTTTCGTATTCTCCGTAATTTTTTCCTGTGTATTTTCCTCCTGGCCCTATTGCTGGTATGTCTTTAAAGTATGAAGGTATTCCTAAGTGTATGTTGAAGTCGCAAAATATTGTCTGCCCTCCTCTGCTGAATGCTCCCTGTGCTATTCCAAAGATTAAGGCTTGCGCTTCCTGCTTCATCTGCTCATAAGTTTTTCCAACTAATAATGGCGCGTAAAAAATGTTTAAGTAGCTTAGCCCTAATGCTCCTGCATAGTAAGGCTGCATGCTTGCTATAAATGTTAATATGTGCCCTGTTAATACTGATGCATGCTTTGCTGGGCCTGCTGTTGTGCTTAATGTTAGCTGGTCTTTTAAGCCGTATTTTTTTATGAATTCAACGCTGTGCGCTCCGCAATAAACTCTTATTATATAGTCTAAGTTATGGAGGTGGATTGCTCCTGTTAAGTGAGCATTCGCCACTTCTTTGCTGAACACGTTGCTTAAAGCGAATTGTTTTAGGATATTTCCAGCTATTGCTAAATTTATTGCTTCAGGGTTGTTGGTTTTTATGTTTGCATTGTCTTTGTTTTTGCTCATTATTACCTGCAAGACATTGTATGATGGCATTCCTAAGAGTTTTTGCGTGTTTAACTGGTCATTGAATCCTCTTTGGAATAATTCATTGTTTACTATTTCTCTGACTAATGTTGTGCTTACTATTGATAATCTTGATGAGAAAAGTTTGGATTCAACTTCTTTTGCTATGTCTCTTGCTTGCCACTCGCTTAGTGTTGTTTCTTTAATTAAAGCTTGTACTATTTTTTCTTTATCCCAATCATTGACTTCTTCGCTGTTGCTTGTTACCTGCAAATACAGGTCAGTTGTGTCTTTTGCTTCAACTACGCTTCTTTTTACTTTTAATTCTTTTATGTCGTTTTCAAAGCTGCTGACATCAGTGTATTCTTTGAAAACGCTTGCGAATCTGATGTAAGCTATTGGGTCAGCTGTTTTTAGGTGCTTTAGTATTAATTCTCCTACTTCTTTGCTTGTGATGTTGAATGAGTTCTTTGATAATAATTCGTTTTCAATTGAGTCAGCTATTTCTTCTATTTTTTCAATTGGCAGAGTTTTTTTGCTTCTTGATTTGATTATTGCGTTTACTATCTTGTTTTTGTCGAAATCTTGTGTTTGGCCGTTCTTTTTTAATACTTTTATTTTGATTGGTTCAACGCTTTCATAGGTGGTGAATCTTTTAGAGCAGGTTAAGCATTCTCTTCTTCTCCA
>Ga0172381_10005543_pt1 | contig 12767 bp, 14 predicted proteins | sample Leawel6488metaG_FD_119754 | JGI IMG/M metagenome (GOLD analysis project Ga0172381, IMG submission 119754) | Leachate microbial communities from a municipal landfill in Southern Ontario, Canada - Leachate well 64-88 metaG | ecosystem: Engineered > Solid waste > Landfill > Unclassified | place...
AACATCAAGCTTAAATTTTAAACCTGTTTCAAAATCTTCTTGTCCATGGCCTGGGGCCGTGTGCACAAGCCCTGTTCCGTCTTCTTTTGTCACGTAATCGACGGTAACAACCGGACAATGCTTGCGTGTTCCAAACGGATGACTATAAACCAAAGACGTTAGCTCTTGCCCTGTGCATTCTTTCAAAATCTTAAAATGCCGAACGCCACCTTTAAGCAATACCGATTGAGATAGCGTCTTTTCAAGGATAAGAATTTCATCTCCCACATCAACAAAAAGATATGCATAGTTTGGGTGAACCGCTACCGCAACATTCGCCAAGAGCGTCCATGGCGTAGTTGTCCAGACAAGTAAAGAGATCTTTTTGGAACCAATGTTGTGCTTAAGAACTTCAGGATTTTCTACACCAAACTTCACATACACTGACGGTGAAACATGATTTTCATATTCCACTTCAGCCTCAGCCAAAGCTGTTTCGCAGCTCGCGCACCAATTGACAGGCTTGAGCCCGCGATAGATGTATCCATTTTTATTTAAATCCGCAAGCGACTTTAAGATCCAATGCTCATACGATGGCGCGAGCGTTAAATAGGGATGATCCCATTCTCCAAAAACTCCTAAACGTTTGAACTGTTCACGCTGAAGATCAACATATTTCAAAGCATAATCATGCGCCTGCTGTCTAAAGCTGACACGTTCAACTTTTGATTTATGTGTTTTGAGCTCTTTTAAAAGCTGATGCTCGATAGGAAGCCCGTGACAATCCCATCCAGGAAGATAAAGACTATCCATGCCCTGCATCGTTTTGAACTTAACGATCATGTCTTTAAGAATTTTATTTAAGGCGTGTCCAATATGGATATTACCGTTAGCATACGGCGGGCCGTCGTGAAGAGTAAAGGCTTTCTTGCCTTTTGACTTTTTACGGATAAGGTCATAAAGGCCATTTTGTTCCCAGGCAGCCAACATCTTTGGCTCCTTTTGAGCTAAATCAGCCTTCATGGAGAATGTTGTCTTCGGAAGATTGAGGGTATCTTGATAGTTCATGTTATGAGATGTATTTGCCAATAATAATTTTCAAATCTTTTTTTATTTTTGCAGGAATTTTATCCTTGCGCGTGGCGATGGCACATTGAAGTGCATTTTCAGCGCCAAACGAATCGATCTTGGCCACCTGAGGAATAGCCTTTTTAAGAATCTTCTTAGCATTCTCAACATTTTTTGTCAGATATTGAATGATCATTTCAAATGTCACGATATCATGCGACTGATGCCAACAGTCATAATCGGTCACCGCAGCCAGCGTCGCATAAGCGATCTCAGCTTCACGCGCAAGTTTGGCTTCAGTGGCATTGGTCATGCCAATAATATCTAAATTCCAGCTTCGATAAAGAGAAGACTCTGCTTTGGTTGAAAATTGTGGGCCTTCCATATTAAGATAGGTCCCCCCTCGATGAACAGAAATATTCAACGCTTGAGCGCTTTTGTAAAGAATGTCACAGATCTTTGGACACACAGGATCCGCAAAGCCAACATGCCCAACGAGCCCGTTAGAAAAAAACGTGGACTGACGCTTCACTGTTCGGTCAATAAACTGATCCGGAATAACAAAATCCATAGGCTTGAGTTCTTCTTTTAAGCTGCCGCATGCGGAAACAGCCAGAATCGCGCTCACACCAAGTTTTTTCATACCATAAATATTTGCCCGATAATTAATTTCACTAGGTGATATCCGATGCCCTCGGCCATGGCGAGGAAGAAAAACAACGCTGACCCCTTCTAAAATGCCACAAAGATAAGCGTCTGATGGTTTGCCAAAAGGTGTTTTGACATTGACTTGTTTTAAATTCTTGATTCCCTCAATATCATAAAGACCGCTCCCGCCGATAATGCCAATTTTTCTCATCAACTACCTCCTAGATAATTTTTCTGCACGCACAACAGCAGCTTTGAGAGCTTTATCAAAAATAAGTCCTGTCTTTTGCCCTGTAAAAACATCCAAAGCCGCTTGCGTTGTTCCTCCTTTGGAGGTCACCTTTTCACGCAACGCTTTTGGACTTTCCTTTTTTGTTTTCAAAAGATACAGGCTTCCTGAAAAAGTTTCCACGACTAAATCCGTTGCCATTTTTTCGCTGAGTCCAATTTTTTGAGCTGCCGCGATCATCTGCTCCATCAAAAAATAAACATACCCCGGGCCGCTTCCTGACGTTGCCGTGACGGCGTTCATAAGATTTTCTTTCACAGCCAGTGTCTTGCCGATATGATTAAATATTTTGCAAGCGATCGTCAAATCGTTTTTTGTTGCCTGCCGCCCTTGCGTAACAGCCGTGACAGACTGGCCAGCAAGCGCAGGAAGATTTGGCATGGCGCGGATGACTCTTGTTCGGCTGCCAATTCTTTCTTCAATATATTTTGTAGTGATGCCCGCGGCGATCGAAATAATAAGATGCTTGGCGCTGACGAGCACTTTTAAAGATCCTAAAATATCATCAAAATCCTGAGGCTTAACAGCCAAAACCAAGATAGAGCATTCGCGAACAACGCGCGCAAGATCTTTTGTTTTGATGTTATATTGACGGTTTAAATACTGCTGCCGCTTTGCGCTCTTTTCAGCTACATCAAATCTAAAATGACCACGACAGCTTAAGAGGATTGCTTCTCCCATATTTCCACAACCAATCATTCCGATCTTTTCCGCCATCACCATCTCCCCTATTATTAACTTAAAAAGATATTACGACCAATGCGAAGCATATTAGCGCCTTCTTCCAAGGCGATCGCATAGTCATCGCTCATTCCCATCGAAAGAAATTTCATCTGAATATTCTGAAAATGAGCAAAATCCTCATGAATACGTTGATACAAATCTCTGAGCTTCTTAAAACAATCTCGGACTATAAGCGCATCCTCTGTCAGCGGTGCGATCGTCATCAACCCTGCGACATGAATATTCTTAAGCGCACTTATTTGCTTTAAAAGATCAAACACTTCCTCAGATAAACATCCAAACTTTTGCTTCTCTTGCGCCGTATTGACCTGGATAAAAATTTGCATCTGTCTATTTTGCTTAACGCATTGCTCATTGATAGCCTGCGCTAGCCGATAAGAGTCAACAGACTGAATAACATCAAAGATCTCAACAGCAGCCTTGACCTTGTTGGTTTGAAGGTGACCCACCATATGCTTTGTCGCACCGACAAGATGTGGATATTTTTCAACGGCTTGTTGAACTTTGCTTTCACCAATATGATTTAATCCGCAGGCAAGAGACTGTTGAATTTCTTTGATATCGCTATACTTGGTGATCCCAACAATCGTAATATCTTCTAGCCTTCGATTTAATTTCTGGCAGATATGAGCGATATTGTCTTTGAGCCGCAAAATATTATCGCTAATCATTGCCATAAATTATCATAAAAGGCAAAAAAGGTCAACGACTAAACCTCTTATATAGATATACTTAGATATATTATTAGAATTTTAGACCGCAGCTGGAATGGCTGGGCGAATTTCTATACGAAGTGAATGGCAAAAATCCACCCTTAAAAAACTTCCTTCTTGGATGATATAAGAAGTACCCTTAACGCGAAGAGAGAATTTCTCGATCTTTTCTTTAGAGTCATAGCTTTTGCAGATATGATACTCTGGTTGATAAAGCTCTCGCATTTGCGACGTTGCCGCAGTAACGATATAAACAATCGACTTTTGCGAAGAAATCAAATAGCCTTCCTTTTCTGTCTTTTCAACCAACGAAATGACTTTTCGTCGCTTGGCAGTTGAGGTTAAATTTTTAAAGGCTATTTCTCGCATTTTCTTTCCTTTTCGTGCCAAGTCGCCAAGGGTGTTCATGGCACCCTTAGCGGCTTTGGCTTACGTCCTCCATGGCTGGTGGGGACTATCAAAAAACAGTTTTTTTGTTCTACTTCTTTCCGTGGCTCTCACCTAAGGAAAGTATATCATTGCGTTTTACTGAAACAAGGCATGTCAAGGCCTCACAAGAAAACGTTTCCCAGAAAAGAAAAAATATCGCGAGTTATCGACGAGGAAATGAAAAGAAAAGGTAAAAAAGGGAGGAAAATACTGAAAGAATACTGAAAAAGAAGCAAAGAAATATTCTTGCCGAAAGCCAAACTTGTCAAGACCCTGGGAGAAAGCGTTTTCTTTCTAGGCTTTACGGAAAGGAAAGCGAAAGCGAGATTCTCGACCCTGAAGAAGCCTTTGAATGTTGGGACGATGACGCCAAACAACCAAAAGACAAAAAATAACGCCAAGAATAATGAGCTCGATCGACTGAAAAGAAACAACCATGAGCAGCGGGAGAAAAAGAACTGAAACGATGGACGCCAAGGAAACATAACCAAAACCAATAAAAACACCCAACCATATCAAAACGCACAAAGAAACAATAAGGCGCATTGAAGCAACATTAATGGTCAGCCCGATCAATACCCCCAGGCTTGTTGCAACCCCTTTGCCTCCCTTAAACTTTAGAAAAATCGTCCAGTTGTGGCCACAAACAGCCGCGAGTCCGAGAATAATAAAGGTCACAACCTGATGAAAACCAAAAATAAGTGGAATCACAACAACAGCTAAGACACCTTTTAAAATATCAACGCCAAGAACAATGATCCCCGGGGTTTTGCCCAATACGCGAAAAACATTTGTCGCGCCAACATTTTTTGATCCATGTTGACGGATATCAATCCCCTTTAGCAGCTTTCCTGCAATATACGCCGTAGGAATGGATCCTAAAAGATACGCTAAAATAAGCCCAGCAATCGTTTTAACGATAAGAAGCATTAAGCACCTTGATCCCCTGCCGAAGATAATCTACTCCGGAAACAATGGACAACAAGCCAACAATAAACCAAAGGGAAGGAAAAACAGATAAATGTAACAAGACAGCCATGATCGAGACGACTTGAAAAAAAGCTGTCATCCTTCCAACTCTCGACGGAACAACATTAATCCCTCCGCATGTCAAATAAAGGGCAGCGCCCCCGATCAATAAAATAGCATCGCGGCTAATCACAATCAAAAGGATCCACAAAGGAATGTCGATAGGCCCTGCGATTTCTTTGACGTTATATAAACAAATAAAGGCGCTCATCAAAAGAAATTTATCCGCTAAAGGATCAAGGATCGCGCCAATCTTTGTATTTTGATGATAAGCGCGCGCCACATATCCATCGATCACATCGGTAAAGATCGCAAGGGAGAAAATGGCCAAAGCCACATAACGCAAATAATCCACCTCTGGATGATAATAAACAATCGATGAAATAAAGAAAGGAACGGACAGCATCCTGACAAGGGTCATGATATTGGCAATATTGAAAGGCATCAGCTACTCCAATTCTTTAAGATCGGCGCCGTCAACAGGGCATTGCACGACACTAGGGCTAAATCGTCGTCCACAGATAGGGCAATATTTAACACGTGCGGGTTTTTTTGAAACAGCGCCGGCCACAGATTCAACAGCCGAACGAACATCCCCAGGGGTTTCCTCTCTGGACGAAACATCCACTTCTTCTTTCTTATAAACAGATGTTGACTGACAACCTACCATGGCAACGATCAATAGAATAAGAATAAATTTCATTTATTGAATCATCCGAATACGGTTTAACGGCCAATAAATAATTTCAGCCTTACCAATTAAATAATACTCAGGAACAAATCCCCAGAAACGGCTATCCATGCTCGAAGCACTATTGTCCCCTAAAACAAAAAAATACCCTTCAGGAACCAGCACCGTTTGCCCCTTAACCCCATATTCCCCACGATTATAATAATAATGATTTAGAATTCTTCGATCTTCAATTTTTGCCCCATTAATATAAATACCGCCTTCTCTGATAAGAACCGTTTCCCCAGAAAACGCGATGAGCCGCTTGATAAAATCTCGCTTAGGATCTTCAGGATATTTAAAGACAATAATATCGCCTCGTTGTGGTTTGCCATACCCTGGAAGACGCCAATGCGTCCAAGGGACTTGCGGGCCATACTTGAGCTTACTGACAAGAATGCGGTCACCCTCAAGCAAGGTCATGCGCATCGACCCGGTTGGAATTTTGAAAGCCTGGATGGCAAAGGTGCGAATAACCATGGCTAAAACAAAGGCTATGACAATTGACTCGACCCACTCGCGGGTCGCAGAATTCTTTTGAAAATGTTTCTTCCACATCATATCTTTAACACCGCTAAAAAAGCCTCTTGCGGAATTTCAACCTGACCGATCTGCTTGAGACGCTTTTTCCCTTCCTTTTGTTTTTCCCAAAGTTTACGTTTACGTGAAATATCTCCACCGTAACATTTTGCCGTAACATTTTTTCCCACCGACCGAACTCTCGCACTTGAAATAATACGTCCATTGCAGGAGGCCTGGATCTTCACCTCAAAAAGCTGCTGAGGAATAAGTTCTTTGAGCTTTGAAACAAGGCTCAATCCTTTTTCGTAAGAACGTTCCTTGTGCACTAAACACGAAAAAGCATCACAAACTTTATCATTGATTAAAATATCAAGCTTTACAATTTCCGTTACAAAAAAACCTTTAAATTCATAATCAATAGAACCATATCCGCGCGTAGCCGACTTTACCAAATCGTTAAAATCGACAATGACCTCTGACAAGGGAATATCGAAGACGACCTTCATGCGGTCAGAGACATACGAGCTTTCCTGATAAATACCACGCTTCGATTTCGCCAAATCCATGATGGCATCCATCATGGTCACAGGAGAAAAAATAGAAACTGACAAGTACGGCTCCTCGATCTTGGAAATCAAAGTCCAATCCGGTAAGGCCATGGGGCTTTCGATCTCAATAACTTCCCCATTTCTTTGGATAACACGGTAGCTAACATTAGGCGTGGTCAAAATAAGATTAAGATTGTATTCTCGCTGAAGCCGCTCTTGAACGATTTCCATATGCAAAAGACCCAAGAAACCACAACGAAATCCATGACCAAACGATTGTGAGGATTCAGGCTCGTAAGCAAAGCTTGGATCATTTAAATGAAGCTTCCCCATTGCCTCACGAAGAGGAATAAAATCCTTCGCATTCTCTGGATAAACCCCCGCAAAAACAAGAGGCTTAAGTTGTCGATAGCCCGCCAAGACTTCAGTTGTGGGGTTCGCCATATCCGTGATCGTATCTCCCACATGAACCTCTCGAGGCTCACGGATATTGCAGGTAATATAACCAACCTCGCCACTTGTTAATTCTTTCACACGTTCTGCTTCAGGCTTAAAAACACCTATTTCTTCAATGGTAAATTCCTTATTGCCATGCATCATTTTAATGCGCATATTTTCTCTTAAAATACCATTCATCACGCGCACATAAACAATCACGCCTTTATAATTATCATATTTCGAATCAAAAACAAGGGCCTGTGTCGGCGCAGCATCTTCACCGTAGGGAGCTGGAATAAACTCAACGATTTTTTCTAAAACCTCTTTGATACCCAACCCTTCTTTGGCCGAAGCAAAAATCATATCTTTCTCTTTAAAACTAAAAATCTCCTTAAGCTCTGTTTTGACAATATTGACATCAATGTTCGCAATATCAATCTTGTTGACCACGGGAATAATTTCTAGATTATTCTCGATCGCCAAATAATAATTACCTATCGTTTGTGACTCAACACCCTGCGAGGCATCGACAACGAGCAAGGCCCCTTCACAGGCTTTGAGAGATTTTTCAACCTCATAAGTAAAATCGACATGCCCAGGCGTATCAATCAAATTAAGAATGTATTCTTTACCATCGCTAGCTTTATAATTTAAACGCACAGCCGAGGCTTTGATCGTAATGCCTCGCTCACGCTCCAAATCCATATCATCAAGCAATTGATTCTGGAACTTACGTTCGTCAATGGCCCCCGTATGAAGCATGAGTCGATCGGCCAACGTCGACTTACCATGATCAATATGGGCAATAATAGAAAAATTACGAATGAGAGACTTATCCATGAGCTTCGATATGGTCAATGATCGCTTGAACAACGTCTTGGATAGACATATGGGTTGAGTCAATGACGATAGCATTGTCCGCCTTCTTTAGAGGACCAACTTTGCGGGTAAAATCTTTTGTGTCGCGCTCTTGAAGGTCTTTTTGAACGCTTGAAGATTCAGTGCCTATGCCTTTTTCATGCATCTCCTTGCATCGGCGCTTCGCACGCTCTTCAAAATTCGCATCAAGATAAAACTTTCGATAAGCGCCTGGGAACACCACTGTCCCGATGTCTCTGCCTTCCGCCACGATATTGACCTTCTCTCCAATGGCGCGCTGTCGCTCAACCATGACCTCGCGAACACCACCCACCGCAGCAATATGAAAGGTATTATTCGTGACCTCGGGAGTACGAATATCCTCGGTGACATCAACACCGTCTAGCAGCACCTTAAGTCGATGCTGATCATCCATTTGCAAATCAATCGTTGTCTGATGCGCAAGTTCAACAAGTTTTTTTTCATCCTTTAAATCCATAGAACTACGCAAGGCCTTGAGCGTAAGAGACCGATACATCGCGCCCGTGTCCAAATACACAAAACCTAATCGTCTGGCCACTTCTTTAGCTACGGTGCTTTTCCCCGCTCCCGCTGGTCCATCAAGGGCGACCACAATAGATTTCTTCATATTATTTTTCAAGACTATCTCGTTTTTCTTTGGCTTTCTTAAAAGCCTCCGTGAGCGATCCCTCATCCCCCGCCGTAATCGCTTTGCGATAGGTCGATAAAACTCTGACTGTTTCATCAAGACTCTTAAGAATATTCTTAGAATTTTGCATACAAACATCATTCCATAGCTGCGGATTTGAGGCGGCAATGCGCGTAGTATCTTTTAAGCCCGTAGCTCCAAAACCAAGATAATCTTGAGGAATAGCCTCCATAAGTCCATAGGCTAATAAATGCGGAATATGACTTGTATAGGCAAGAATAAGATCGTGTTCGTCAGGAGAAGTGCTCTTGACGATACAGCCCATGCGCGTCCACACCTCAGATACTTTTTCCAAAGCCTCTTTATTTGTTTTATCCGTTGGTGTCAAAAGACAAAAACTTTGGTTAAACAACGCCGCATCGCTAAATTCAACGCCTTTTTTTTCTGATCCGGCCAAAGGATGCCCACCGACAAATAAAACATGGTTAGGCAAATGTTTTTGCGCAGCAGAAACAATGCTTGCCTTCGTACTTCCGACATCCGTTAAAATACACCCACGCTTTAGACGGCTCCCAAGGCTGACGAGAAGAGAAAGGATGGTTTGTATCGGCGTTGCTAAAATAACAAGGTCAGCATTTTCAACAGCCTTCACGATATCACTTGTTCCATGATCAACAATTTTATTTTTAAGGGCAAAATTGAGCGCGGCTTGTCGCCTGGAAACGCCAACAACTTCACGCGCCAGATGATTTTTCTTGAGCGCAAGCGCAATAGACCCGCCCAAAAGGCCTATACCAATAACAGCAGCTTTTCGAAAAGTAAGAGGTGGTCGTCGTAGGCGCATATTAAAGATCCCTTGAGATCGCTAAAGCTATTTTCTTTAACTCTTTAATTAAGCTGTTAAAATTCTTAGGAAGCAAAGACTGCACGCCATCAGACATGGCATCTTCGGGCTGTTCATGAACCTCAATAATAAGCCCGTCAGCGCCAGCCGCCACTCCTGCCTTTGCCGCAGGGCCCACAAGCCCCCAACGGCCTGTGGCATGGCTTGGGTCAACCACGACAGGCAAATGAGAAAGCTCTTTAACGACACCCACCGCATTAATATCTAAGGTATTACGCGTATAAGTCTCAAAGGTGCGAATACCTCTTTCACATAAGATCACATTAAAATTTCCTTCAGAAAGAATATATTCTGCGGACATAAGCCACTCTTTGATCGTCGCGCTAATGCCGCGCTTGAGCATGACGGGTTTTTTGGTCATTCCTATTTCACGCAAAAGAGTAAAATTTTGCATATTACGCGCCCCGACTTGCAAAATATCAACATATTTACTCATGAGTTCAACATGGCGAGGGTCAATAACTTCGGAGACCGTCGCAATATCGTATTTTTCTGAAGCCTCTTTCAAATACTTTAATCCCTCTTCCCCAAGTCCCTGAAAATCGTAAGGCGATGTCCTTGGCTTAAAAGCCCCGCCTCTCAAAACACTGGCGCCGGCCTCCTTCACTTTCTTGGCAACTGATAAAAGAGATCTTCTATTTTCAACCGCACACGGCCCAGCCATGATAACAATCTTTTTATCCCCGATTTTTAAATTCTTACGAAGAGTAACCTTCGTGGATTTCTTTTGAAACTCCCGCGAAACCAAACGATAAGGCGCCAAAACCGGCATGACCTCCTCGACACCTGGAAAAACCTCTAAGGGTGTCACGCGCAAAACATCTTCCGGCCCGATCAACCCGATAATGGTGCGCTCGACGCCTCGCGAAACATGAGCGCGCAAGCCCAAATTCTTTGTCTTCTCGAGAATATGCTCGATCTGCTTTTCCGTTGCACTTTTCTTTAAAACAATGATCATGATAACTCCCCAATCTCTTTTAATGCTTTAATAAATTTATCGTTCTCCTTCGGGGTTCCGATCGTCACGCGAATAAACTGATCCTCAAACCCCCAAAATCCCATATCGCGAACAATCACGCCTTGACGCAAAAGTTTCTGTGCAACCCCAAAACTATCGGCCTTGACATTAATTAAGACGAAATTCGTCTCACTTTCAACAAAGTCCACTTTAAGCTTTTTTAAATTTTGATAAAGACGCTCTTTTTCGCACTTGATTTCTTTTTTAATACGCGAATAATACACGCGATCTTTTAACGCAGCCAAGGCAGCCACCTGAGCCAATGAATTCACATTAAAAGGCTCGCGGATGCGGTTTAAAAGCTCGATCATTTCCTTGCTGGCGACACCATAACCGACGCGCAATCCTGCCAGGCTATAAATCTTGGAAAATGTCCTTGTAAAAATAAGATTCGGATATCGTTTTAAAAGTTTTAAACTATCCGGGTAATCTTTCTTCCCGACAAATTCATAATAGGCTTCATCGAGAAAAACAATGATATTCAACGGAAGATCCTTTAAAAAATCATCAATTTCTTTTTGCGTCACATAAGTGCCGGTGGGATTGTTCGGATTCGCAATAAAAATAATTTTCGTCTTTTCTGTGACCGCGGCACGCATCGCACGTAAGTCATAACGAAAATCTTTAAGCGGAATCAAATGAATGACAGCGCCTGTGCTCTTTGCCGCAATTTCATAGATCGCGAACGTCGGCCGTGCTGTCACGACCTCGTCTCCTTCACCGGCAAATGCACGGACAATAGAAAGAATAATTTCATCAGAGCCGTTTCCAAAAATGATTTGATCTTCTTCAACGCCTAAATGCTTGGCAAGTGCCCGACGAAGATAGAAACAATTTCCATCCGGATACCGATTAAGATTTTTAAGCTCGTCTTTGATCGCCTTCATAACCTTTGCCGGAGGCGGATAAGGATTTTCATTGGAGGCAAGTTTGCAAACATTTTTAATGCCAAATTCTCTCTTGACCTCATCAATGGGTTTTCCGGGAAGATAAGGTTTAACATTTAGAATGCTTTTTTTAACGATATTTTTCATATGTCCTCAAGGGGATATGATCCCACAACTTTTAAATATTTACACATACTCTCTAGTTGATCCAAGGCTTTTTTGACCTTCACGTCCTCGCGGTGTCCGATCAGATCAACAAAGAAATAATAATCCCAGGCTTTTTTCTTCGATGGCCTAGACTCAATCTTGGTTAAATTGATCTCAAGCTTTCGAAATGGCACAAGCATATCATGCAACGCGCCCACCTTATCCTTGATAGAAAAGATCAAAGACGTTTTATCTTTTCCCGTCGGAGGAACATCCTGCTTAGCAATAACAAAGAATCGCGTCATGTTATGCGCCATATCTTGAATATTCTCCCGGATAATCGGCACCTCATAAACCTTGGCCGCCAAGCTTGAGGCAATGGCCGCTGAATAGCGCTGTTTAGCTGCCTTTTGAGCAGCTTCGGTGTTCGAGGCAACCCAAATCTGTCCGGCAAGCGGTAAATTCGCCGACAGCCACTGACGGCATTGTCCAAACGACTGCGGATTAGAATAAATTGTTTTAATATTTTTCAAATTTTCTTTGGACAATAAATGCTGTTCAACTTTGATCGTTGTCTGCGCGCAAATCTTTAGATCAGAGTCAACGAGCATATCACAAGTATGGGTCACCGCACCCTCAATAGAATTCTCAACAGGAACAACACCGTAGTCACAGTCCCCGTGGTCCACTTTCTGAAAAACTTCATCAATACTATTGCAAGAAACATATTCCACCTGCGATCCAAATTTCTTAGTGGCCGCCATATGCGTAAATGATCCTTCCGTTCCCAAAAAAGAAATACGTAAAGGCTTTTCCAGCGACAACGACGACGACATCACTTCGCGATAAATCGCATCAAGGGCGCCAGCGGTCATAGGGCCATGATTGAGCGCTTTAATCCGATCAAGCACTTCTCTTTCTCGATCAGGGGCATAGATTCCTTTATTATGTTTTTTCTTTTCCTTGCCGATGCCAAGGCTTGCCTTAGCTCGCTCATTAAGCAAAGAAATAATACGCGCATCGATCACATCAATCTTTTTACGCAGCTTGGGAATGCTCATCTTTTCCTCCCTCGTCAACAACAGGCTCAGCTTGTTGGCTTTTTTCTTTTTCTATCGCTGAAATATCTTTTTGTTTCTGATCCTC